>OAUV01001478.1_pt1 | contig 12725 bp, 13 predicted proteins | sample 1516841 | NCBI WGS metagenome assembly OAUV01 (sample SAMEA2580044, study PRJEB22360) | human gut metagenome | biome: human gut; feature: human-associated habitat; material: faeces | place: Denmark | collected 2008/2010 | reverse complement strand
GCCCGCAGCGATTGAAACGATGACAACATCGTCAGCATTCTTCTTCGCAACGGTCGGCGCAATAACGCGCAGCACCTCCGGGAAAATCTGTGGCTTTACGCAAAGGAACACCGTATCACAAAGCTCGGTAACTTCTTCGGCAGAAGTACAGGCTACGCAGCCGGATTCTGTAAAGCGCTGCATTTTTTCCGCGTGCGGATTGTACATATAAATATCTCCGACCGGGAAAGTGCCGGAAGATAAGATACCGCCAATAATCGCGGACGCCATGTTTCCTATGCCGATAAAGCCCAATTTGCCGTTTTTCATGATACGCCACCTCACTTCTGTCTTATATACTATAATACTTTTTAGCCAAATTTGCAAGAGCTTCCGTGAATATTTTTGCATCTGCACAAATTTATGTCTATAATCTTATGTAAACTTATGAATATGCAGTTCTGCTTTGCTACAAGCCGTTGTGAATAAATATGCAAAATCGTTCTTATACTCTTGATTAGCAGCTACAAAATTATGGCTTAAAATCTGATTTTTTCATCTCTATTCACGCCCATTACTCCACCGCATACGCTGCATATTACAAATATTACGCTCCGTATAACAAGAAGTACAATCCGCATATTTGCATACAGCATAACGCTTATCGCAACATAGAAAACTGCATAGAGCGTGCCAAGCACAAGGCCGTGCAGCAAGCCTTTTTCCCCCGCGAGGCGCGCCGCAAGGAAAGCGGAAGCAAAAACGGAAACCCCCCCCCGACCCCCGCCGCAGCCGTACCGAGTATAGGCTCGGACGGCAAAAAGCCGAGCTTTAAAATCATAAAGGCACAAACCGCGATCAGCACAGCCGAAAACAGCACAGAAAACAGGAGACCCAAAAACAGCTTCTTAAAATTCAGCATAGAAAAAGCCCCTTGAAATAAGTTTTGTTTCATACTTATTCCAAGGGGCTCAAAACTATTCGCTTTTAAACAGAGTGAAACTTACGCGTCTTCCTCGTGGATGGTATCGACGCTGCCGATCGCCCAACGCTTGATGCGCAGTCTTGCACGGTCGCTGCCGGTCTCGATGATAACGCTGTCGGTCTCATCCTTTACAGCGATGATTCTGCCGCAAATACCGCCGATGGTCGTGATCTCGTCGCCGACCTGTGCGTTCTTGCGCATTTCCGCTTCCTTCTTCTTCTTCTTGTTCTGCGGGCGGAAGAAGATGAAGTACATAGCCGCGATGATCGCACCGTAAACAAGGAGCATGATCAGCATGCTGGACATGTTGCCGCCGGCTGCTGCACCTGTCGTTGTCAAAACACTCAAATTCATGGTTTTCTTTCCTTTCTTTCATGGTGCGCTCCGTTCGACTGCAAAGCGGTCAATACACCCGTCACCAAATTAACTTTATACATTATAACAAAAGCCATTCGTGGTTGCAAGGATTTTCTAAATTCTTTTGTTAAATTTCTCTGAATACTCCTGATAAAATGCTTCAAACCGGTCTTCATCGAGCGCGTTACGAATGCGTTCCATCAAATTGTTGTAGAAATAAAGATTGTGCATAACCGTCAAGCGCATGGCAAGCATCTCCCCTGCTTTGAAAAGGTGGTGAATATAAGCGCGGGAAAACTTGCGGCAGACCGGGCAGTCGCAGGTCGGGTCGATCGGTTGATCGTCCAGCGTGTATTTCGCATTGAGCATATTGCGCACGCCTTCATTTGTAAATGCATGACCATGGCGTGCATTGCGGCTCGGCATCACGCAGTCGAACAGATCAACGCCGCGGTGCACCGCTTCCAGAATATTTGTCGGCGTGCCCACACCCATCAGGTAGCGGATCTTATCCTGCGGCATATGCTCTTCAACCGCTTCAATCACTTCATACATGACCTCTGCCGGCTCGCCGACCGCAAGGCCGCCAATAGCATAACCATCGAGCCCCAATTCCGCAATCTCCTTCATGTGGTTCACGCGCAGGTCGATGTATGTGCAACCCTGGTTGATGCCGAACAGCATTTGGTTCGGATTGATCGTATCCGGCAGCGCATTCAGTCTGTTCATCTCCGCCTTGCAGCGGCGCAGCCAGCGTGCTGTGCGTGCGCAGGAATTTTTCGCGTAGTCGTATTCCGCCGGGTTTTCCACGCATTCGTCAAACGCCATGGCGATGGTAGAACCGAGGTTGGACTGAATACGCATGCTTTCCTCCGGGCCCATGAAGATGCGATGGCCATCGATGTGCGACGCAAACGTCACGCCTTCTTCTTTGATATTGCGCAGCTTCGCGAGAGAGAAAACCTGAAATCCGCCGCTGTCCGTCAGTACAGGGCCGTCCCAGCCGGTAAACTTGCGTACGCCGCCCATTTTACGCACCACGTCATCGCCCGGGCGCAGATGCAGGTGGTACGTATTGGAGAGCATCACTTGACATTTAATATCTTTAAGGTCGTAAGCAGAAACCGCACCCTTAATCGCCGCAGCCGTCGCGACGTTCATAAACGCCGGTGTCTGCACCGTGCCGTGCACGGTTTGGAGCTCGCCTCGCCGCGCGCGGTTTTCTCTTTTGATAAGCTTGTACATGTAAAGAAAATTCCTTTCAAAGTTATTTGATGAACATGGCGTCGCCGAAGCTGAAGAAGCGGTAGCGCTCCTTGACGGCAGTGTTATACGCATTCAAAATGTGTTCGCGGCCCGCAAGCGCGGAGACCAGCATGATGAGCGTACTTTCCGGCAAGTGGAAGTTTGTGATGAGCGCATCAAGGCCCTTGAATTCAAAGCCCGGATAGATGAAAATATCCGTCCAGTCATCGTCCTCACAAATTTTGCCGCATTTCTTTGCGACAGATTCAATCGTGCGGCAGCTCGTAGTGCCGACAGCGATCACGCGTCCGCCGTTTTTCTTCGTCTCGTTGATGGCGTCGGCAGTCTCTTTCGGCATGTGATAATGCTCGCTATGCATTTTGTGGTCGAGAATGTTATCCACGCTCACCGGGCGGAACGTGCCAAGGCCGACATGCAGTGTGACGAACACGACCTTCACGCCTTTTGAGCGAATTGCATCGAGCAGCTCCGGCGTAAAGTGCAGACCGGCCGTCGGCGCAGCGGCAGAACCTTCCTCTTTGGAATACACCGTCTGGTAGCGCTCTTTATCCTTGAGCTTTTCTTTAATATAGGGCGGCAGCGGCATCTGGCCAATCTTATCCAGCTCCGTGAAGAAGTTCGTACCCTTGTCGTAATGGAAGCGGATCATGCGGTTGCCGTCGTCCTTCACTTCGATGACCTCGCAGGTCATGGAGCTGCCCTCGAACGTGAACGATGTGCCGACCTTTGCACGCTTGCCCGGACCTGCAAGTGCTTCCCATACGTCGTCACCGCAATTTTTCAGAAGCAAAAATTCAACGTGCGCGCCGGTCTCGTTTTTAATGCCGTAAATACGCGCAGGCAAAACACGGGAATTGTTGAGTACAAGACAATCGCCCTCATTCAAATACTCCGTGATGTCGTGAAAATGTCTGTGCTCGATCTCACCGGTTGTTTTGTCCAACACCATCAGGCGCGAAGCGTCACGCGGTTCAATCGGCGTCTGGGCGATAAGTTCTTCCGGAAGCTCAAAATCAAAATCTTTTGTCTGTAAAGTTTGCGTATCCAAGTATATTCCTTCCAATCTGAATTAAAATAGCCGCATCCCCCAAATTACGCAGGATTATTCTAAGAATTTTTCATAAATAAATTGACAACAATCCGTATTCCATGTATTATAATAAGGATAGAGGCGCGGTTTGTAAAAGTATCCGCGGGTTTTGGCCCTCCACAGGCATCGGCCCGCAGAAAAAGGACACACCGCCGAAGATCTTAGCGCATGTGGTACGCTTGGATCTGGTTGCTGTGGCGAAAGCCCCGTAACTGTCATCTGCAATAGGATGGAGTGCTATCAGAGCTTTTCCGCAGGGAGACTTTCGTAAAAGCCTGTGCACATTCTATTATATTGTATGTATGACCGGATTTCAACCGGTTTTTTTTCGCTCAAAAATGAAATTTGACCTTAATTTTGTTTTTGAGCGTACATTTCATCATTTTTGAAAGGATGTCCTGCAAACAGGACGGGTGAAAGAAATGAAAAAGTATAATGTCGGTATCATTGGTTGCACAGGCATGGTCGGTCAGCGTTTTGCAACGCTCCTTGAAAACCATCCGTGGTTCAACGTGACCGCGCTTGCGGCCTCTTCCCGCTCCGCCGGTAAAACATATAAAAGCGTCGTTGAAAAACGCTGGGCTATGAAAACGCCCATTCCCACAAGTATGGCGGATATGATCATCTTAGACGCTGTTGCAGATATGGACGAAGTCGTCTCCAAGGTCGATTTTGTATTCTGCGCCGTCGATATGAAAAAAGACGAAATCCGCGCCCTTGAAGAAGCTTATGCGAAAAAGGAGTGCCCGGTCGTCTCCAACAACAGCGCAAACCGCGGCGTCGAGGATGTGCCGATGGTTGTGCCGGAGATCAACGCCGACCACATTGAGATCATCAACGCACAGAGAAAGCGCCTCGGCACAAAGCGCGGCTTTATCGCCGTAAAGTCCAACTGCTCCCTTCAGAGCTACGTTCCGGCTATTCACCCACTGATGGACCTCGGCGTCACGAAGGTGCTCGCCTGCACATATCAGGCCATCTCCGGCGCCGGCAAAACCTTTGAAACGTATCCCGATATTCTCGACAACGTCATCCCGTATATCGGCGGCGAGGAAGAAAAATCCGAGCAGGAGCCGATGAAGCTGTGGGGCCACATTGAGGGCGATAAGATTGTCAACGCGACCACCCCGTCCATCACGGCACAGTGCTTCCGCGTGCCGGTTTCCGACGGCCATACGGCTGCGGTGTTCGTCTCCATGGAAAAAAGGTCTCCCCGGAGGAAACCACCCGCCGTTGGACAGAGTTCCGCGGCCCGGCACAGGAGCTCGAGCTGCCGAGCGCACCGAAGCAGTTCCTGCACTACTTTACGGAAGCAGACCGTCCGCAGGCAAAACTCGACCGTGAACTGGAGCATGGTATGGCCGTTTCCATCGGCAGACTGCGCCCGGATACCCAATATGACTACAAATTCGTTTGCCTTTCCCACAACACGCTGCGCGGCGCAGCAGGCGGCGGTGTTCTGCTTGCAGAGCTGCTCGCAAAGAAGGGCTATTTTGACTGATACCGTTCAGGAGGTATTTTTTAGATGAAAGAAACCATTTTTACCGGCGCAGCGGTGGCACTTGTTACCCCGTTTAACCCGGATATGTCCGTAAACTACGAGGAGCTTGAAAAGCTCATCGAGTTTCAGATCACAAGCGGCACCGATGCCATTGTCACCTGCGGTACCACCGGCGAAGCGGCAACGCTCACCGATGAAGAGCACGTGAAGGTCATCGAGTTCACCGTAAACAAGGTTGCCGGCCGCGTGCCGGTCATCGCAGGCACCGGCAGCAATGATACCGCCTACGCCGTGGAGCTCTCCCAAAAAGCAGAAGCACTCGGCGCAAACGGCCTTCTGCTTGTCACGCCGTACTACAACAAGACTTCCCAGCGCGGCCTCGTTGCAAGCTTCAACCGCATTGCGGGCAGTGTAAAAATTCCGTGCATTGTGTATAATGTCCCGAGCCGCACCGGCCTCAACATTCTGCCGGAAACGTACTACGAGCTCTCGAAGACGCAGAACATCGTTGCCACAAAGGAAGCGAACCACGACATTTCCGCGCTCATCAAAACGCGTGAGCTTTGCGGTGATGACCTCACGGTTTACTCCGGTGAAGACACGCAGACTTTGCCGATCGCGTCTCTCGGCGGCAAGGGCGTCATCTCTACGTTCTCCAACATCATGCCGAAAGAAATGCACGAGCTTGCCACCGCTTCCGTTGCGGGCGACCTCAAGACGGCGCAGGCACTCACGTTTAAGTATCTCGACCTCATGAACGCACTGTTCATGGACGTCAACCCAATCCCGGTAAAGCAGGCATTGAACCTGATGGGCTTCAACTGCGGCCACTGCCGCTTGCCGCTTGCCGATATGTCCGATGAGCAGATTGCAAAGCTGAAAGTCGAAATGGCAAAGCATCTGCAGCTCGCCTGATTAAGAAAGGAACGGACGTAAAATGACAAGGATTATTTTATGTGGCTGCTGCGGCAAAATGGGTCACTTCATCACGCAGCTTGTTTCCGAACGCACCGATTGCGAGATTGTTGCCGGCGTTGATCTGAACGTCAATGCACAGACTGCTTCCTACCCCGCTTACACCTCCATCGATCAGGTGACGGAAGCGGCAGATGTTATCATCGACTTCTCCCACCCCTCCCTTTTAACGCCGATTTTGCACTACGCGGCGGAAAAGGGTGGCATTCCGGCCGTGCTCTGCACAACGGGCTACACAGCAGAGCAGACCGCGGAGCTTACCAAAGCTTCCGAAACGCAGCCAATCTTCTATTCCCGCAACATGTCACTCGGCATTAATCTGATGCTGGAGCTTGCAAAAAAGGCGGCAAAGGTGCTCGGCGACCAGTTCGATATTGAGATCGTCGAAAAGCACCACAATCAGAAGATTGACGCGCCGAGCGGCACGGCTTTGATGCTTGCCGATGCGCTTGCTTCCGTGCGCGACGGCGAAATGCAGTATATGTACGATCGCCACGCACAGCGCAAAAAGCGCGAAAAGAGCGAGATTGGCATTCACTCCGTGCGCGGCGGCACCATTGTCGGCGAGCATGAGGTGATCTTTGCGGGCAACAACGAGGTTATCACGCTCTCCCATTCCGCGCAGTCCAAAGAGCTGTTCGCGGTGGGCGCAGTAAACGCAGCGGTATTCATGAGCGGCAAAGGTCCCGGCCTTTACGACATGTCCGCTTTGGTTTAAGAAAGGATGGAACAGATCATGGGCACAACCGAAATCAGCACGGTCAGCAATATCACACTGGTCACCCTGCAAGGCAGCCCCGCCACCACAGGCTTTATGGCTGAGGTATTCGAGCGCATCGCGGAGCTCGATATCAACATCGATATGATCTCCATGCCCCCGAACCACGGTGCAAACGCCGGCCTTTCTTTTACCATTTCTGACCAAGACCTCATCGAGGTGCTGTCTTTTGCAAATACGCTCAAGACCGAGACCGGCATCAAGGTTATCGTCAGCAGCGTGAACCATAAAATCTCCGTCTATGACCCGCAGATGAAAAACACGCCGGGCATGGCAGCCAGAGTGTTCAGCGCCATCGCCGCAAGCGACGCCGACATCCGCCTCATCACGACTTCCGAAGTCGAGATCTCCCTCCTCGTCACAGAAGCGGACTACGACACCGTTCTGGAAGCTATCGAAGAAGCGGTCAACGCGAAATAATTTTTAGACAACTATAAATACGAAAACAGAAGGTCAAGTCTCTTATCCGGCTTGACCTTCTGTTTTTGATTCTTATGCTTTGTATTTTTGATTCAATTTCAGAGAATAAAGTTTATAAAGCGTATAAGCACTTTTATTTTTATTGTTATGAATCATGTTCACACACGGCTCAACGAGATCTTTATATACCTCGTTCCAGATTTCTTGGGCGTTCGATTTTTAATTGATAGCTTCAACGATACCCTGTGCCATTTCATAGTATTCTCTGATTTTCGCTTCGCCGTTCGGCCGATCGTGTCATATATATGGCATATTAAAACGAGTGAACACAAAAGCCAAAGCCTCTGAATACACTCGTTTTTATGGTGCGGGTAGCAGGGGTCGAACCTGTGACTTTGAATTAGGTTATGGGCAACTGTCGTTGCCTCATTGTATCGCAACGCCAAAACAATTCACCGGATTGTTTTGGCTGCGACAGATAACAGCCGCGTGTGGTTGTTGTGAGTGGTGGAACAGACTTGTACTCAATTTAAAGTGAAACATTATTGAGGACACACTCGTAAACCAACTTTTTGCTTACGGTTTTTCTGCTATCGCAAATATACCCGCACGTCTGAAACTGCCCATACCGTTTGGCATAACATATTTGTCGTAATAATCGCAGATTTCAAGAAATTTCTTGTCCATACTGATTTCATTGATTTTCTTATGCACTTCTTGAGCGGAATTCTGCCGATAAAGATGCAACAAATACAGATGCGTTAGACTACCAATGCTGCGACATTCCAAAACATTCATCCCGTTTTTGTTCAAAACATCCCTTAATTCATCAATATCATAGGCTTTTAATTCAGCAATGGATGTAAGTTCCTCAGCATTGTCGTAGTTCTCTTTGTTAAAGCAACCTGTTTCCATTATGTCCTTTACGGACGGGTGAATGTAGTGCAGTTTACTAAGACTATAGTTCAGCCATGTGACTGTCATACAACTTTTGCTAGAAACCGAAAGCATTACCTTTTTTCCGACTCTGCATATTTCAGCAATTACATCTTCTGCCTTGCTTCCAGAGAATGAAATTGCCCCGTCAAAACATAACACAAGGTCAAATTCATTATTCTCGAATACATCCAGACAACAAGCATTGTGCTTAATAAACTGAATGTTTGTTAAACCTATCGCTTTATCTTTTGCCGCCTTAATCATTTCATCAGATAAATCCAAATGTACTACATCAAAGCCCATTCTAGCCAAAGGTATGGAATAAGCTCCTGTTGCTGCTCCTACATCCAAAATTTTATGAACCCCTGATAAATGGCTTTGAATTGCCTTGAGCCTCAAAAGACGATTTATCATTTCATCGTCATAATCAACTTCTTCCGTTTTGGACATTTCATCCCAAAATTTCTCATATTCGGTCAATTTATTTTTATTCACTCCTTTAAGTTTGGTGATTAATTAAACTACAATTTATTGCCCTCATTATATCATTTAATAAAGCACTTAGCAAGATGACAAAAAGTCCGCCGTAATTCTATCAAAATTACGGCGGACTTATGGTGCGGGTAACAGGACTTGAACCTGCACACCGAAGTACCAGAACCTAAATCTGGCGCGTCTGCCAATTCCGCCATACCCGCATATTTTGTTGACTAAACTATTATACCGTATTCTGAGGAAAAATCAAGCCCAAACAGAGAAAAACCCGGAAAGAGTTTCTCTCCGGGTAATTTCTCTTGAGCAAATTACTTATGCCTTCTTCTGCTCTGCGAGCGCTTCTTCCAGTGCGAGCGCGAGCTGATCCGGGCAGGAGGTGTTCTTAAAGCCGCACTTGATGCCCTTGCAGCGCTTTACGTATTCGTCAACGGTCATACCGACCGCAAGCGCTGCCACGCCCTGCGTATTGCCGTTACAGCCGCCATCGAATTTCACGGAGCGGATAACGTCGCCGTCGAGCTCTACATGAATGCCTCTGGAACATACACCTTTCGGTGTGAAATCATACTTCATTTTGCATTTCCCTTTCATTCAGAAAATAATTTATCAAATTCGGATTCGGCCGTCGTGAACGTGCCGACCGGATTTTTCTTTGTCGTGTAAAAGCCGTGATAATCCGTGCCGCCGGTGACGGCAAGGTCATACTTTTCAGCTAAGCGCAACATTTCCGCTTTATCCTCCTCCGTGTTGCGCGGATGATAAACTTCAATGCCGCGGATGCGGTGGTTTCTGCACAGCTCGCGCAGAAGATCCATGCTGTGGTATTCGCTCGGGTGCGCCAAGACCGCGATGCCCTCTGCGGCGTCAACCGCATCCATCACGGTATCGATGTCGGGATAATCCACCTTCTCGTAGGCGATGCCCGTTTTGGAATCATAGAGCTTCTTAAAAACCTCGCCGAACATCTCACTCGCGTAGCCGGCGTCCATTAACGCCTGCAAAACGTGCTGCTTGTAGATATTCGTCGAGCCCTCCGCGCGGCGCAGAATCATCTCGCGCGGAATCGCATACAGGCGGCAGACTTTATCAACGGAGCGTAGCATCGCCGCATGGCGGCTGTCCGTCGTTTTTTGCAGCAGCGGCAGCAACACTTCGGGCTTCTTCGGCTTATAGCACAGGATATGCGCTTTGCCGTGACGCTTCGGGTCTGCAGCAGAAATTTCCACGCCGGGAATCACCGTCACGCCCGCTCCCCGCCCAAGCTCCAACGCGCATTCGCAGCCCGCCATGGTATCGTGGTCGGTGAGCGCGAACGTCGTCACGCCGCGGAGCGCAGCAAGCTGTATAAGCTCCTCAAGCGGCGTGGAGCCGTCCGAATATCTTGTGTGGCAGTGCAGGTCAATAGACATTGGTTTTCTCCTTTCGCGGCTTTTCCGGCGGACGCGTCAGCAGCTTTTCGGCTGTGAAGCGCCGGAACCCGAAGTTGAATAAACACAGGTCGATCCCAACGATGATCGCTGTCAAAACCAAAAGTGCAATACTGTTCAAGCGATACAGGCCCATAATCTGCCCGATGAAAATGAGCAAAATCGGCAGCACGATATAGCCGGAAATTTGAATGGATTCCGCTGTGGAGCGTGCTTTCACGGTCAGCATCGCAGCAAACGTAACGCCCAGCACCGTGATGGCCGGCGAGAGCAAAAACACCAGAACGAACCATGAAAGGTCAAAGAAAAACGGTGCTTTCAAAACCGTATCGCCGATAGCCGTGGCGACAAAGAACAGAATAAACGAAACCGCCGTGACAAGCCCGGAAGCCAAAACACTGCTTGCCGCCTTCACCTGCAAAAAGCGGCGCACGCTGAACGGCGCAAACAGAAGCGTTTCCATTGTGCCGTGTGCCCGCTCGCCCGCAAACGTGTACGAAGCCGTAATGATTGCCGATAAAAGCGGAATGAGCATAAACAGCATCGGCGAGATAAACGCCGTGAAAATGTAGAACATCTGCGCGCGCTCGTCCGTCCCCTGCGGAATGTTATCGAGCAGGTTTTTAAACTGCTCCACACCGGAGGATTCCGGTGAAACCATAGCGGAAACGAACAGGAACAAAAGTGGGAACGCCACCGCAAAAACGAGCGGCAGTGCGATGAGCAACGTCAAGATCAGCCTGCGGCGGCACAAAGCGGAAAGGTCCTTCATCATGAGTGCACGTTCCGCTTTGGAAAACAGCTTATAAAACAGCTTCTTCATGCGGTGTCTCCTCTCCCGGCTTTTTCACAAACGCGTAATAAACATCCTGCAATGTGGGCGTACACACGGATGCTTCGTAAATGCCGACATTCTCCCGCACAAGCCCGGAAATAAGCTCCGGCATATCGGCTTCGGATTTGATTGGTTTTTCCCACGCGCCATCATGCAGTGTGAAGTCCTCCGGCATCTTCTGCGTGTCGCTCACGCGGATCACCGCCATAGGCGTCAATTCAGAAGCGGCCGTAAGCATCGAAAGGTCGCCGCTCGCCCGTAAAAAGCCGTGCTCCAGCACCGCAAAGCTTGTGCAGATTTCCTCCGCGCTTTCAAGATGATCGGTGCAAAGCAGCACCGTGGCGCCGGTTTCCTTTGCGTAATCCGAAAGTGTGCGCAGCACCATTGCGTCCGATACCGCTTGCTCGCCGCCGGGCAAACCGTCCGAAAACACGATCTGCGGGCGATGCACAAGCGCACGCGCCAGCGATAGCCGGCGGCACATCTCTGTGGAAAACGTGTAGACCTTGCGGTCGCGCGCGTTCCAAAGGTCAAGCTTCTTCAAAAGCTGCGCCGCATGTGTACGGGCTTGCTCCTTGCGCATGCCATACATGGAAGCGAACATCAGCAGGTTTTCCAGAGCGCTCATGCTTCCAATACAGGCCGCCGTATCGGTAACGATACCGCTTTTCGCGCGCAGTTTGCGACTCTCTTTTACAGAAGAAAGTCCCAGCACTGTGCTGTCGCCGAGCGTCGGGCGCACAAGACCCGTTAAAAGGCGCAGCAGCGTCGTTTTGCCGGATCTCTCCGGGCCGAGGCAGCCGACGATCTCCCCGGCTTCCACTTCAAGGTCCACGCCATTTATCGCAATGATGTCGCCGTATTTTTTCGTTAAATTTGCAGTTTGTATCGCGATCATCTGCTCACCGCCTCTCAGCGCACATCGGAGGTGCCTTTTTCGCGCAGATAGGTTGATTCCAAATCAGCCATGTGCAGCTTCACAGCGAGCGGATAGCGGTCAAATGCCAGGCTGATGGCAAAGCTGCCGCCCTTCGCCGCGTCGTCAAAGCCACCCATGTGCCAGCGGATTGCCATGGCTTCCACAGGCTTTAGACGCATAAAACGCTCGATGAGGTAAACGGATTTTTCACCGTGACCGAACGGGAATGCATCGTCCACCGTGTAAAACGGACGCTTCTCCCACTGCCCGGTCTCGTCATTTTTCACGTTGCGCGTGGAGGTCTTATAAAACTGCGATTTGCACACGTCGTGCAGCAGCGCACATATCGCAAAGCTTTCTTCACTGTCGCCCTCGTCAAACCAACGCTCGCGCATCGCCTTGTAGACATTCAGGCTGTGCATCACAAGGCCGCTTTCGCAGGCACAGTGGAACTTTGTGCTTGCCGGCGCGGTGTAAAAATCGGTGGTATCCAGCCACGCCAAAAGCTTCTGCGAGCCCTCGCGCGTGATGTTCTGTGTATAAATGGAGATAAATTCCTCTCTGTACGGATTCGACATGCTTGTCCTCCCGTAGATAAATTTCAAACTCTGCGTATAGTATAACACAGAAATCACGTGTTTTCAAACAGTTTCGCGGTTTGTAAAGAAAAAGAAAGGTCATCGCAGCAAATGCCGAAATGACCCTTCCGGTAAATCAATGATTGCCCACGCAGCCGTGCTTATCTTCCCCGCAGCTATG
>OAUV01001454.1_pt1 | contig 12950 bp, 14 predicted proteins | sample 1516841 | NCBI WGS metagenome assembly OAUV01 (sample SAMEA2580044, study PRJEB22360) | human gut metagenome | biome: human gut; feature: human-associated habitat; material: faeces | place: Denmark | collected 2008/2010 | reverse complement strand
CCAGCCATGTGCCTGGGTTTATAACTTATTTTTATAAGGGAGGATTTATTCCCAAACGTTCTCCTCATAGAATGTCTGTACGGTCTGGAATGCTTCTTCAGGTGTCTGGTTTCCAAGGAAGATGTCAACCATTGCGTTATCAAAGCAGTCACCAGCTTCTACAGATGCAAGGGACTCATTGTAGAATCCGAATGTACCAGTTGCTTTGGCCATGATATCCTGAACGTATTTCAGCTGTGCAGGAGCTTTGTCGTAGTCGATTTCAAGGTCTTTGATGATAGGGAACTTGCCGCCGATTTCTGCTGTGTATTTCTGAGCTGTCTCGTCTGTGAACATCTTCATAAGAGCGATGGCTGCGTCCTGATGCTCTGTTGTGGAGCTCATAAGCAGGTTGTCTGTCTTAACGATCATACGGTTCGGGTCATTTGCACCGTCAATTCCAGGGAACTGGAATACACCACATTTGGACTCAAAGTCTGGGTTGTTACCATTGATCTGTGCGATTGCCCAGGAACCCTGAACCAGCATAGCTGCTTCGCCGTTATAGAAAGCTGCTGTAGCCTGGTCGTTGGAATCTCCGGCTGCTGTAGCCTGGAAATACTGGGAAAGGTCTTTTAATTTGGTGCCTGCTTCGATACAGTTCTCGTCTGTCCAGTTAGCGGTATGGTCTGCGATAGCTGCGAGGTCAACGCCCTGGCGGTCACACAGATAACCAGCGATCATGGATAAGCACCATGCGGTACCTGCGGAGCAGGAGATTGGTGTGTAGCCAGCATCCTGAAGCTTCTGGCATGCAGCGATCAGTTCGTCGTATGTGGTAGGAACTTCAACTCCGGCATCTGCGAACATCTCTGTGTTGTAGTAAACGCAGGCTGCTGCGAAGTTGGTAGGAACTGCCATGATCTTTCCGTCATAGGTCATTCTCTCGAAGATACCATCTGTAAAGGATGCGTACCAGTCTGCTTCCTGATTCTCAAGGATATCGGTAAGATCAGCTGCTGCGCCTGCATTTACATATACGTCCATGTTTGGACCAGGGTTACAGATGTAAACGTCCGGTGTCTGTCCGGCTGCGATCAGTGCGTTCAGCTTGCCATCATACTCTTCCAGGTTGGTGGTGATCGGAGTTACGTGATATTTGCCATCGTACTCTTCGTTGAAACGATCAATGACATCTTTGTAACCTTTGGAAATAAGATCTTCCGTAGCTTCCAGGTCATCCCAGAACATCCATGTGATTTCTTCAACATCATCAGCATAAACCGCTGCAGCCATTAATATTGAAAGTGCTCGTTTCTTGTTCATATTGAACCTCCTTTTAAAAATTTAGATCTCGTATTTGGTAATTCTTACTATAGCAGAGATTGCCTGGGTTTTCTTTCTAATTCTTGTTTGTTTACTATCAATTATTGCTATCTAAAATTGTACAAAAACAAGTACATGTCAAAGTATATAATTTAAAACATAGAAAATTATGCAATATAGACAAAGATAAACGATACTTATTTAGATTTAAAATATAAATTTGGCTATATATTGATAAAAAAAGCAACATTTGATACAATACAAACATATTGAAAAACGCAATATTTGAGAACTGAATGACAATATTTGATACTGACCGTCGGAAAATGATATATGTTGGGAAAATTCAAACATGCTCTGGTAAAAGGGTGAAACTCAGGAGCATTATAATAAGAATATACAGGGAAGGAGCATGGGGAAATGATACATAAGCTTAGTGGAATACATGAAACAGTAGATTTCCGGGAGGATGAGCAGGTTTGTCTCTATTATAATGATGAATACGAGAATTACCCACCGCACTGGCATACCTCCTTCGAGGTACTTATGCCAATCGTAAATGGCTATAAGGCACTGTGCGGTGGAAAGGAATACAATCTGCGTGAGGGGGATGTGCTGATTATCGGTCCGTGTATGCTTCATGAGCTTTTTGCTCCGGAAAGCGGAGAGCGGATTATTTTTCAGCCGTGTCTGAACAATATTTCTACCAAGGAGCTGAACTTGCTTACTATGATTATAACCCCGGCTACTTTGATTACACCGGAGGGGTATCCGCAGATTTATGAAAAAGTAAAAACGCTTATGCTGGAAATCAAAGAGGAATATTTCGGGGAGTCTCCCTATCTGGAAACTATGATTATTTCGAAATTCCTTGAGATTCTTACATGCGTTGGAAGACAGCGTGTAAATGCACATACTGTAGCGGGACAGCAGAAAGAAAACGGAGCAAACAGCAGGCAGAAGGAATATGTGGAGAAGTTTATCCTGGTTACAGATTATATTAACAATCATTTTGCGGAAGATTTGAGCCTGGAGGGAGTGGCTTCCCAGGCAGGATTCAGTAAGTATCATTTTTCCAGGTTGTTTAAGCAGTATACAGATTCTACGTTTTATAAGTATTTGAATCAGAAGAGAATTGAATTTGCAAAAACGTTGCTGCAGGATCCGGGAGTGAGTGTGACGGAGGTGGCATTTAAGTCAGGCTTTTCCAGTCTGTCGGCGTTTCTTAGGATGTTTAAGCTGATGAATAATTGTACGCCTACGGAGTTCAGGGAGATGTATGACAGGACGAAGATGGGGAACTAGAGCGTGTTTGAAATAGCAGGTGTCAATTTTATTTAGGTATTGATTTCTTATAGGAAGAAAATTATTATGGCATTAGAGCCTGTTTGAAAAAGCATTATTGCAAACTGCACGCCAAAATTGTGACGCACGTCTTACAGAAAGCTTTTTTCCAAACATGCTTTAGGGGATAAGCTGGTTATTCCTGACATTATAAAATGAACGAAATATATACAACAGGAGGTTCGCGAAATGATTCACGAAAAAATAGAGATTCAATTAAAAGATTCTGAGTTTAAAGCAAATTTATTTACATATTTCCTGGACAATTCACCTGAAATCGATCCGGAGAGAAAAAGACCGGTTGTGCTGATCTGTCCTGGCGGCGGCTATCAGATGACTTCTGACAGAGAGGCAGAAGCTCTTGCTGTCAGATTTATGGCAATAGGCTATCATGCTGCGATTTTGCGCTACAGCGTTGCTCCGGCACGTTTCCCGGAGGCGCTTCTTCAGCTGGCTACAGCAGTTGCAATGCTCCGTGAAAATGCAGAAAAATGGCATATTGATACAGAGAAGATCGTAGTCCAGGGTTCTTCTGCTGGTGGACATCTGGCGGCAAGCCTTGGTGTATTCTGGAACAAGCCCTTTGTTGCAGAAGCTTTGGGCATGGACTCCGAAAAGTTTCGCCCCAATGGGCTTATGCTCAGCTATCCGGTAATCACTTCTGGCGAGAAAGCACATAAGGGTTCTTTTGAAAGCGTTCTGGGAGAGGATTATGCAGATGAAGAGAAACGCAGATTCCTGTCCCTGGAATATAATGTTACGAAGGATACCCCGTCGACTTTCCTGTGGCATACAGCACCGGATGATACTGTACCGGTAGAGAACTCCCTGCTGTTTTTCCAGGCACTTCACGCTCTGGATATTCCGGCAGAATTGCATATTTATCCAGTGGGCAGTCATGGTCTGGGACTTGCCACTGCAGAAACAGCATGCCCCAATGGCTATGGAATCCAGGCAGAATGTGAGAGCTGGATTCAGCTTGCCGGTGACTGGATGAAGCACCTGTTTGAAGCGAAGGAAGTCGTAAAGGCACCTTGGGAATAAAAAGATGGGGTGTTGGTGAAATTTCCACAGTTGGTAAGAATATGAAAGTAATAGAAAATATAGATTAGGTGAGTAGAAGCTTTAAAGTCCGTTGCCTTGGGGATTCCCAGACAGTGGACTTTTTTCCTGTTCTGAAATGTGTTGCTGCAAATCATGCGTGGCGTGATTATAGCACAGAACAAAATGTACTTCAAGTATTGTTTTTACATTATTTTGCTGATATACTTTTTTTATCTTAAATATACGGGAGGTGAAAGAAATGTTGACGAAAGAAGATCTACAGGCGATTGCAGGATTGCTGGTGCCCATTGAGACACGGATTGTGAATTTGGAAAGCCGTTTCGACAAGTTGGAAAGCCGCTTCGACAAGTTGGAAAGCCGTTTCGATAATTTGGAAAGCCGTTTCGACAGCTTAGAAACTCGCGTTGACAACTTCGAAAGCGAAACCAAGAGGCGCTTTGAGAATCTGGAAGCGAACTTGCGCAGCGTAGACAAGCATGTATGTGAATTGGATGCATCAGTATCAGAATTGCAAAGAAGTGTAAAAGAACTCTGGCTTCATGTGGAGAACACTACAGACTGGAAGCTTCAGGTTGTAGCAGAGAATCATTCCAATCTTTTACAAAAGCTGGAAGAACAACAAAAGAAATGGGAAACGCAGGAAAGACTTTTATTTTACGTGAACAAACATGAGAAAGACATCACTGCGATAAAGCAGAGGCTGTGTATGTAATTGACAGAACCACCCATACATAAGAATGGCTGTAGAAATACTCTCAGAAAAAATGAAATATAAAATGCATCAGAAAAACGTAATAGAAAAACAAAATAGAAAAACGAAACAGAAAAATACATATAGAGAAAGCAAATTGCAAGTAATATATCATTTTATAGAATTATAGAAATACTAAAATACAAAAGATAAATTAACACAAAGAACGAAGAAAATAAGCTTAACATTATAAGCGTTAAATACCATATAAAATAGAATTGGTGTTCAGGGGATTCGGAAAGTTATTACCCTCTGTGCACGAATAGATAAAAGCGGGGAGTACAGCACTGTTGTTATAACATCTGTACTCCCTGATTTGTTTAAAATGTAAAAAATTTGTATTGTTTTATAATTGTCGATGGTGGGTTTGGCAAGTAGAAGGGCTTTTCATGTTGGAAATCATGAGATATCCAGTTCCGGCGGCTCATCCATGGTGTCGGAAACATATTTCCCATTCTTCTTACGCTGTCGGACGCATTCTGTGAGCAGATACTCAATCTGCCCATTTACGGAGCGGAAATCATCCTCCGCCCAGGCTGCAATCTGGTCATAAAGCTTGGCAGAAAGCCTGAGCGGGATCTGTTTCTTAGGCCGGGTATCTCTGGTTTCAGCCATTAGTACAGACTGCCGGAATTAACCACCGGCTGGGCATCGTGATTGCCGCACAGCACTACGAGAAGATTGGAAACCATGGCAGCCTTCCGCTCCTCGTCAAGTTCTACCACATTGTTTTCATTCAATCGCTCTAATGCCATTTCTACCATACCAACAGCACCGTCTACGATCATCTTTCTTGCGTCGATGATAGCGGAAGCCTGCTGTCTCTGCAGCATAACCGCTGCAATCTCAGGTGCATAAGCAAGGTAGGTGATGCGGGCTTCAATAATTTCCAGACCGGCATCTGCTACTTTCTGCTGGATTTCATCACGGATGCGTCCGGCTACGATTTCACTGGAACCGCGAAGACTTCCCTCATCTGCTACACCATCCCCAGTGGTATCTACATTGGGTGCTACGTCATAAGGGTAAATTCTCACGATATTTCGTAGCGCGCTGTCACACTGCAAGGAAAGATATTCCTTATAGTTATCTACGTTGAAAACAGCTTTCGCAGTATCTGTTACACGCCACATAACGGCAATTCCGATTTCTACCGGATTTCCCAGGCAGTCGTTGATCTTCTGACGGTTGTTATTTAAGGTCATGATCTTCAGGGAAATCTTTTTGTTTACATATGTACTGCTTGTGGAAGCGGAAGTTCCGGTGGCCAGTGTGAGAACGGATTTGGCGGCATTTCCTCCATCTACGTCACCGCTCTGGTTCAGTCTCGTCTTTGCAGCCGGGTTTACAGCTGTACAAAAAGGATTTACCCAATAGAAACCGTCATTCTTTAAAGTTCCCACATATTTGCCGAATAAGGTGAGTACAAGGGCTTCCTGCGGCTTCAGCACTTTAAGGCCAAGGAACGGGATCCATCCAAGTGAAGCCCAGATGATACCGATGACCATAAGGGAAATCTGTTCGAAGGCTGCGCCGAATATTACAGCGGCTGCGGCCACGGCATAGAGCAGAATAAACAGCACCATCATTCCCATACCATTTTTCTTGTTGTCCAAAACTTTTTCTTTCATAGCAATCCTCCTGATAATGAAAATTATCTTTTGCGAGATATAAATATGATATCATTTAGATATCAAAATGTCAATACATACAAGAGAGTTATAGAAAATTTTTCGTTTTTTTCCAGGTAAACAAATCGTCGATTGACGAAAATCCACATTTTAGTGTATATAAGAGAGTAACGCAAAAGAATTATGGAGGATATCATATAGTGGACGCAAAAAGGTTTGGGGCATTTATTTCGGAAAGAAGAAAAGAGCATCATATGACACAGGCCGATCTTGCCGGAAAAGTCGGAGTGACGGATAAGGCGGTCAGCCGTTGGGAGCGGGGACTTGGATTTCCGGATATTAATACAATGGAACCATTGGCTGAGGCACTGGATGTATCACTTTTGGAGCTGATGCGATCAGAAATGCAGACAACCGAAGGGGCTAACGTGAAAAAAGATGAGGCAGCAGAAAAAGATGGGACAGTAGAAATGAATGAAGCAGCAGAAAAAAACGGGATGGCAGAAAAGAGAGAGAAAGCAGAGAAAAAATACACGTCTGCAGAGGTGACTGAGATGATGCAATCAATGGAAGAAATACGAAAACAGCAACAGCATCAGGATAAAATCGCAGGCTATCTTGCGATACCGGTAATTCTGCTCATTGTGGCTGTGTTTAAATTCTCTGGTCATGCAAACCTTGGCGGTGCGTTATTTGCCGGGCTTCTTGGCGCGGGAGCTGCTGTGAGTGGATATTATCTGTGGGTGAATCGGGAAGATAAGGAAAGCAAAAGAATTTATGGATTTTTTACAATCACTCTGACCGGCATATTTTTCACAATATGTTCTTTCCTGGTTCCTGACGGATTCTGGGAACAACATAGACAGGAAGCAAGTCTCATCACATGTCTGGTGAATCTGGCGAGTGTGATATACGCATTTGGATTTGCAGTAAAGAGAATGTGCAAGGAAAAAAAGAACCCGGTACTTATTGCTGTTGTGGTGGTTCTGGAGATTTTGATAACGGCGTGGACTTTACATGGCTTTGCTGCCAGGTCCATAGAAAATGCCATGGGAACCAGCAAGGGGGATGTGGCAGAACAGTACGCAACACAGCTGTTGCTCAATGAAAAAAATCTTGAAGAAGACTGGATACGGGGATATAGTTATGTTCAGATTGACCTGCATCCGGATATCTACCGTGTAGGTTTTTCCTATTATGCAGATCAAAAAGACGCAGAAGCGGGAAAAGAAAGCATATATGGCTATGATATTCAGGTGGATTCTGATTATAAAATTACGATAAAAGAAGGAAGTTCTGCAATTGGAATGGATTTGTGGAGTGAAAAAATAGAAGGGTAGATCGTATTTGAAAAAACGGGAGAAAAGAACATGAAAGTAGTAATTGCAATTGATTCATTCAAAGGGAGCATGAGTTCTATAGAAGCGGGTGAAGCTGCCGCAGCAGGCATTCGGAAAGTATATTCGGAAGCCAAGACCAAGGCTTATCCGCTGGCAGATGGCGGGGAAGGGACAGTGCGGGCACTGGCCCAGGGACTTGGGGGAAGCTTGGAGAATGTGACAGTTACTGGACCACTTGGAGCCCCGGTTGTCTGCGAATATGCAATTTGGGAGAAACGTAATATAGGCGGTTCAGGTAGAATTGATTTTGTGGGAAAAGAGATGATGGCTGTTTCAGAGAATGCTTCCGTAGTAGAAAATACTTCTATAATAGAAAGTAAACGTGGCTACAAGAATGAGAAAAAGTGCGGAAAGACTGCCATTATAGAAATTGCTGGTGCAGCCGGGATCACTTTGGTTCCACCTGAACTTCTGAATCCTATAAACACTACAACCTATGGTGTTGGAGAGGTCATAAAAGACGCCATTTCCAAAGGCTGCCGAAATTTTATCATCGGAATCGGAGGCAGTGCAACGAATGATGGTGGAATCGGTATGCTTCAGGCTTTGGGAGGAGAGCTTCTGGATAAAAGTGGAAAACAGGTGCCATTTGGAGCAGAAGGTGTGGAAAAGCTTGCCTCCATCAGTTGCAAAAATTTGCTTCCGGAATTAAAAGAATGCAGCTTCCGCATTGCCTGTGACGTGGACAACCCTTTATATGGGGAAAAAGGCTGCAGCTATATCTTCGGCCCCCAGAAAGGCGCAACACCGGAGATGGTGGAGCTGATGGACGGGTGGATGGAAAACTATGCAAAGATAACAGAAGAATATTTTGCAGATTCCAAAACCCAATTGGGAAAATTTAATTATGATCCAAACTACCCAGGCTGCGGAGCAGCCGGAGGCCTTGGCTTTGCCTTCCGTACTTTTCTTCATGGAAAACTGGAACCAGGTATAAGCATTGTCCTGGAAGAAATCGGCATAGAAAATCAGATAAAAAATGCAGACATCGTAATCACTGGTGAAGGTCGTCTGGATGGCCAGACCGTTATGGGAAAAGCGCCCATCGGAATTGCCAGACTTGCAAAGAAATATGGAAAGCCAGTGCTTGCCTTTTCTGGCTCGGTCACTGAAGATGCTGCCTCTTGTAATGAAGCTGGAATCGACGCTTTTTTCCCAATCCTCCGTCAGGTGACCACTCTGGAAGAAGCCATGGATCCGCAGACTGCACAGAAAAATATGGAAAGTGCTGTAGAGCAGGTGTTCCGGGTGATTAGGCTGAAAGAAAGGAATTGGTGAAATTATGGGCGGAAAAGTGCTGGAATTAGAGTCGGATAAACTGATTGAGCAAGGACTTGAGCTTGGAAGACTGGAAAATCAAATGGCTACAGCCGTCAAAATGTTGCAAGTGGGCAAGTATACGATTGAGGAAATTGCAGATATTTCTGGTTTAACGGTTAAAAAATATGTGCGTTGAAGGATGAAAAGAATCTGTGAGCCAGAGAAATATGGAGAAAAACCATGAATTCTGCAACTCCCCCCTCTTGACTTCTCCCACAAACAAGAGTAATATGAACTACAACGCAATGGCGCGTTAGTGTGATAACGCCGCCATTGCATTTTTTTTACCCGGAAATGGGGAAACAACCTCGAAATGAGGAAACACACCGATAAAATATCGGTGGTGCTGTGATTAATGAGTTTTTTACAAAGAGGAGGAAAGAAAAATGAAGAAGAGCTATTTATGGAGAAAAATGACAAGTGGTCTTATGGCAGCAGCTGTTACCGTGACAGCAATGCCGGGACTTGGACTTACAATGGTACAGGCAGAAGAGAAGAAAACATTAAAGGTAGCAATGGAGTGCAGCTATGCACCATACAACTGGACACAGCCAGATGATTCCAACGGAGCTGTTCCCATTTCCGGAAGCTCTGATTACGCATATGGATACGACGTTATGATGGCGAAAAAATCTGTGACGAGCTGGGATACGATCTGGAAATCGTGAAACTGGACTGGGATTCCCTGGTACCGGCTGTCCAGTCTGGAAAAGTTGACTGCGTAATCGCAGGTCAGTCCATTACATCCGAACGTCAGCAGATGGTAGATTTCACAGAGCCATACTACTATGCATCCATTATTACCCTGGTAAAAAGCGACGGCGATTATGCAGATGCAAAAAGTGTGGCAGATCTGAAGGGCGTTACCTGTACTTCCCAGCAGAACACTATCTGGTATGATTCCTGCCTGCCGCAGATTGAGGACGCAAACATTCTTCCTGCACAGGAAAGTGCGCCTGCCATGCTGGTTGCCCTGGAATCTGGAAAATGTGACGCTGTTGTAACTGATATGCCTACCGGAATGGCTGCCTGCGTAGCTTACCCGGATTTCAAACTTCTTGATTTTTCTGGCACAGACGGAGATTTTGAGGTATCAGATGAGGATATCAACATTGGTATTTCCGTACAGAAAGGCAATACAGAGCTTCTGGATGCCCTGAACAGCGTACTGGATAAAATGACAGAGGATGATTACAAAGAAATGATGGACGAAGCAATTTCCGTACAGCCGCTGTCAGAGTAAGGGTTACAGTGATTTCGCTGCATTTGAGGCTGTTTGAAAAATCATTCCTGCATTTTGTAAGATTCACTTTGCAGGATATTTCGCAGACGGTCTTTGTAAATAAAGTCGAGAGAGATAGGAGAGAAAAATATGCTTCCTGAAACCTTCTGGGGCCGGATCCAGTATCTGCTCCAGCAATACGGTTCCTCCTTTTTGTCAGGAGCCGGAAATACAATGATCATAGCCATTGTAGGCACCTTTTTAGGGTGCCTTATTGGCTTTATAGTTGGAATTATTCAAACAATTCCTGTAGATAAACGGGACTCCGCCGTTAAAAAGACACTGGTTGGATTTCTCAAATTTATTATGGCATGCTACGTGGAATTTTTCCGCGGCCCCCCAATGATGGTACAGGCCATGTTATCTATTACGGAAGTGCTTACCTGTTCAATATCAACATGTCTATGTGGTTTGCGGCATTTTTCGTAGTATCTATCAATACCGGAGCCTACATGGCAGAAACTGTCCGAGGCGGAATCCTTTCTGTTGACGAAGGTCAGACAGAAGCTGCAAAAGCAATCGGAATGACGCATGTACAGACTATGATGAACGTAATCCTTCCACAGGCATTGCGCAACATCATGCCTCAGATTGGCAACAACCTGATCATCAATATCAAGGATACCTGCGTTCTTTCCATTATTGGAATTGTAGAACTTTTCTACACAACAAAAGGCGTAGCCGGAGCCTATTATACTTACTTTGAATCCTTTACCATCGCTATGGTAATGTACTTTATCCTTACTTTTGTATGCTCCAGACTGCTCCGCCTGCTGGAACACAAGATGGAAGGTCCGCAGAATTATGACCTTGCCACAACGGATACACTGGCTCACACAAGTGGTCTGTATTCCTACCCTAAGAAGAAGGAGGAGAAATGATCATGAGTGAAAAAATCCTTGAAGTCAAGCATCTGGGAAAAGCATTTGGCAGCAATCAGGTACTGAGAGATATTGATTTTTCCGTAAGCCCGGGAGATGTGACGTGCATTATCGGACCGTCCGGTTCTGGTAAATCCACGCTTCTTCGCTGCCTGAATATGCTGGAAACTCCATCCACCGGAGAAATCAATTATCATGGAACTGACATCACCAGTAAGAACGTAAACGTTCCGGAATACCGTTCAAAGGTAGGTATGGTGTTCCAGAATTTTAACCTTTTTAACAACATGACTGCCCTGAAAAACTGCACCGTAGGTCAGGTAAAGGTTTTGAAAAAGAGCAAAGAAGAGGCAGAGAAAAAAGCTTTGTATTATCTGGAAAAAGTAGGTATGGCGCCGTACATCAACGCCAAACCCAAACAGCTTTCCGGAGGCCAGAAACAGCGTGTGGCAATTGCAAGAGCTCTTGCCATGGAGCCGGAAATCCTTCTTTTCGACGAGCCAACCTCCGCGCTGGATCCCCAGATGGTAGGCGAGGTTCTGGAGGTTATGAGAGACCTTGCACACGAAGGCCTGACCATGATCATCGTCACCCATGAGATGGCATTTGCCCGTGACGTTTCCAAGCGTGTAATCTTCATGGCAAATGGCGTTATCGTAGAAGACAGACCGCCGAAGGAGCTGTTTGAGAATCCGAAAGACCCGCTGACAAAAGATTTCCTGAGCCGCTTCCGCAATGCATGAGCCGGAAAGTCGCTTTGCAGATGGGAATTCTGCATTTTTTATCCTTACTTCAATAAGTTAATGTTCACAGTGGCGGTAAATGTGTGCTATACTGGACAATAGATTGGGAAGCTACTGAGAAATTTTATATTTAACCGTAATTGAATTAAGGAGAATCCATGATTGAAATAGGAAAAAAACAGAAGCTTATTGTGGCAAAGACCGTAGATTTCGGTGTTTACCTTGCAGAAGATAAAAATGCAGGCCAGGAAGACAGAGTGCTTCTTCCTGCGAAACAGGTTCCGGAGGGAACCAGAGAGGGCGATGCACTGGATGTATTTATTTACAAGGATTCCAGGGACCGTCTTATTGCAACCACCAGAGAACCACTTCTTCAGGTTGGACAGACTGCTGTTCTGAAAGTGCTTCAGGTAACCAAGATCGGTGCATTCCTGGATTGGGGCTTAGAGAAAGACCTGCTCCTTCCATACCATGAGCAGACCAGCCGTGTGCGGGAAGGACAGGAGTGCCTGGTAGCCCTTTATGTAGATAAGAGCAGCCGTCTCTGCGCCACCATGAAGGTATACCATTACCTTTCTACCAGAACCCCATATGTAACAGGTGATTCCGTAAAAGGGCGTGTCTACGAGATCAGCGATCGTTTCGGTGTTTTTGTAGCTGTTGATGACAAATATTCCGCCCTGATCCCAGCCAGAGAAGCCAGCGGCAAATACCGCCCGGGCGAAGTCCTCGACCTTCGCGTTTCCGAGGTGAAAGAGGATGGCAAGATGAACGTCACAGACCGTCAGAAAGCCTACATCCAGATTAACGAAGATGCCGAGAGCGTCCTTAGCATAATCGAAGAATTCGCCGGCGTCCTCCCCTTCGATGACAAAGCCTCACCAGAAGTGATCAAACGCGAATTCGGACTCAGCAAGAATGCCTTTAAACGTGCTGTGGGACACCTTCTGAAAGAAGGGAAGATTGAGATTAAGGACAAACGCATCTACAAGAAATAATGGAATCTGATACACCCTTTATTGGAAAATAATAAAACCTGCATACCATATTGGAATACCCAAAATATGGTATGCAGGTTTTTTCTCTAAAACACGAACGGGTGTTTACCGGGGCTTGAACTTGTGTTAAACTATTTATTAATCATACTTGCTATTTAATGTGTTGGTCGTTATTCCGGACGCGATTTCACAATGTATATTCACCGCCGCGCGTCGCAACGTTCCGGCAA
>OAUV01001448.1_pt1 | contig 13009 bp, 7 predicted proteins | sample 1516841 | NCBI WGS metagenome assembly OAUV01 (sample SAMEA2580044, study PRJEB22360) | human gut metagenome | biome: human gut; feature: human-associated habitat; material: faeces | place: Denmark | collected 2008/2010 | reverse complement strand
GGAAGAACAGGAGGAATGGGACTGTTCGAGCGAGGAAGACCTCGAAATGGCTACTGCCGTTGCCGCCCGTTACGGGTGCAAGTTGCAGGTGGTCGATTGCCATAAGGAGTATTGGGAGCAGGTCACCAAGTACACCATGGACAAGGTGCGCAATGGTTTCACGCCCAATCCCGATGTCATGTGCAACCGATTGATTAAGTTCGGCGCCTTTAACGAGAAATCCGGACAAGATTACGACCTTATTGCCACGGGACATTATGCCCGTACAGAGATAGAGGATGGCAGGAAATGGCTTGTAACAAGTCCTGACCCTGTTAAGGACCAGACCGACTTTCTGGCTCAGATTTACGATTGGCAACTACGTAAAGCCTTCTTTCCGATAGGTCATTATATGAAAGATGAAGTGCGTGAAATTGCCCGACGCGAGCATCTTGTCAATGCAAAGAGGAGAGACAGTCAGGGAATTTGTTTCCTTGGGAAGATTAACTATAACGATTATATACGACGTTATCTTGGTGAGAATCCGGGCGACGTGCTCGAATTTGAAACGGGCAAGAAGATCGGTATGCACCGGGGGCTGTGGTTCCACACCATAGGTCAGCGGCACGGACTTGGCTTCGGTGGCGGTCCTTGGTACGCTGTCAAAAAAGATATGGAACGCAACGTACTCTATGTAAGTAAGGGTTATGACCCGCAGATGGCGTATAAGAAAGATTTTCCGATACACGATTTCCATTTCCTCACGTGCGATCCGTGGGGTGAGGCGACTTCGGTCCATGTCACATTCAAGATCCGCCACACGCCCGAATATCATCCGGCGCAGTTGGAGAGAACCGGGAACGGAGAGTTTACCGTACATTCGGAATGCCCTATACACGGCGTTGCTCCGGGACAATTCTGCGTGATTTACGATGAAAATCACCACCGTTGCATAGGCAGCGGTGAGATAGCGTGGGGATAATATCTTATACATGTCGCTCGGGAAAGCGGTAATGCTACGCATTAAAGTAAGACTTTCGATTACTTTCCGGAAAAAGAATCTCAAAAGCAACGAGCCCGATCTCCTACTTATTTTCTACATCGGATCGAAAGCATAAAGATGCTCCGGCGGTTAAAAGTTATTTAACCGCACGCTTTTCCTGCCGGTAACGATCGACACTACCGGATAGAAAAACTATATTTGTGCCAACTAATCGTATCGACATGAAAACCGTTTACACGCTACTCTTCGCCCTCTGCACGATCGTGTGCTGCACAGCACAGCCCGTTGTCGAAAAGTTCATCGGTATGCCCGATGAACTGCAAACCCTGCTGAACGAAGCACAACGGCGCGATATGATCACCCAATGGAGAACTGGGCAAAACATCGCCACACCCAATAAAGCCGGTGGAGAAAGCCGGATCACCCAACTTTCCGACAGCCTGCTGCTCCTCTCCCTGACCGAACGGAGCGAACTGCAAATACGCCTGTTTCCGCTTAAAGACAGCACCTGCCTCATCGGCACGATACATACGGTATTCGGCCCCGCAGGCGACAGCCGTTTCCAACTCTACGATGCTGATTGGGAACCCGTCGGAAAAGCCGCACAATCCATACGCCCGACCATCGACGAATTTCTTATTTTCCCCGACAGCATCCCCGTCTCCATACGTCGCGAAGTCCGGGATCATATCACGATCCCTCTTTTCGTCTACACGTTCCGACCCGACGGTAATATCGAAATCCGTCCCTCGTGGAACGAATACCTCAGCGAAGAAGCCCGTAAAAAGGTAGCCCCGTTCCTCTCCGACACCCCGGCTGTACGCCGCTATCGGAACGGAGCATTCCGCAAATAATCCGAAGGACATAAACAACTCAAATACCCCCGGCAACACCTCATCCGTCTGCCCAAACAATGCCGGCATCGTATCGAAATTGAAAGAAAGGGAGACCGATCTCTTTTTCAAGTCTACTTTTTTCGCGCGAGCCGAAAAAGCCAATACCATATATATCAATTATTTATAAATTCAATTCGTCTACATTTTAATACTTGCCGCAATTTCACACACAAAATCGAATGTACTTTTGTGAAAATCAATTTTTTTTAAGATCATGAAAATAACACTGAAAAATTACTGTATCGCACTCCTCACCGCGATATGCTGTATCGCCCTCGATACCCATGCAGAAGAAAAACTGCTTATCATCGGCGATGCGACTTGGGGCGGATGGTCGCTCGACAACGCAAGCGTGATGAATACGACAACCGAAAACCCCGACATCTTTACCTATTCCGGATATTTGAAAGCCGACAAGGAATTTAAATTCCTCACCGAGGCAGCATGGGACAAACCCGAATATCGCAACGGAGGCGACAACCCCTATATCCTCGGCGAAGGCACATTGCGTCGCGGAGGAAACGACGATAAATTCAAAGTCGCCCTCGACGGCAACTACGATATCGTATGCGACCTGCGAAATTTGAAGGTCAGCGTAACCCGGTCAGCTTATCAGGAGAAACCGATACTGCACAACCGGCTCTACGCCGTAGGCGATGCTACACCAGGCGGATGGGCATTGTCGCAGGCAACCCCTCTCGACCAAGACCCGTCCAATCCGTTCCTTTTTTCAGGCAAGGTAAAACTGAACCCCACAGGAAGTTTTAAAATCGGTGTCAATCCTTACGGTGACTACGGACAAAAATTCTTTTATCGCAATGCCGACGACAATTCCGGCGTCAGCCTCGATTCTGCCGGAGACCTGCAATGGAAAGTAAATAAAGACACCACTTATCTGGTGACCGTAGACATCGACGCAATGACCATCGGGATGGTCGAAACCGCTCCGGAAGAGCGTACTGCCCCGCAACGGATCTGCTGGTACGAACCGGCAAATGCCCGTCAGGATGAACCCGTCACCGTGTTCTTCAATGCTGCGGCAGGAGATGCCGCACTGAAAGGCTATACCGGCGACATATACATCACTTCGGGCATCGTTACCGACGATCTTTCAGGGCTGTCGCACATGATCGGTCCCGACGGAACCACACTGAAAAGCGACTACACCATGATACGGTCGGAGCAATCGCCCGATCTGTACACGATCTCTTTCACCCCCTCGCGCTATTACGTCCTCGATCAAGGCGACTCGATCAGGATGTTAGGCATGAAGTTCGCTTCCGCCGACGGGCAAATCCAAGCCGGTACACCGGATAACGACATCATTTACGTCCCGTTCAAACAAAACACCGGACAAGTATGGTATATGCCCAACAGCGCCAAAGAGACCGATGAAATCGTCTTTTACTTCGATGCCACGCTCGGCAACGCCGCCCTCAAAGGCAAAGCCGGAAACATCTATGCACACTGCGGAATCCTGACCGACGAAAGCACCGACGACTCCGACTGGAAGCACAGCTCACCTTGGGGCGATAACTCGCCGCGATACCGGCTGACACGCACCGGCGCCGATCCCGACATATACACCTTCACCGTACGTCCTTCCGAGTTTTTCGAACTCGACTCCGACGAACATATCGACCGGTTCGCATTCGTGATGCGCGACGGCAACTGCTCGACAACGGCAAAGACCGCCGACGACAAGAACATCATCGTCGAGTTGAAAAACAAATACAACAGCGGGCTCCGGTCGCAATTGGGCAAATATGTATCCCACACCGACGACGGGACGACTGTCGCCATCCAAGCAGAAAACGGGACACTGTCTGTCACGCCCTATAACGATTATATCTTCAAGATTCTGACACGCCGCAATGGAGACGATACACCCGAACGCCGCTCCATATCCGTATCCGCCACACCCGAATGCACCTATTCCGTATCGGACGAAAACGGATATATAACCATAGCGACGAAATACCTCTATGCCGAAATCGACAAAACGAACTGTAACGTAAGATATACCGACAAACAGAAGCAGGTAATCCTTGCCGAAGCCGAAGGGCTGAACAACAGTTCCGTCCCGCGTACGGCAACATTCGCCCCGATGCACGACCAAGCATTCTACGGTGGCGGGTACAACGGACAACGCGCCAACCTCGACGGACAGACGCTGGTTATGAACAACACCCAGACCGGCGGCTGGGAAAGCACATGGCGAGCCCCGCACAATATCTGCGTACCGTTCGTCGTATCGAGTTCGGGTTACGGCATCTTCTTCGACGACCACTACCGCAACGCTGCCCTGACCCCATCGTCCGAAGGAACAACCTACCGGTCGGGAAGCCTGAATCCGATAGCATATTACTTCGTCGGCGGCGACGGGAGCATGTCGTCGGTTCTTGAAAACTACACCTTCCTTACCGGCAGACAGGAATTGCCCCCATATTGGGCATTAGGCTACATGACCTCACGATACGGATACAAGTCACGTACCGAAGCCCAGTCGGTTATCGACAATATCAAAAATGCCAGCCTGCCACTCGACGCCATTGTATTCGACCTCTATTGGCAGGGCGAAGGAAACAGCGGAATGGGAAATCTCGACTGGTATGCCCCCAACTGGGAACAGCCGGAAGAGATGATGCGCCAATTCGACGAACAAGGTGTAAAAACCATCTGCATCACCGAACCGTTCTTCACATCCGTAAGTGCAAACTACCAGACACTCGAACAACTCGGATACTTCGCCGACAGCGATGTTTCCGGCATGGAATGGCTCGGAGCCAAACGGGTCGGACTGATCGACGCATCCAATCCCGAAGCGATGGACTGGATGTGGCAATTCTACCACCAACGCACACAAGAAGGCGTAGCGGGCTGGTGGCTCGACCTCGGCGAACCCGAACGCCACGATGCCGACAGCCGGCACTTGGGCGGCACCGTAGCACAAATACACAACGAATTCGGCGACCTCTGGACAGAACGGGTCTACCGGGGATTGAAAGAAGATTTCCCCGACCAACGCCCGTTCCTCATGCCCCGTGCCGGAACAGCCGGAATGCAGCGGCACTCCGCATTCCCGTGGACAGGAGACATCAAACGGTCGTGGAGCGGACTGGAAGCGCAAGTTCCGGCATTGATCAGCGCAAGCATGTCGGGAATCGGGTATATGGGTTCGGATGTCGGCGGATTCTCCGCATCATCCACCGACGACCGCCTGTACCTACGCTGGATACAAATGGCAGTATTCTCCCCCATGATGCGTACCCACTCGACTCATCTGCCCGAACCTTATCAGGATTGCTATGCCTCCGTCCTGCCGGAAGTACGCAAATGCCTGAACCTACGTTACAGCTATCTGCCCTACACCTATACACTGGCTTACGAAAACACGACCCACGGCACACCGTTGGCAAGACCCGTTTCGTTCCACGATACGGCCCCGTCGGCAGAACTGAGTTCGTGCAAAGACCAGTACCTTTGGGGACACAACCTTCTGATCGCACCTGTACTCGACAACACCACTTCCCGCGACATCATTTTCCCTGCGGGCGAATGGATCGACATGAACGACATGAGTAAAAGCTATCCGGGCGGGACGACCATAAAATATGAAGCACCGCTCGAACGCCTGCCCTACTTCGGACGAAAAGGCTCGTTCATCACCCGATTCGGGCAAGAGTCATACAGCTCGACAAAAGAGATCGACAATTCACGTTTCGAAATTATCTATCTCGCCGACCTGAACAGCGAAACCCCATCGGCGGCAACCCTGTTCGACGACGATAAAAAATCGACACGATCGTTGGCTGAAAGGGAATATGTTCTGACCCGCTTCGAAGGATCGAACGATCCGACAGGTCATACGATCCGTATCGCCAACGAAGGCGACGGATACGAAGGTATGCCCGCCGAACGCACATACACATTCATCATTCCGGGCTATACACGAAACATAGATCAGATCAGGATCGAAGGCGACGGCATAAGCTGTATTCTCGATCAAGCCGCATCGACAGAAAGTTTCAAATCGGCAGACAACGTCTATTACCTCGATGCCGACCGGAGTCTCCATTTCAAGATAAAAGTGCCAACACTCGGCAACATATCGGTACAGATCGTCGGGGACAAAAGCGCGTTGAGCACGCTCCGGGAGAGTGACGACGGCATCGTCCTGACCTACAACCGGAATACAGACCGGCTCTCTTATTCCCTTCCGGAGGAGCTGAACGAAGCCTCGATCCGCATTTATGATTTTTCGGGAGCCGAATCCCGTTCGATCGGTAACATCGTAGCCGACGGCACGACAAGACAATTCAGCCTGTCCAAATATGTCGCTCCGGGACTGTACATCGTCATGCTCTGCGCAAGCACCCCGAACGGCGATTTGAGAAAAAAGAGTACGAAGGTTTTTATCGACTGACCCCGTCATCGGCTACGCGAGAGTTCGATAGTTCTCAAAAATGAAGTGACCCCCAAAAGTTAGACAAAAAACTTTTGGGGGTCACTTCATTTAGACAGCCCCCTGATTTTTTTTAAATAGGACCGGTAGTTTCCACAACAGAACTGCCAAGTCCTATCTCAAAAAAAATCTGCATAACAAATAACCGCATAAAAAGAAATGCGACAGTTAAAAAGAATCTCAATTATAAATCTATATACCAATAATTTATTAAATTTGTATCATATGAATAAGACTTTCAATATATATTGCGATGAGAGTTGCCACATTGAGCATGACCACATGGACTATATGTTCTTGGGATCTGTAAGTTGTGCATATCCACAAATCCGTCGCCATACCAAAAGAATTAAAGAGTTAAAACGTGCCCATAATTTCTATGCAGAAATCAAATGGAGCAAAGTCTCTATGTCAAAAATAAAATTCTATCTTGATCTAATAGATTATTTTTTCGATACAGACTTACGTTTCAGAGCAATTGGTATAAAAAAATCTCAGATAAAATGTGACGATGGAGGAGTAACATACGATGATTTTTATTATAAAATGTACTATCAGTTATTAAACTATAAAATAGATACATCTGATCGCTACAATGTATATCTTGACATCAAAGATACATTAAGTGCACAAAAAGTTCGTAAGTTGAAAGACATTCTGAATGTAAAGTATGGAGTATTCCGTAATATTCAGAACATCTGCTCTCACGAAAGTCTGCTTATGCAACTTACAGACTTGATTATGGGGGCAATATCCTATAACATCAATAACAAAGAACATAAAAATCAAGCAAAGGTTGCCATAATAGAACGAATAAAGAAACATCTTCATGTCAAAGCACTTGATGAAACCAACTATTCCACGAAATTGAATCTGTTCTTTATAAATCTACATTAATTCATGACCTTCAATCTTACAAAAAAATACAACGACTTACTCGACATCATGGGTCTGCCGGAAGTCCAAAGAATAGAATCATTGCGAAGAATCTTCAATCGTGATATTCAAAACAATCCTCATTTTACCTTCAATAATAAACCTATTTATCCGACACCCCGAGAAAATGGATCCATCGCAATGGAAAACTTGTTCAATCATCTTACTCGAAAGGAAGTGAACAAAGAAATACATCATAGGGAATTTGATATGTCCCGATCTCAACGGTTACATTGGATTCGTCATCACACAGAACAACACAAACAAAATAATATGCTATATTTTTCAGTTGCAGAACCACACCACCTACGAACATATATTTATGATATGGATGAAAAATATGTCATTGTACTTGAACCACAAAGAAACGGCGCAGCATACTATCTCCTAACAGCTTATCATCTTGAAGGGAAAGATGCCGCAAAAGATAAAATTATCAATAAATATAATCGTAGGAAATTAGCCGATCTTTTATAAAGCAAAAAACGCAGAGCATCGAGGCTTGCGTTTTTCGATTTCCTTCCCTCAAATGAGGGATGAACTCTATTGCAAAGGTAGCAAATAAAATCCTTTTTTCAAAACATAAAACATACAAACCTTGAAATAAGTTTACTAATACCATACAGACTGCAAATACAAAAGAAGTTTTATCCCCCCAAAAGATAGTATATCACAATAGACAATCTTGCTACGTTGTTTTGTATAAGATTTTCTGCTCCTCAAATTAAACGACTTCGTTACTTTCTGTTAAACCTTCGGTATTGAGCCCCCCAATCGTCTACGTCAATGAATTTCTACCGTCTGGCTCTACGCATTGCGACTTATTAACCATTCCGACATATCTTAAAGGGGTCGTATCGAAAATTTACATTTTCAATACGACCCCTTTATACGAATCCCGTTGCGGGAGAATTAAAACTCTGCGTTCTTCGGTGTACGGGGAAAAGGTATGACGTCGCGAATGTTCGTCATGCCGGTTACGAACAAAATCAAGCGTTCGAAACCGAGACCGAACCCGGAGTGAGGAGCCGTACCGAAACGACGGGTATCGAGATACCACCACATATCCTTCATCGGGATGTGCATCTCCTCGATACGACCGAGCAACTTGTCGTAATCTTCTTCACGTTGCGATCCGCCGATGATTTCACCGATCCGCGGGAAGAGAACGTCCATAGCCCGAACGGTTTTTCCGTCTTCGTTCAACTTCATATAGAACGCCTTGATCTCTTTCGGGTAATCGGTCAGGATCACCGGACGTTTGAAATGTTCTTCTACCAGATAACGTTCGTGTTCCGACTGCAAATCCACCCCCCAATATACCGGGAACTCGAACTTGCGTCCCGAAGCCTCCAAAATCTTGATACCTTCGGTATAGGGCAAACGGACGAAATCGTTTTCGCAAACGAATTTCAAACGGTCGATCAACTCCTTGTCATACATTTCGCACAAGAAATCGAGATCGTCTTTACAATTATCGAGAGCATAGCGGATCAAGTATTTCAGGAAATCTTCCGCCAAGTCCATGTTTTCTTTGATCTCGTTGAAAGCGACTTCCGGTTCTACCATCCAGAACTCTGCCAAGTGACGGGGCGTATTGGAGTTCTCGGCACGGAAAGTCGGACCGAATGTGTAGATCGCTCCCAATGCGGTAGCACCCAGTTCACCTTCCAACTGTCCCGAAACGGTAAGGCTTGTCGGTTTTCCGAAGAAGTCCTGTGCATAATCCACCTTTTTATCTTCGGTCATCGGCAGGTTCTGCATATCGAGCGTCGTCACTTGGAACATGGCACCTGCGCCTTCGCAGTCACTCGCCGTAATCAGCGGCGTGTTCAGATAGAAGAATCCGTGATCGTTGAAATATTTGTGGATGGCAAACGCCATGTTGTGGCGGATACGAAGTACGGCTCCGAACGTATTGGTACGCGGACGCAGATGGGCGATTTCGCGCAGGAACTCCAACGAGTGTCCTTTCTTCTGCAACGGATAGGTCTGCGGATCGGCACTGCCGTACACTTCGATGTTCTCGGCTTGTATCTCTGCCTGCTGTCCTTTTCCCTGCGATTCGACCAACAATCCCGTTACGCTTACACATGCGCCGGTCGTGATCGGTTTCAGATCTTCTTCATTAAATTTTCCCAGATCTACGACAACCTGTATATTTTTGATAGAAGAACCATCGTTAAGAGCGATAAAGTTTACGTTCTTATTTCCGCGGCGGGTACGTACCCAACCTTTTACATTTACTCTTTGCCCGTAAAGCGCCGGGTCGAAAATGTCTACAATTTTTGTTCTGCTAATGGTTTCCATATCTTTGTTTCTTTACACCTTAATAAAGCATTGACTTTCGTAACGGTCCGGACGATTACTCGAACGCACCCATTTGCAACATGTTCAATTCCTGTTGCGTGAGGTAACGCCAACGACCGCGTTGCAAGTTTTTCTTAGTCAGACCGGCGAAATAAACCCGGTCGAGTTTGATCACATGGTATCCCAATGCCTCGAAGATACGACGCACGATACGGTTGCGTCCGGAGTGGATTTCGATACCCACCTGATTCCGGTCGGTATCGGTTGCATAACTTACGGCATCGGCATGGATCGGTCCGTCTTCCAGATCGATACCGTCGGCGATACGTTGCATATCTTCCTCCGATACGTCCTTGTCGGTCCATACATGATATATCTTTTTCTTCACGAATTTCGGATGCGTCAGTTTCGATGCCAGATCGCCGTCGTTGGTCAGCAACAACACGCCGGTCGTGTTGCGGTCGAGACGGCCTACGGGATAGATGCGTTCCGTGCAGGCATTGCGGACGATGTCCATTACCGTCAGACGCCCCTGAGGATCGTCGGAGGTAGTAACGCAATCTTTCGGCTTGTTCAACAGCACATACACCTTATTTTCCAGCGTCACGACTTTGCCTTGGAACGTCACCACATCGGTACGGGTAATCTTCGTACCCAATTCGGTTACCGGTGTTCCGTTTACCAGCACCTCGCCATTCTGGATAAATTCATCGGCTTCGCGACGCGAACAGATACCGGCATTCGCCATGTATTTGTTCAGACGGATCGGGGTAGACGGATCCACCTCGGGCATCTCGTACTCTATACGGCGGGGACGTGCCGGATAACGGTTTTCGCGTTGCGGAGCGCGGTTGCGACCGCCATTGTTATACCCGCCGCGGTTATTGCCGTTTCCATAACGGTTGCTGCCTTCGCCATTGCCGCCACGGTTATATCCGCCGCGGTTGCCATAGCTGTTATTATTGTTATTGCCGTAATTGCGGTTACCGTACGACTGACGAGCATTGCCTTCGCCGCGATTGTTGTTACCATACGCGGGACGGTTGCCATACGGGCGGTCCGTATTGTAGTTGCGTTCGCCGTTTTCATCCGTCTGACGGTAGTTGTTATTCTGATTGTAACGGGGCTTGTTGCCATACGAATTGCCGTAGCTGTTACCGCCGTTATTTCCATAATTATTCCGATTGTTGTTTCCGTAACGGTTATTCGCGTAATTGTTCCGGTTGTTGTAGGAATTGCCTTCACCATACGAACGGCGGGGAGCATAAGGTCTTTCACTGTTGTAAGAACGCTCTTCGTTTGCGCCGTTGTCTCTTCTGCCATAGTCTACTCTTTCATATTTCCCAATATTACTTTCGCGAGCGACACTCTTGTTGTCTCCGATACGGGGACGTCTGGGTTTCTTTTCTCCTTCCATGGATATTCTTTGTTAAAAAATTACAGCCTCTCGGCTTTTAAAATCAATATGCTAAAAATCTGATTGCAAAGATGCGAATCATTTTTGGATTTCATCGCTTAAACGTATAAAAATCTGCAACAAATTTCCTAAAAAACAGCAGTCCCGGCAGAAAAGTTCTCCGCCGGGACTGTTTCATTTCATTTCTCCGAATCAAAATCCGGTATATGAATGCGGGGTCAATCCGCGAAGTTCCTCTTTTACAGCTTCCGAGACGTTCAGGGTTTCGATAAACGCATGTATCGACTCGCTGTTTACCTCGGCATTCGTACGGGTCAGCTCCTTCAATGTCTCATACGGTTTGGGATAGCCCTCGCGACGAAGAATCGTCTGAATACCTTCCGCCACGACATTCCACATATTATCCAGATCGCGGTAGATCGCCGTTTCATTGAGAAGCAGCTTGTTCAGACCTTTAATCGTGCTGTGGAAAGCGATCAGCGTATGCGCCAAAGGCACACCTACGTTACGCAACACCGTCGAGTCGGTCAGGTCTCGTTGCAGACGCGAAATAGGCAGCTTCGTAGCCAGATGATCGAATATGGCGTTTGCCAGTCCCAGATTACCTTCCGAGTTTTCATAGTCGATCGGGTTCACTTTATGAGGCATCGCCGACGATCCGACCTCTCCCGCCTTGATTTTCTGTTTGAAATATTCCATCGAGATATACTGCCAGAAATCCTTGTCGAGGTCCATCACGATCGTATTGATACGACGCAAGGCATCGAACAGTGCCGCCAGATTATCGTAGTTCGAAATTTGGGTCGTCCATTCCTCACGCTCCAAGCCGAGACGTTCTTTCAAAAACGTATTGGCAAAAGCCCGCCAATCGATCGACGGATATGCCAGACGGTGGGCATTGAAATTTCCGGTAGCACCGCCGAACTTACCGCTCACCGGCACAGCCCGCAACAATGCGATCTGTTTTTCCAAACGATACCCGAATACCCGGATCTCCTTGCCCAGACGGGTGGGTGAAGCCGGCTGTCCGTGTGTTTTCGCCAACATCGGTATATCTTTCCATTCCTCGGCATACCGGTTGATCAGCGCGAGCATCTCTTCCAATACCGGCATATAGCAAGTTTCGATCGCCTCTTTGATCGACATAGGCACCGCCGTGTTGTTGATATCCTGCGAAGTAAGCCCGAAATGGATAAACTCTTTATACTCCGCCAAGCCCAACGTATCGAACCGTTCCTTGATAAAATACTCCACGGCTTTCACATCGTGATTGGTCACCGACTCGATCGACTTGATCTTTTCGGCATCCGCTTCGGTAAATTCCGTATAGACACGACGCAGTTCCGGGAACAATGCGGCATCCACGCCTTTCAGCTGCGGCAAGGGCAATTCGCACAAAGCGATGAAATATTCAATCTCTACCCGCACCCGATAACGGATCAAGGCATATTCCGAAAAATAGGCTGCCAACTCATTTACTTTGTTCCGATAACGACCGTCGATCGGAGAAATCGCGCTCAGCGTAGTCAAATCCATAATATTTCTATTTTAATAATAAGCACTGCATCCCGGCATAACTCCATTCACGTTTTGTCTTGACGGCTTCTGCTCCCGGCTTGCAACCTATCTTGGTTACTAAATCCCCAACCCGATAACCTCCGGCTGGGAATCGGGCATCTACCCGAAACGGAATCAAGTTATTTTGCGGTACAAAATTAATGCGAAGCACGAAATAATACAAATTTTCCCATTTTTGTTTTGCAGTTAAAAAAAAAGCATTACCTTTGCAACGCTTTTGAAACAAAGTTCCGGGCGTTTAGCTCAGCTGGTTTAGAGCATCTGCCTTACAAGCAGAGGGTCGGGGGTTCGAATCCCTCAACGCCCACAAAAGTCGAACTCTATATTATAATCATATATATCCTCTGAGAACTTCGGTTCTCATTATTCTCGGGCGTTTAGCTCAGCTGGTTTAGAGCATCTGCCTTACAAGCAGAGGGTCGGGG
>OAUV01001444.1_pt1 | contig 13058 bp, 13 predicted proteins | sample 1516841 | NCBI WGS metagenome assembly OAUV01 (sample SAMEA2580044, study PRJEB22360) | human gut metagenome | biome: human gut; feature: human-associated habitat; material: faeces | place: Denmark | collected 2008/2010 | reverse complement strand
TAAGCCTGCCGCTAGCGTTCATCCTGAGCCAGGATCAAACTCTCCATTGTATAAATAATGTTTTGTTTTAAATCTTTCGCTCTAATCTCAAAGGTATTGTTTGAAATCACTCTCTTGTGAGAGTGGAAAAAACTTTTAGCTGCTCAAATACTTCAAAGAACGCTGTTCGATTATATTGCTATAAAGAACAATTTCTTTCTTTTTGCCGGATTCCGCCTTTCGGCTTTCCCCATTGTCCTGACCGCGATTTTTCAGCGGAAAGTGGTGCAAAGATAAGTCATATTTTTTGAACCACCAAATCTTTTTGAAAGATTTTTTTTCAGAAATTTTCAGAACCTTTTCTTTTATCGTTTCGAACCGTATTTCTTATTCGAAGCGGGTGCAAAGGTAAGTCATTTTTCTGAATCTCCAAAAGATTTCGGAACTTTTTCAAAATTTTTCAGAACCTGTTTTTGTGTTTCGGAGTAGTGTTTCTCTCTCGAAGCGGGTGCAAAGATAAGGGCATTTAATCGCTATTTCCAAATATTTCGGAGACTTTTTTTCAACATTTTCGGAGCCATTTTCACACCCTGCTATGCGTCAGCGAGTTAGTTGTGAAAAATTTTTAATATATTTGTCCCCACAAGAGAGCGGACAGAATGAAACGAAGCTTATTATATATAGGTATACTTTTTTCGGCTGTTTCGTGCGGCCGGAACGACCATGCACTGCAATCGGGCGACCTGCTCTTTCAGGCCGGAGAAAATTCGGATATGACCGGAGCGATCACCGCGGCGACGGGTGAAAACGGACGGTTGAATTTCTCGCACGTGGGAATCGCCGTGGTGAAAAACGGAGCGGATTCGGTACTCGAAGCTACGACGAACGGCGGGGTCCGGCTTACGGCACTGCCGGAATTCCTCGCCCGGTCGGCAAAAATCGGCGGACGTCCGACGGTCGTCGCCATGCGATTGAAGGACACTGCGGGAGTCTCAGAAGCAGTCAGGCGGGCGCGAAATTACCTCGGACTCCCCTACGACTACTCTTTCCGGCCCGACAACGGGAAATTCTATTGCAGCGAACTGGTCTGGGAATGTTACCGGACAAACGACGGTTCGCCGATCTTCACGGCCCGTCCGATGAACTTCCGGGCGGAAGACGGCACGCTGCCGCAATTCTGGACCGAGCTTTTCGCCCGCCGGGGTGAGTCCGTCCCGGAAGGCGTTCCGGGCACCAACCCTAACGACATGTCGCAGGAGAGAACGCTCCGCGAAGTATACCGCTGGTTCTAAACGATCCGCTCGACGGTCACATCGGGATTCTCGCGCAGCAGATCGACATAGCGTTCTTCGTCGGCATTCCCCTTTGCCCGGATAACCAGCGTCGCACGGTATACGACGCCGTCGGGACTGCGCTGCGCCTCGACCTCATAGGAGATCACGGCGTATTCCCCGCTTTGCAGCTCGTTGAACATGGCGTCGATCGCCTTGCGGTCGGCGGCCGAAAAGACGACCATGATCCGACGGCGCCCCAGCCTGCCGAAAAAGAGCGTCAGCACCTCCAGCGCAAAGAGCGTAAGCAGCGTGGCGGCTCCGGCCACGACATACATATGTCCTCCGGCCGCAAGTCCGATTCCCGCCGTGGCCCACAAACTGGCCGCCGTCGTAAGTCCCCGCACCAGCTGCCGGTGAATGATGATCGTACCGGCACCGATGAAGCCGATGCCGCTCACCACCTGCGCCGCGATACGTCTTTTCGCCCCGGCCCCGCGATGCGGCTGGGATCGAGCCGCAGTCCGTCGTGCGTGGCCAGAAAGCCCTCGAACCCATACTGCGACACGATCATCATCAGGGCGCTGCCCAGCGCGACCAGAAAATGGGTGCGGAATCCCGCATCCTTGACCCGGTACTCGCGGTCAAGACCGATCACCGTACCGCAAAGGCCCGCCACACACAATCTCAATATCAAATCCCACTCCATCTCCATAGTTCCGCGGTTTTATTCCCTATCAAATATAGTACAAATTATCGGGACGGGCAAACCGGATGCCGGCGTGCGTATATGCCGGAACAGGCGGACGGAACGACAGGCCGACACGAAGAAGCCTTCCGCACGGGGCGGACACCCCTTGCGCCGGACAACGTTTTCCGGTGAAAAAGAGGAGAATTTTCCGTCTCAAGGTTGCAGAGTGCCGAAATTTTCGTATCTTTGCAGGCTATGTTTAACTAATTAACTATTTACGACAATGCCGAAAATGAAAACCAATGCCGCTGCGAAGAAGCGTTTTACCTTCACCGGCACAGGAAAGATCAAGCGCAAACACGCTTATCACAGTCACATCCTGACCAAAAAGACGACGAAACAGAAACGCAACCTCTGCTATTCGGGTACCGTTTCTGCGGCTGACGAAGCCAAAATCAAGAACCTGCTCGTCAAGTAATTTCCGGGCGGACATTTTATTAATCGGAGCGAAACAGCCCCAAAGAATGCGGGAGAACCGCATCGCTGACAGCTCTTCAAAAACTTTACAGTATGCCACGTTCAGTCAACGTTGTTGCGTCACGCGCAAGAAGAAAGAAAGTTTTGAAACTTGCCAAAGGTAACTTTGGTTCAAGGGGAAACGTTTGGACCGTTGCGAAAAACACGGTCGAAAAAGGTCTGTGCTATGCTTATGCACACCGTCAACTCAAGAAGCGGACGTTCCGTTCGCTGTGGATCACGCGTATCAACGCCGCAGTCCGCGCGCAGGGAATGACCTATTCGCAATTTATCGGCAAAGTCAACGCCAAGGGCATCGCCCTCAACCGCAAGGTTATGGCCGATCTGGCGATGAACGAGCCGAAAGCATTCGAGGCAATAGTTAAAGCAGTTAAATAACCTCTCTGCGGAAAGGTTTATAGCGGCGGATACCTCGGTATCCGCCTTTTTTAATTCCGATATATAACCGGACGATGCGGTTTTCGATAAAATCGGCAGTAATTTCCGGATTTTATCGTACATTTATACACTTATATCTAAAACAAACCATATGCGACACTTTTTCCTTTCGCTTGCCGCCGCGTCCGCAGCGCTGCTCTGCGGTATCGGAACTGCGCACGCCGTTCCCGCCAAACCGGGTCTCATCCAAGTAACCCAGAGCGACGGCACGCAACTCACCGTCCGTCTCGTCAGAGACGAGCGCCGCCACTACATGCTCTCCTCGGACGGCTACACGCTGACCGGAGGTCCCGACGGCGACCTCTACTACGCCGAGCTTTCGGCTTCGGGAAAACTGATCCCGACAAAAGTCAAGGCCCGACCGGTAAACGCACTCACCGCCGATGAGAAAGCCGTCGTCTCACGACTGGGGAAGGAGCTCAAACCGACCTACGTCAAACCGATGGTCATGCCGGCGCCGCAGCAAACGCAGGCCCCCGTGCTTCCCGCAGCCGGAAAGCCCGCCCCTCCGCGGCGCATCACCTCGGCCCAAACCACAGGCCGGCTCAAATCGCTGATTATCTTGGTGGAGTCCTCCGACAAGAAATTCGCCTCGGCATCGGCGCAGCAGGATTTCCGCAACCTGCTCATGCAGGACGGCTACAGCGTCAACGGCGCGACGGGCAGCGCATGGAATTACTATCAGGACAACTCCAACAGACTGTTCGATCCCGAATTCGTCGTGGTGGGTCCCTACAAAGCCTCGAAAACATCGGCATATTACGCCGGGAGCGAGGGTTCGGACAATGTACCGGAACTGATCGTCGAAGCATGCCGGCTGGCCGATAACGACGTCAACTTCACCGATTTCGCCGACAACGGAGTCATACGCGACGTCTTCGTCTTCTACGCCGGGCGCGGACAGGCAGACTCAGGCGATACGCAAAGCATCTGGCCGCACCGGTGGGACGTACGGGTTAATTCGAAGTATCTAGATGTCCGATTCGACGGTGTACAACTGCAGGGATACGCCTGCGGCGCAGAGCTGAACGGCGGTTACCAGATGACCGCCATCGGCACCTTTTGTCACGAATTCGGCCATGTGCTGGGCTGGCCCGACTTCTACGACACCGACTACTCGGCATCGGGCGGCACCGCCCCGGCGCTGGAGAGTTTTTCGCTGATGTGTTCGGGCAGCTATAACAACAACAGCCGCACGCCGCCGTCGGTCAACATACTGGAACGCTGGATGGTCGGCTGGGCCGAACCCGAAGAGGTCACGGAAAACGGGCTTTACACGCTTGCTCCGGTCTCGGAGAACAAAGGCTATCTGGTGCAGACGCCGACGACGAACGACTATTTCCTGCTGGAGAACCGCGACACCCGGAACAACAAGTGGGATCAGCCCCTCAACAGCGCAGCAGCGTGCCGCGGCCTGCTGGTATATCATGTCGATTACACCAGCAGATACGCCCCGCAGTGGTCCTACAATACGCTCAACAACAATCCGGCCCACGAATGTATGAAACTCGTGCGGTCGGTTCCGGGCCGGTCGTCCTACGACGTTCCCCAGAAGACGTTCTTCCCCGGCGCGAACAACATCACGTCGCTCTCGCCCGAAACCAACGCGGACTATATCTCATGGAACAGCGGTAAACCTTCCGTTTCGTTCAGCGATATAAAACTCGACGGTTCGCAGGTCCGGCTGTCGGTCAAGACCAAGGCCAATCTCAAGGCCGAGGTCAGCGCCAAGCAGTACGACGCCCTGCTGACATGGGAGGGCGATCCGGCCGCCGAGTGGGAGATCACATGGAAATCGGCAGGCACACAGCGTTCAGAGACCGTAACGGGATGCAATGCCTTCCACATAACGGGTCTGTCGCCCGCCACCGAATACGCACTCTCCATCGCACAGGTGTCCGACACGGTGGACAGCAGCAAAGACCTGATCTTCAATACGGAGCCGACCTACACCTATAAAAGCGTACGCATCTGCGTCCCGGATGAGGGATACACGCACGACACGCCGGTCATGCTGAGTCTGCTCGACTACCGCGGCAAGATCGGCCGGATCGACTGGTACATCGACAACCGGAAGACCGAAAACACCTACACAACTCTCGCGGCAGGCGAACACACCATCATGGCCGTCGTCACCGACGCCGAAGAGGAGTCGCAGCAGTATATCGTCAAATACATCACCGTCAAATAGCATCCGCCATGAAACACCTCAAATATCTTCTGCTGATCTGTCTCGCGGCCGCAGCCGCCTGCTCGAAAGACAAAACCGAAGACCCGACGCTCAAGGCCCAGCGCACGGCGTTGCAGGAGACCCAAGCCGTAGGAATCTACCGCAGCGGAGAAGCGCTGCGGCTCTTCGACAAGGCGAAGCAGCAGCTGTTCGTCGATCCGACGACGCTTACGTTCCGCATTCAGGACGACGCGGGCCTGAAATTTGTCAGTCTCCAGCTGGAGTCGATGCCCTCCGACGGACAGAAGGTCCGCGGCACCTTCACCGACAACACGGGACTCAACATCGGCAGCATCGAAGATTTCGTGCTGCTCAAATCGGACAAACAGCACTATTGGTTCTGGTCCGATCAAACGCGTGTAGGCTTCGTCTTCCCGCGGATCGGCATGTAACCGCAAAAACGCAGCGTGGAAAACTGGAAAAAGACATTCGCCGTCATCTGGAGCGGACAGCTGGCCTCGATCCTGAGCAGTTCGGTCGTCGCCTTCGCCATCATCTTCTGGGTGAGCCTCGAAACAGGCTCGGCGCGGGTGCTGGCGCTGGCCGCCATTGCCGGCATGCTTCCCCAGTCGCTGCTGGGTCCGCTGGTCGGCGTCTATGTGGACCGCTGGGACCGCAAATGGACGATGATTCTGGCGGACAGTTTCATCGCGTTGTGCACCCTGCTCCTCGCCGTACTTTTCTGGCTCGACGTCGCCCGCATGTGGCATATCTACGTGCTGCTGGCCTGCCGTTCCATCGGGTCGGCTTTCCACACCCCCGCCATGCAGGCTACCCTTCGCGTGCCGCTGCTCGCGCCCAAGCAGCAGCTGACGCGCATCGCCGGCATCAACCAGATCATCAGTTCGCTGTCGAACATCATCGGGCCCGCGTTCGGCGCCCTGCTGATCAACCTGACGGGCATCGGCAACATCCTGCTGCTGGACGTCGCGGGGGCCTTTATCGCCTGCACCACCCTGCTGCTGGTCCGCATTCCCAATCCCGAACGCAGCACGGCGCAAAAGCCCAGTCTCTGGCGCGAGTTCCGCGAAGGGTTCGGCGCCATGCACGCCGTTCCGGGCATGGGCTGGTTTTTCACGCTGGCCGTCCTCGTGTGGTTCTTCATCATGCCCGTCGGTGTGATGTTTCCGCTGATGACGCTGCAGCACTTCGGCGGAGGGGCCTACGAAATGAGCCTGATCGAGATCGTGTGGGGCGGCGGCGCGCTGATCGGCGGCGCCGTCATGGGCGCCCGAACCTACCGCGTCAACCGCATCGTGCTGATAAACCTGATGTACCTGACCATCGGACTGCTGTTCGCCGCTTCGGGCATGCTGCCGCCCACGGCATTCGCGCTCTTCGCCGCCCTTTCCCTGATCGAAGGCGTCACGAGCAGCGTCTTCAACTCGTCGTTCGTCTCCGTCATCCAGAGCTGCATCGACGCGGGAGTGCTGGGGCGCGTCATGTCGCTGTACTACAGTTTCGGACTGCTCCCCTCGGCGATCGGACTGCTCGGCACGGGATTCCTCGCCGAGCATGTCGGCCTGACGACGACCTTCGTCATCGCCGGCACGGTCATCTGCTGCATCGGACTCATCGCATTCTGCATCCCTTCGGTCATGCGGCTCGACCGACAATCTTCCTGACGACGGAAATACAGGGCGACAAAAAAAAGAGCGAGGCCGACAAGCCCCGCTCTTTTTCATTCGGATAAAATTCCCTAAACCGTCACAATGTGACCGGCATAGGTGATCGTCTGACGAAGCCGCGTACCTTCCAAGGTGATCTCCACGATGACATCCTTCGACGGATAGAGACTCGGATTGTAGCCGTCGCCCAGCGACGCTTCGATCTTGCCGCCGTAAAGAGCCGACGAAGAGTAATACTCGCCGTTGGTCATCCTGAGACTCATCGTCGTCGCCGAAATGCCGTCATAGGTGTTGAACGTGCGGCCCGTAGCCGTGCCGTTCAGCATGAACTTCTTGCCGGCGCAGTCCGTATAGGTGAAATTCACGTTCTCAGGCTTCACCGTAAATTTGCCGTTCCAGTTGGAAGTCAGCTCCTCGGTCTTGCCGACATAGGACTGCTGAGCCTCCAGCCCGATTCCGTAAGCGCCCGACGACTCGACGAAATAGAGTTTCGTCAGACCGCCCGTCAGCGTGATGGCCTGCATGTCGCCGCCCGAATAGCCCATCGTCAGTTTATCCTCGAAAGTAACGGTCCACGGCTTGCTCTCCGTAGCATCTTTCAGCAGCGCCGTCTCGTTGGTGTTGATCAGCAGCGTACCCTTGCGGACATAAGTGTCGAGGTCGGCATAATCGGCATCGAACGTGATTTTGTAACCGTTCGCCGTAGTCTCGACTTTGGCATTGCCCAGCAACTGCCTTTTCAGCAGTGTATTGCTGCTGCCGACCGTCACTTCGTCGATCGTTTTCTGCTGTTTGTCGGCCTCGGCCACCAGCATCGCAAGCCGCAAGCCGAAGTTGGCCTGCTGCATCGACACGATATTCTGGTTCATGGCACCGGTGTAGATGTTAAGCCCCGGTTGTACGGGCTTCAATTTCTTGTAGGTGTCGTCTTCCTTCATACACCCGCTAAAAACCAGCGACATAGCCACGGCCGCTACAAATAAAACTTTTTTCATCATAAGAATTTCAATACTAAATTATGCGATATAAACGTACAAATTCGAAAAATACTGCGCCCCGGCGCAAAAAAATGCACATTTATTCGATTTTTTGCCAATAGACCGAACGGCTGAACCCCAGCAGCGATCCTTTGACGCGCAGCGTCCGGTCGTCCTCGAACGACACCTCGACCTTTTCGAATGCAGGCCAAAGGTACGAATATTTCACTTTTTTTCACTATATTGCCCTTGTTATGTACAATATTTGAGGAATGAACCCAAAACTCTTGTTACTTATGTCCCTCCTTTCACTGCTCGGCTGCGGAAAGAAAGCAGCGCCCGAATACCCCGCCGACACGCTGACCACACGCGACGGCACGCAAATCACGATCACCTTCTTCCGGCACGCCTCGCTTTCGATCGAGGTCGGCGGCAAATACGTCTATGTCGATCCCGTCAGCGGCTACGCCCGATACGCGGCGTTGCCGAAGGCCGACGTGATCCTGATCACCCATTCGCATTACGACCATCTGGACGTTGCGGCCGTCGAAGCGATCCAGACGCCGCAAACCGAAATCCTCTGCGACCGCACCTCGGCCGAAGCGTTCGAAATGAACTGCTACACGATGCGGCCGGGCAGCGTCGCCGCACCGCGCGACTACCTCAAGGTCGAGGCCGTAGCCGCCTACAACACCACCGACGGGCACCTGCAATTCCACCCCAAAGACCGCGAGGACTGCGGCTATATCCTTACCGTCGGCGGCACGCGCATCTACATCGCAGGCGATACGGAGCCTACGCCCGAAATGAAAGCCCTCAAGAATATCGACATCGCGTTCCTTCCGGTCAATCAGCCCTACACGATGACCGTGGATCAGGCCGTCGAAGCGGTCAAGGCGATCCGTCCGGCGGTCTTCTATCCCTACCACTACGGCGAGGTCGAAGAGAAAACCGACACCGCCCGTCTCGCCCGCGAGCTGGAAGGCGTCACCGAAGTCCGCATACGGCCGATGGAATAGGCCGCGCAATCACACGAACGGCTGACAAAAAAGGGAGGACCGCAAGTCCTCCCTTTTCAATAACAAAACCCGGCCGCCGCTATTTCTTCGCGTCGGCTTTCTTCGGCTCGGCCTTCACCTTGAGCGAAGCGAAGCCCTTGACGATATTCTCGTCGTTGTTCTTCGTGCCGTCGTATACCACGGTCACCTCTTTTTTCGGCAGATCGACCTGCACGTCCTTCACGCCCTTGCCCAGCGACGGAACGTTGTTCATGATCTTCTTGACGCAGTGCTCGCAGTCGATGTCGGTCGTAAACACCGTCGTCACCGTTTTCTTGTTGGCAGGCTTCTCGGCCGCGCACATGCCGACACCCATCACAAGGGCGAGGCAAAGCATTAAAATCTTTTTCATCTTCGTGTTATTTTAAGGTTTGAATCTCTTTTTTCCGCAGAGCGCATCAATAGAGGTTGAAGCGCAGACCCGCGTAAAACTTACGTCCCATGAGCGGTCCCCAGACGTTCATCGAGTTGAATCCCGTCGAAAAGGGATTGTCCGCATTCAGAATCGGGTCGTGCTGACGGTAGTCGGCGATATTCTCGCAGCCGACATAAATATCGAACTTGCCGATCTTGCGGCTCACCTGCGCGAAGAACATCGGGTAACGGGGCGAATACTTGTCGTCGGCCAGATTTCCGGTCTGCGTCGGGATGCGCGCGGGACCGTTCAGCTGCGCCGTGGCGTCGAACACCCAACGGCGGAACTTCGTGGCGTACTGGATATTGAACAGCGTTTTGTACTTGCTCACCAGCGGACGCTCCACGCGGGCCGTCGTTCCGTCGGGACGGTCGATCGTCATTTCGCTGTTCGTATAGCGGAACGTCGCGAAAATATCGAGCCGCTCGACCGGCGTCCACGAGAAGTCGATCTGGTAGGTGTCCGTATAGGAGCGTTTGTCCGAGTTGTAGAGAAGTATCTGGTCGGCGTTATACTCCTGATCCGCAATCACCGAGTTGTAGAACTGCGTGCGGAAATAGTCGAAGCTCAGCGTCGCGTCGTCGGCGCTCACCAGCCCGAAGGTCTGCGTCAGGCTTCCGCCCACGGTCAGGGCCTTTTCCAGCCGGTTGAACTTCGAGAAGTCGCTGTCTTTGAAAACGATCGCGCGACCCGTCGCCAAAATACCGATATTGTCGGTGATGACATTGGTCGAACGGTACCCCAGTCCGGCCGAGCCGCGCAAGGTCGTCGAAGGGGTGATGTTCCAGCGGATATGGCCGCGGGGCGTTACGAAGAACTTGTCGTAGAAGGCGTTGTAATCGCCGCGAACGCCGGCAACGATCGAGAACTTGTCCTTGACGGCATAGGTGTACTCGGCATAGGCGCCCACCTCCTGCTCGCTGCGGTCGAAATCGTAGAAACGCGACTTCGCGGCCTCGATCCACGGCGTATTGTTGGCCAGACTCTCGCGGTAATACTGCAGCTGCGCCTGCGCGCCGACGATCAGCGACGAACGGTAGGTGAAGTAGTGATTGTACATCAGGTTCATCGCCAGCGCATTCTCGTTGCCCTTGTAGTCGTTCAGACCGAAGTAGGCGTTTTCGTTGAAGTGGTCGAAGTCGGCCACGAACGCGAGGTTCGAACGCATCTCGTCCTTCTCGTCGGGATCGTATACCGAGGGTCCGACGGGCGTACCTATTTTAAAATAGCCGTTCGCGCCGCGGTTGCGGATCTTCGATCCGTAAAGCGTACCCGGCTGGTCCCATTTCTCGCGCATCTGGTCGCGCATCGAATTCTTATAGTCGAGCATGCCGCCCAGCCGGTTCTCCTGCACGAACTTCCAGCCCCAGCGAATCTGCGTGCCGTTGTCGGCGGCATAGAGCCACTTGTTGGCGATGTTGAGCTGGTCGGCCAGCGGCAGGTCGCGGAACCCGTCGTCGTTGTGGTCCATCTTGCGCACGTCGGTGTCCATCGAACCGTGCAGCAGGATCACGCTCGACAGTTTCTTGTTCTTGGAGACGGGAAACGCCGTCGAGATATTGGCTTCGGGACGCAGCTCGTCGTCGAGGTAGAGGTTCACGAACAGACGCTCGTCGTCGGTAGGCTTGCGGTGTTCGAGGTTGATCTGGCCCGTGATGGCTTCATGGCCGGCCGTAACCGAGGCCACGCCTTTGGAGACCTGAATCGAATTAAGCCACATGCCCGGCGTGTAGCTCAGGCCGTAGGGGGCGCTCAGGCCGCGCATGATCGGACGGTTCTCGTCGAGAATCTGCGTATAGGTGCCCGCAAGGCCCAGCATCTTGATCTGACGCGCGCCCGAAATGGCGTCGCTGTACCCCACGGTCACCGAAGCCGAATTCTCGAAGCTCTCGGCGAGGTTGCAGCAGGCCATCTTGCAGAGACCCGCGAACGAAATCATCTCGTTCTTGACGATGCCGTCGCGCTTGACGAAGTTGCCGCTGAGGTTGCCCTCGACCACGACGTCCTCCAGCTCCACGCCGTCCGCCCTAAGTGCGAATTCGATCCGCTCCGCGCCGTTCGCGACGTGCAGCGTGTCGTTCACGAAGCCCAGATACGAAGCCACCAAGTTATCGTAACCTTTCACGCGGTGGAGCAGAAAAGCTCCCTCGGCGTCGGTGCTGGCGCCGATCGTGGTACCCTCCCAATAGACCGAAGCGCCCACCAGCGGCTGGTTGTCGGCGTCGCGGACCACGCCCCGCAAATCCTGCGCGCTGAGGGTGCCGCACACAGCGAGGGCTGAAACAGATAAAACTAAAATTTTGTTGATTTTCATTACGTTCCGTTATTGGTTAAAACTGATTCCGGACGGATGCACGCAGCATCCGCCCCAAAAGGGTTTTAAGCCAATACGGGAGGGGCGCGGAGTCCCGCGCAGCGGACATGGCCCCGTTCGACGAAGGGGGCGCAGCGTCCGACGGTTTTCTCCCCGCCGAGCGAGATGTCGGCAGGCTCCGGAGCCTCGGCCACCAGCGCGGGCGGCAGGTCGGTAACCGTACAACGGGTCGATTTTTCGCTGTCCTGCGAGAATGTATAGAGATTGATCTCCGTCGAATGGTGATTGCCGCAGCAGGTGGCCTTCAGCGACGCGGTTCCGTCGGAAGTATCCGCACCGTGCTGGCAGTGATGACAGCATACGTGCGCGGCACGGGCCTTCATCGCGACGCACTTGCACGAAAGCGACACATACGCGGGTCCGCCCGTCGCCAGCAGGTAGACGGAAAGCAGCAACAGCGATATGAGTCTTTTCAGTTTCATGCAATAATATTAGGTTCCGGCTACTCCAGCACGCCGCATTCGGCGAGCTTCCCCGCCCACGCCTGCGCGTCGCGCGGGGCGTTAGCCTCGTCCACCTCGTAACGTTCGGTAAGCAGGCCGGCGGCCTCTTCGGTGGTGAAATCGCGGCCGCGGAGCGTCTCCCAAAGATAGAGCGACGAGTCGTTGAGCGCAAGAATCCGGGTCATATCGGCACCGACGCGGCCCGGCATGATAATCACATGCTCCCCCGCCATCTCGCGCACTTTGAACTTTTCGCTTATCTTCATTTTGTCGAACGTTTAACCGAATGCAAAAGTATGAAAAATTCCTCAAACCGCCTAATTTTTCCTACCTTTGTGTGCATGGAAGGGTCCGCAGACAAGATTTTCGAGGTGCTGAAGCGCTACTGGGGCTTCACCGAATTCCGTCCCGTACAGGAGCGGATCATCCGCTCGGCGATGGCCGGGCGCGATACGCTGGCCCTCATGCCCACGGGCGGCGGCAAGTCGCTGACCTATCAGGTTCCGGGACTCGCGCAGCCGGGACTGTGCATCGTCGTCACGCCCCTGATCGCCCTGATGAAGGATCAGGTGGACCGCCTGCGGGCGCGGCGCATTCCGGCCGTCGCCATCCATTCGGGACTCTCGCCGCGGCAGATCGACATCGCACTGGACAACTGCGTCTACGGCGACGTCAAATTCCTCTATGTGGCTCCCGAACGGCTCGCCACCGAAGCCTTCCGCCTGCGCGTGGAGCGCATGAAGGTCTCGCTGCTGGCCGTGGACGAAGCCCACTGCATCTCGCAGTGGGGCTACGACTTCCGCCCCTCGTACCTGCGCATCGCCGAACTGCGCGAAAAACTGCCGGGCGTTCCCGTGCTGGCGCTCACGGCCTCGGCGACCAAGCTCGTGGCCGAGGACATCATGCGCCACCTGCGCTTCGCCGAGCCGCATATCCTGCGCAGCAGTTTCGCACGCCCCAACCTCTCGTACAGCGTCCGCCGCACCGACGACAAAAACGGGCAGCTGCTCCGGCTGG
>OAUV01001436.1_pt1 | contig 13181 bp, 14 predicted proteins | sample 1516841 | NCBI WGS metagenome assembly OAUV01 (sample SAMEA2580044, study PRJEB22360) | human gut metagenome | biome: human gut; feature: human-associated habitat; material: faeces | place: Denmark | collected 2008/2010 | reverse complement strand
TAAAATAAGATGATTTTGATGCTCTCGTTTGAGAGCATTTTTAATTGTAAACCTAATCGAAATTTATGGTTGACAATCTTATTTTTGCTGATATAATATTTTTGTTCTTAAAAACAGAGCAATTTTTTGAAAGGTAATATCAAATATTATGAGTGAAGCAAAAACAGAAAAATCAAAATCAAAATTCAAAGTTATCGACCTTGTGTATATCGGTCTTTCGGCGGCGTTGATTGCCGTTTGCTCGTGGATTTCAATTCCTCTTCCGACAGTTCCGATTACATTGCAGACAATGGGCGTTGTTCTCATTGCAAGCCTTTTCGGCGCTAAAAGGGGAGTTATCGCAACGGTTGTTTATATTCTTCTCGGTGCAATCGGTGTTCCTGTATTTTCCGGCTTTTCAAGCGGTCTCGGCGTTATCGGCGGTGCAACCGGCGGATATATTATCGGCTTTATTTTCACCGCATTGATTGTAGGCATCACTGCAGACAAAACAAACAAACTTTGGGCGCTTGTTGTTTCAATGATAATCGGCATTCCTGTTTGCTATGCGTTCGGCACCGCTTGGTTTGCAATTGTTTATACAAACAAGGGCACTCCGATGGGCGTTGGCACAATTCTCGGTATGTGCGTTGTGCCGTTCCTCATTCCTGACGCTGTTAAAATCGTTATTGCGGCTGTTCTTACAAACCGTCTCAAAAGATTTATTAAATAATGAGAATTAGGTATCACCATTTGATGTGTGCGCCGCGATTCATCGGCGAGGGCTACAGTGACGCATTTTGCAAAAATATGCGTGCCGTCAGCGAAAAAATGAAAAGCGGCGACTATACGCTTGTTGACACATGCGACGATATTTGTGCGGCTTGTCCGAACAATAAAGGCGGCGTTTGCGCCGACGAGGTAAAGGTCAAAGGCTATGACAAAGCCGTTAAAAATGCGCTTGCCGACGGAAAAACTCCGCACCCCGAGAGCATTTGCAGTGACTGTCACTGGTATTATATTTGCAAAACAAAAGAAACGGAATGTATCTAAACGATACATTCCGTTTTATGCTGTATATGTGTTGTTTGATTTTTAATCTTTAATCTTCGCCTTTTTGCAACGGGTTTTGCCATTTGCCGAATATCGTGTAAAGCACCATCATAACGGCGCCTATTGCCCATGAAATAGGGTAGAGGATAAAGATACCGTCTATTGAATCAAACTGCGGCATGGCGAATTTTATCCATACTATACGAAACAGACACATTGATATGAGCATTATTATCATAGGCGGCACTGTTTTGCCCGTTCCCCTGACGGTGCCTGCAAGGCAGTTGAGTATTCCGAGTATCCAATAAAACGGACAGAAATATTTCATTGCCTCCGCGCCGTAATAAATTACCGCCTCGTCTGCCGAAAACATTCTGATTATCGGGTGCGAAAATGTCAGCAGTAACACACCTGTGATTATCGTATAAATCGTTGTCATCGCAAGCGTCACCCACATGCCCTGTTTCATACGCTTGTGGTTTCCTGCGCCGTAGTTTTGACCGACAAAGGTTGTGACAGCCATGCTGAAACTGAGCACCGGCAGAATGTTAAAGCCGTCAACCTTGATATATGCGCTGTATCCTGCCATTGCAGTTGCGCCGAAACCGTTTATGCCCGACTGCACAAGCACATTGGAAAGCGATATAACCATATTTTGCAGACCCGTCGGCAAGCCGATTTTGATTATCAAGCGAGCCGTGCTTTTATCAAGTCTGATTTTTTTGAGGCTGAGCCTGTAATCCTCCTTGACTCTCATCAAATACAATACGGCAAAAACGCTTGAAACAAACTGGCTTATGTCGGTTGCGACAGCCGCGCCGGTTACGCCCATTTTAAACCAAGCGACAAATACCAAGTCAAGCACAATGTTTGTGATTGAGGCGTAGGCAAGGTATCTCAGCGAGCGCTTTGAGTTGCCTGCGGAGTTCATAATTCCTGCCGCCATATTGTATATGATGTTAAAAATCAATCCGCCGAAGAATATCCGCAAATATCTTACGGAATCGTCTAAAACTTCACTCGGTGTTTTCATCCAAATAAGCAACTGTTTGCTGAATAAAATGCCGACAACAGTGATTATTGCGCCGATTATAATGCCGATTGCCATTGATGTGTGAACAGCTGTGGAGAGCTTTTCTTTGTTTTTTGCGCCTATGTACTGCGCTATAATAACTCCTGCACCGACTGCCGTGCCTTGCGCAAAAGCGATAAGCAAATTGATAAGTGCCGTGCCCGAGCCAACTGCAGCAAGCGCATTGCTGCCTGCAAAGTTGCCCACTACGATTGAAACCGCAGTGTTATATAATTGTTGCAACAGATTGCCGAGTATCAGCGGCACCGAAAAGAAAAACAGTTGCTTGAATATATTGCCCTCTGTCATAGAGGTTGATTTTGTTTTTTTTGTCTTGTTCTTTTTCACCTTAATCCCTTCTTTATCAGTGTATTATATATCCGATTATGATTTTTTGCAACATAAAACTGCACCTTAAATTTTAAGATGCAGTGTATGATAAATTATCTTATTGTTTCGCCGAAACCGAATACCGTTACAAGGTTTCCGTCAACATCCCAAATAACCGTTTCGGCAGGGTAATATACAGTTTTGGCCTTGCCGGTTGCCGACATTCCGTCGTCGCTCAATGTGATTTCGCCGTTTTTATCGTATATAAAATTGCTTTGCTTGTCGACAAAACAGTGTCGTGACGGATATTTGTTGCCGTCTTTGTCTTTATAATACGAGTTTTTTGATTGACTGACTAAAGTGTAAGCGTTGCCATCGCTGTCATAAAGCGGCAGGGTTTCGTATGATGAGTGCTCTTTGCCGTATCGGTCATAATATATACGCGCCGATGATGCCGATTGTGAGCCTTGCTCCGTTGACTGCGCCGTTTGCGAAACCGCTTGAGTTTGTGCGTCGGCGGTTGTGCTTTGCTCGTTGTTCGCTGACTTTGAGCATCCGCAAAATGCGGCGATAACGGCAACAAGCGATACAATAATTACAGCCGTTTTAAAATACTTTTTTGTCATTTTGTTTGACCGCTTAATTGCTTGTAGTGGATTTTGCAAAAATGCTTGCCTTTATATTCTTGAAGCTCGGGGTATTTCTTTTCGTCTGTTTTAGCCTCGTTATAGCAGTTATATTCCGCCTCGATTCCGTATTGCTGTGAAAGCTCTGCGTTGTAATCACAGCGCGGCTTGTCACTGCTTGAAAGCGACGGAACAAATGCGATGAGGAAAATGATGAAAGTTGCCGCCAAAATTGTTGCTGTTCCTGCCTTTGGCGAAATATCTTTTTTTGTTATCTTTTTTACAATCTTTTCGGCATCAATGCTGTCAAGGAATTTGACTTTTTCAAAAATCATGCACGCAAGTTTTGCGAGATAGAATGCCAAAACACCCGAAATTGTGCCCACGATAAGACCGCCGATTACATCAGATGCGTAGTGTACCATCAGATATACTCTTGAGCCCATCGTGCAAATCGCGATAACGGGCGGTATCCATGAAAGTTTTTTCTTGCCTTTTTCTCTCAGACAAAGTGCAACGGATACTGCAAGCTCAAATGCCGCGGTTGTGTGACCCGACGGGAATGAGTAGTCGCTCTCGCTGAGTGCGCCTGCGCCTATGTACCACTTGCTGTATTCTGCCCATGCAGAGGTCGCTTGAAGCGTGTTGTAAGGTCTTACGCGCAAAACAGCCGGTTTAACTATGACATTTGTCACTATTGTGCCTATGGCGATTGCAAAAAGCATTGAAAAACCGAGCTTTCTCGTCTTTTTGAAAAAGCAAAGCACTACTGCGAGCACTGCCATCGGAATAACAAAGTTTTCGTCACCGAAGGAGGTGAAAATTTTTGCAACGGTTGTCAAAAAGCCGTTTTGGATACCTCCAAAAAATTTGAACACCCAAATATCAAAACCGAAAAATGTGCTGTCGATTTTGTCGCCGAGTGTTGCCGCGATTAAAATAGGATTCATAATCCGTTCCTTCCCACCGAAAAATCGGTTTAGTTTATTTCATATCAATGATACCAAATAAGCCCCGTATTTTCAAGACATAATTTATTGTGTTTAATAATAGTTTATGAATGTTTAATTTCGGTTTATGACAAAGCCGCCCCGAGGGATATTCCCAAGGGACGGCTTTTGCGTGTGTTTTGTTTGATTATTTTGCCATTTCGGCTCTTGCCTCTTTGATTCTCTGAACAAAGATTTTGCCTGTTTCGGTGATTTTGTCATAGTCGCCTGTCTTTGCGCCTGCGATAAGCGATGAGCCTGCGCCGCAAGCGATTGCGCCTGCCTTAATCCAATCCTTAACATTGTCAACATCAACGCCGCCGGACGGCATCATTACTGCGTTAGGAATCGGACCGTGAATGTCCTTAATGAATCTCGGACCTGCAATGTCGCCGGGGAATACCTTAAGAACATCTGCGCCGCATTCCATAGCCGCAACGGCCTCAGTCGGTGTGTAAATGCCCGGCATTGAAGGAATGCCGTATCTGTTACAAGTCTTTACTGTTTCAGGGTCAAAATAAGGTGAAACAATGTATTCTGCGCCGGCAAGAATAGCGATTCTTGCAGTTGCGGCATCCATAACGGTGCCTGCGCCGATGATGATTTCGCCGCTTGTGTATTTTGCTTTCATTGCCTCAATGAGCTTGTCTGCGTGAGGAACAGTGAATGTCAATTCAATTGCCGCAACGCCGCCTGCGATGCATGCGTCCGTGATTTTTTCAGCCTGTTCGATAGATGTTGCACGAACAACGGCAACAATACCTACCTCTTGAATTTTTGCAAGTGTTTCGATTTTGTTAGACATAGTTTATCTCCAATCCATGATGATTTATTATCTTTGTACTCTTGCGCCTGCGCCGTTAACCTTTGCCTCAACCTCTTTGAGCGATGCCATTGAAGTGTCGCCCGGTGTTGTCATTGCAAGTGCGCCGTGAACAACGCCGTAGTTAACTGCCTTTTGTGCGTCTTCATATGTCATAAGTCCGTAAATAAGACCCGATGCAAAGCTGTCGCCGCCGCCTACACGGTCAAGAATTTCAAGACCCGGGAATTCAAGCGAGTTGTAAATCTTGCCGTCAGCCCAGCAGATTGCTTTCCAATCGTTAACGGTGGCAGTTTTAACGGTGCGGAGTGTTGTTGCGATTACTTTGAAGTTTGGATAAGCCTTTGTAACGGTTTCAATCATCTTGTAGTAGCCGTCCATATTAAGCGACTTGAGGTCCTTGTCGTTGCCTTCAACCTCAAAGCCGAGAGATGCGGTGAAATCCTCTTCGTTACCAATCATAACATCAACATACTTTGCGATTTCCTTGTTGACCTCTTGAGCCTTTGCCTGACCGCCGATGCCTTTCCAAAGTGACGGGCGATAGTTAAGGTCATAAGACACGATTGTGCCGTACTGTTTTGCCTTTTTAACAGCTTCGATTACAGTTTCGGCTGCAGTTTCGCTTAGAGCCGCATAAATTCCGCCGGTATGGAGCCATCTCACGCCGAGTGTGCCGAAGATATAGTCCCAATCAATGTCGCCGGGTTTGATTTGTGATGCTGCGGTGTTGCCTCTGTCCGATGCGCCTACTGCACCTCTGATGCCGTATCCACGCTCTGTGAAGTTGATACCGTTTCTGACAGTTCTGCCGATTCCGTCATACGGAACCCATTTGATAAGCGATGTGTCAACGCCGCCCTGAAGGATTAAATCTTCCATAAGATAGCCGACCTCATTTTCCGCAAATGCGGTGACAACGGATGTTTTGAGCCCGAAGCATCTGCGAAGACCGCGGGCAACATTGTATTCGCCGCCGCCCTCCCATGCGCGGAATGAGCGTGCTGTTTTAATTCTTCCTTCGCCCGGATCGAGTCTGAGCATAATTTCACCGAGAGAAATTTCGTCAAATGCGCATTCCTCTTTAGGTCTTAAATTAAGGTTCATTACAGTTCCTCCTATATATTAAAAGTTAAAATATTTGATTGCGTTGTTGTAGCAAATGCCCTGAACGATTTCCTTAACAATGTCCTCGTCAAAGGCATACCAGCCGTCCTCAATCCATCTGCCGAGCAGGCGGCACATAATTCTTCTGAAATATTCGTGTCTGCCATATGATGTGAATGAGCGCGAGTCTGTTTCCATTCCGACAAATTTACCGAGCACGCCGAGATTGCCGAGCGATTTCATCTGTGCGGTCATGCCGTCCATTGTGTCAAGCCGGTCCGTATTGAATTTTTGACTCTGCCTCCGATGATTGGAAATTGCCGAGCATTGTTGCAAGCACGGTGTTGTCCTTGTCGTTAAGGTTGAACAAAATTGTTTTCGGTAGTTTGCCCTCACTGTCGAGCATATCGAGAAAGCGTGAAAGATTTTTTGCGATTTCGCTGTCGCCCACGCTGTCAAATCCCGTGTCTGCGCCGATTTTTTTAAACATTCTTGTCGAATTGTTTCTGATAGCGCCGATGTGAATTTCCATCGCCCAGTCAAGTTCGTGGTATTTTTCGCCGAGAGCCTTCATTATTGCTGTTTTATAAATATCTGCTTCGCTGTTGCTGATTTGCTCGCCGTTCATCGCCTTGGTGAATACCGCATTGATTTCGCCATCGTCGGCAGGTGAGCAGGGGACATATTCAAATGCCTGATCGGATACCTTGCATCCTACCTCGTTGAAATAGTCAACTCTCTTTAAAAGCGCGGTGATAACATCGTGGTAGTCGCCGATTTCAAGTTGTGCAGCTTCTGCAAGCGATTTGATATATTCGGCAAAGCCGTCAAGATTTATGTTGAGCACCTTGTCGGGCCTGAAAGTCGGAAGTACCTTGCAATCAAAGCCGTCAACATTTTTGAGCAGTTTGTGATATTCAAGACTGTCAATCGGGTCATCTGTTGTGCAAACAACCTTTACATTCGATTTTGTGATGAGCGATTGCGGTCTGAAATCGCCCTTTGCCATCGCGGCGTTCGCTTTTTCGTAAATATCTTCTGCCGTTTTTGCGCTAAGCGGTGTGTGAATACCGAAATATCTTTGAAGCTCAATATGCGCCCAGTGATAAAGCGGATTGCCTATGCAATATTGCAGTGCTTCGGCAAATTTAACAAATTTTTCTTTTGGCGATGCGTCGCCCGTGCAATACTTTTCATCAATGCCGCAACTGCGCATTGCACGCCATTTGTAGTGGTCACCCGACAGCCAAAGCTGTGAAATGTCTGCCGGTTGTTCGTTTTCATAAATTTCCTTTGGGCTTAAATGACAATGATAGTCGCAAATCGGCATGTTTTCGGCATATTCGTGAAAAAGCTTTTGTGCCGTTTGCGTGTCAAGTAAGAACTCCCTGTCCATAAAACCGTTCATACATTGCTCCTGTAAATATTCTTAATTTTTCACTGTAATTATATACCTATTATTTGATAAGTTCAATATAAAAAACTTACAAATTAATTATTTGTTGCCAAATTTTTTCATATATGATATTATGTGAATATATAAGCAATGCTGTCGCTGATTGAATAAATCGCGGCATAACGATAAAAGGAGAATGCTTATGCAATATGAGATTAAGGGTGCGCCGTTTCCGGCTGTTATCTGCACGCTCAATGACGGAGAACAGATGATTACCGAGGGCGGCGGAATGAGTTGGATGTCGCCCAATATGGTTATGGAAACAACCACAAACGGCGGCAAGGCTATCGGCAGAATGTTTTCCGGCGACAAAATGTTCCAAAACAGATACACCTGCCGCGGCGGAAACGGATTGATTGCGTTCACAAGCTGCTGCCCGGGCGAAATTCGCGCCATTGAAATTCATCCCGGTCAAGAGATTATTTGCCAAAAAAGTGCATTTTTGGCGTCAACTCCGGGCGTTAATATGTCCGTTTATTTCAAAAAGAGCCTCAGCGGCGGCCTTTTCGGCGGCGGGGGGTTTATTTTGCAAAAGTTTGGCATTTATAAAGGCGAGGGCTTTATTATGCAAAAGTTCGACGGCGAGGGAATAGTTTTTGTAGAGCTTGACGGCTCCGTTGTCGAATACAATCTTGCGCAGGGTCAGCAGCTGGTTCTCGATACCGGTCACCTTGCAATGATGGACGCAACCTGCAAAATGGATGTTCAAACCGTTAGCGGCGTTAAAAATGTTCTTTTCGGCGGTGAGGGTTTGTTTAACACCGTTATTACGGGACCGGGCAAAGTTCTTGTTCAAACGCTGCCCGTTAACAAATTTGCAATTGAGCTTTATAAATATATGCCAAAAAGCTCAAAATAAAAAGGCAATAAATAACAAAACCGACAGTCACTGATGACTGTCGGTTTTATTTTGCAGTGATGTATTTATTTTTTCTTGAATTTGTCAAAAAAGCCTTCTTTGCCGCCTTTTCCGGGACCTGTATAGGTTTTGTCAAATTGTTTAAGCAATTCTTTTTGCTCGGCAGAAACATTCTTCGGTATGTCAACAATAACTCTGACAAACAAATCGCCTTTGCCGGTTGAGCCGATACGCTGAATACCTTTGCCGCGGAGCTTAAACACCTCGTGCGGCTGTGTGCCTGCCGGCATTGTGTATTTAACATCGCCGTCGAGTGTCGGCACGCGAAGTTCTGCGCCGAGCTTAGCCTCAACTATGCTGACATGTTTTTCATACCAAAGGTCATATCCGTCACGCTCAAAGTCTTTGCTCGGCTTGACATTGACAACAACTCTCAAATCGCCGCTCGGACCGCCGTTCACACCGCTGTCGCCCATGCCTCTTGCATTGACAGCCTGACGGTTGTCAATACCTGCAGGGATATTGATGTCGATTTTTGTCTTTTTGCGGACTTTGCCTTTGCCGTTGCATTTTGAGCATGGGTGTTCAACGATTTTGCCTTTGCCGCCGCAGTGCGAGCACGCAACAGTTGAGGTGCTCATTCCGAGGAAGGTGCGCTGTTGAACGGTTACATAGCCCTTGCCTTGACATTCGGGGCAGGTTTTAAGGTCGGTACCCGGCTCTGCACCTGTGCCGTGACACTGTGAGCAGTCCTCAACTCTTGATATGTCAACAGTCTTTTTACAGCCTTTTGCCGCTTCTTCAAAACTGATAGTAATGGATGTTTGAATATCGCGACCCTTTCTGGGAGCGTTCGGATTTCTTGTGCCAAATCCGCCGAAGCCTCCTTGACCGCCGCCGAAGAATGAGGAGAAAATATCGCCCAAATCAATGTCGCCGCCTGCGCCGCCGTATCCGCCTTGACCTGCACCGTAGTTGGGGTCAACTCCGGCAAAACCGAATTGGTCATATTTTGCCTTTTTGTCAGGGTCGGACAAAACCTCGTACGCCTCGTTGCATTCTTTGAATTTTTCTTCTGCTGTCGGGTCGTCGGGGTTAAGGTCGGGGTGATATTTTTTTGCGGTTTTTCTGTATGCTTTTTTTATTTCATCTTCCGAGGCGTTTTTGCTTACGCCGAGCACCTCGTAATAGTCTCTTTTTTCTTCAGGCATATTTGCCTCCGTGTATAGATAGAAATTTTTAAATCAATCCCACCATTTGCGGTGGGATTGATTTTGCTTTAATTGTGATTAGTTGTCGTCAACCTCTGTGTAGTCTGTGTCTGTATAATCAGCCTGTTGTGCGTTTGCACCCGGTTGAGGTCCTGCCTGAGGACCTGCCTGAGGACCTGCCTGAGGACCTGCCTGTGCGCCCTGTGCCGCATTAGCCGCGTTGTAAAGCTTTTGTGATACTTCATAGAATTTGTTTGTCAAATCCTCTTGAGCAGACTTGATTGCGTCTGTGTTTTCACCCTTAAGAGCTTCTTTGAGAGCTCCAAGCTTTGTTTCAAGTGCCGATTTGTCATCAGCAGAGAACTTGTCGCCGTTTTCGCTGATAAGCTGTTCTGTTTGATATACCATCTGCTCTGCGTTGTTTCTGAGGTCGACAGCCTCTCTCTTCTTCTTATCTTCTTCGGCAAATTGCTCTGCCTCGTGAACAGCTTTCTCAATGTCTTCTTTAGACATATTTGAAGATGCTGTGATGGAGATGTGCTGCTCCTTGCCTGTGCCGAGGTCCTTAGCCGATACATGAACGATGCCGTTTGCATCAATATCAAATGTTACCTCGATTTGCGGTGTGCCGCGTCTTGCAGGAAGAATGCCGTCAAGATGGAACATACCCAAAGTTTTGTTGTCTTTTGCAAATTGTCTTTCACCTTGGAGAACATGAACTTCAACAGAAGTTTGGTTATCTGCAGCTGTTGAGAAGATTTGTGATTTCTTTGTAGGAATTGTTGTGTTACGCTCAATGATAACAGTGTTTACGCCGCCCATTGTTTCGATACCGAGTGAAAGCGGTGCAACATCAAGAAGTACCATACCTTTAACATCGCCGCCGAGTACGCCGCCTTGGATAGCAGCGCCGATAGCAACGCATTCATCGGGGTTGATGCCCTTGAAAGGCTCTTTGCCCGAGAACTTTTTGATTGCTTCCTGAACAGCCGGAATACGGGTTGAACCGCCGACAAGGAGGATTTTGTCAATATCGTTCATTGAAAGACCTGAGTCGCTCATTGCCTGACGAACGGGACCCATTGTTGCTTCAACAAGGTCTGCTGTCATTTCGTTGAACTTTGCTCTTGAAAGTGTAGTCTCAAGGTGTTTAGGACCTGTTGCGTCTGCTGTGATGAACGGAAGTGAGATTTGAGCAGTTGTCATGCCCGAAAGGTCAATCTTTGCCTTTTCTGCTGCTTCCTTAATTCTCTGCATAGCCATTTTGTCGCCCGAAAGGTCGATGCCGTTTTGTGCCTTGAAATCGGCTACAAGCCAATCCATAATCTTTTTATCAAAATCGTCACCGCCGAGGTGGTTGTTACCTGCTGTCGCAAGAACTTCCTGAACGCCGTCGCCCATTTCAATGAGAGATACATCGAATGTGCCGCCGCCGAGGTCGTAAACCATTACCTTTTGGTCATCCTCTTTATCAATGCCGAATGCAAGTGCTGCTGCGGTAGGCTCGTTGATGATTCTCTTTACATCAAGACCTGCGATTTTGCCTGCGTCCTTTGTTGCCTGACGCTGTGCGTCTGTGAAGTATGCCGGAACGGTGATAACTGCCTCTGTTACAGGTGTGCCGAGATAAGCCTCTGCATCGCCCTTAAGCTTTTGAAGAATGATGGCGCTGATTTCCTGCGGAGTGTAACCTTTGCCGTCAATGTTTACTTTGTAATCTGAGCCCATATGTCTCTTGATTGAAGAAATTGTTTTGTCCGGGTTTGTGATAGCCTGACGCTTTGCTACTGCGCCGACCATTCTTTCTCCGTCTTTTGAAAATGCAACAACCGACGGAGTTGTTCTTGTGCCTTCTGCGTTTGCGATAACGACAGGATCGCCGCCCTCAATAACAGATACACAACTGTTTGTTGTACCTAAGTCAATACCGATAATTTTAGCCATGATAAATATCTCCTTTGTTTATTTATGATTTGTTGTCAGTTCGCTGTTTTAACCATAGCTGTTCTGATAACCTTGTTGTTTATTCTATATCCTTTTTGGAAAACATCGGTTACTACATTTTCGCCGTAATTGTCGTCCTCAACGTGCATTACTGCGTTGTGACAATTCGGGTCGAACTCGTCGCCGCTTTCGCCAAAGGATTCAACACCTAATTTTTCAAGCGCGCTCATTAAACTTGAAAGCGTCATTTCAACGCCTTTTTTCAATGAGTCGTAATCTGCGCCGTCCTGCGCCAATGCTCTTTCGAGATTGTCGATTGACGGAAGAATTTCTGCAATTACAGTGCCTTTTGCGGATACATAGGTTTGTTCTTTTTCTTTTGCAACCCGTGTTCTGTAATTCGCAAATTCAGCCGCTGTGCGAAGCAATTGGTCTTTTGCATCTGCAAGTTGCTCCTCCAATGTCGGCTCCTTCTTTTTCTCAGTCGCTTTTTCTTCGGGTTTATCGGTTGTTTTTTCGGCTTTGCTGTTTTTGGCCGATTTGTCTTTTACCTCATCAGGTTTGGACTTTTTATTCATATCTTGCGCCTCCCTCAGGCAGAAGTTGTGAAACTGCATTTATTATATAATCAACTATCGGCAAAATTCTTTTATAATCAATTCTTGTTGAACCGATTATGCCGATTGTTGCAGTTTGCATATCATTGTATTGTAATTTCGCAATTGCCATTGTTGTGTTTCTCAGCTCGTACATCGGATTTTCATCGCCGATTAAAAGTCGCGCCTTTGCGGTCGTTTTTGCAAAGCTTTCGAGCATTGCAGCGAGCTTATCTTTTTGAGCAAGCAACAGCAGCAGGTTATACACGCTGTCGCCCAATTCGCTTTGCGACAGCAGTCTTGTTTCGCCGCTTATTACAAGCGAACCTTCGGATGCCTCTGCGCAAAGCGAGCACAGTGACGAAAGCACCGGTAACATATCAAAAATTTTGTCTTTCAAAAACGGAGCCGTTGATTGAATCAGCGACAGGTCAATGTCCGAAAGGGGAACGCCGATGAAAAACTCATTTGTTATGCTGTAAAAAATTTGCTTAAATTCGTTATCGACAGGGCAGTTGATTTTGCAAATCGATGATTTGATTTTGCCGCCTACCGACATCATAACAAGCATTGCTTTTGAATTTCCGGTCGGTATCAATTCGATACCCTGAACACAGTCGAGTGGGTCTTTAACCGTGCTGTAAAATGCGGCGCAACCCGTAAGCTCTGACAAAAGCTTTGATGCGTTTGCAAGCAATCTTTCGGGGTCTGATGCGTTCGTGCTTAAAACCTCATCGATTTTTTGCTTTTCATATGGCGAAAGCGTGCCGCCGTTTATTATATTGTCGATATAATATCTGTATGCGGCTTTTGTCGGAACTCTGCCGCCGCTGGTGTGCCGCTGTTCAAGAAAACCGACGCTTGTTAAAAACGCCATCTCGTTCCTGATTGTTGCTGAGCTGATTGAGTAGGGCAGCATTTGGCAAAGTGTTTTTGAACCCATTGGCTCGCCCGTTCTTATATAATAATCAATTATCATTTCAAGAATTGCCGAGCGTCTTTCACCAAGCATTGCTACTCCTCCTACTCTTATATTTATCCGTTAGCACTCTTGACACCCGAGTGCTAACTATGCTTATATATTATATCCCTTTTTCATATTTGTCAACACTTTTTTCAAAAATTTTATTTTTTTT
>OAUV01001425.1_pt1 | contig 13316 bp, 7 predicted proteins | sample 1516841 | NCBI WGS metagenome assembly OAUV01 (sample SAMEA2580044, study PRJEB22360) | human gut metagenome | biome: human gut; feature: human-associated habitat; material: faeces | place: Denmark | collected 2008/2010 | reverse complement strand
TCAGCATTGTTGAAGGGCCACCATGCCGATACGGTAATCGGGTCGCGGCTGGTCCAGTAGTACGGGTCGTTCTCGCGTGAAAGCGTGGCACTCTTGAAATCGGTAGAAGCCGTTACGGTGTATTCCTTTACCGCATCGCCCATCTTGAGTGCCACGGAAGTGACGCCCTGCCAGTCGCCGTCCACAGAGGCACGGGTGGAAGGGGCTCCAGCGGCGTTGCTTCTACGGACAATCCGGTGGCACGGATGACGACGGGGTATTCACCTTCGGGCAGACGGTTATCGCCAGCAAGTTCGTCCTGCGTGCAGGCGGCGAGGGCGAACAGCAGTGCGGTGGCTGCGGGGATAAATAATCCATGTCTCATAATTCTTCATTCTAATCGATTAATTATTAAAATCCTACAGGTCAGCACCCACATCTCCACCGTCTATATCGTTCCACTTTGCAATGGTGGCTTCGCTGACTTCAAGGACTTTGTTGCGTACCTTGACGGTATAGGTATAGTTGTTGCCCGCCAGCAGTGCGCCATCGGGCATGGTGAGTGTGGCATGATATTCCTGACCTTTGTAATTCACAACCAACGGCAGGGATGCAACTGTCTGCGGGAAGAGGATGATCGATGACGTGAGATTGCCGTCTGCCAGATTCATGGTCAGTTCTCCGGTCTGTAGTCCGTTGTCTGCGGTGGCAATACCGTCGGCCGTGTTGAACGTACCGGTGAGTAACAATCCGTCCAGCGTGTAACGTTCAGGCTTGACCACGCTGAAATTCACGCCGTCGCCCGCCTCGAAGGTAAGGGTTATCTGGCTCATGCGGTGGTGGAAGGAGTTGTCTTCACCGCCTTTGGCGGTTTTGTCGGTGAAGCTTACTACCGGGCTTTTTTTGTCTCCCGTGGCTCCTGTGGCAAAGAGGAAGTCGATGGCAGGCTGGTTCTGCTGCGCCGTGGCATCGGTCGTGGCTGCGAGGATACCTCCCGCCGCGTTGTACGGATAGTAGGCGCGGAAAGTATGGGCCTTTGTATCTTCGATATAGATGACCTTTCCTTCTGCCTCAAATTTCCCGTTCTTCAGGATGAAAGGCACGTTGCCGTACTGGGAATCGTTGCCGATGTCGGTGATGCCGATACGGTCGCCGCCAGTCCAGGTAGTTCCGCTGGCGCGGGTGGCGGGGGCGATGTCGGCGGTAAACTGGGCGGCCACGGGGGCACCGTTCAGGTTCTCGTTGTCGTTGTTGCAGGCTGCCAGTGCGAGGGCGAGCATCGCAAGTGCAAAAAATCTTGTCTTCATTATATCTGTCATTTTATTAGTTACAAATCGGCATTTACATCATCACCTTTCACTTCTTCCCAGCCGTTGATTTCGGCTCCGTCCACTTCCATGCCTTCGGGAGTCTCAACCAGCGTTCCGCCGAGGGTCAGCGATTCGCCCTTTCCGGTGTTGAAATCCTTGAGGGCTTCCGTGAGGTCGCTTTTCAGCGTGGTGGGGCTCGGGTTGCCGTCAGCATAGCGGATTTCACCCGTCAGCAGTTGTTCCGTGCCGGTCACACCCAGCAGCCGCACCGTGGCTTTCCACTTGCCGGCATCGTCACCTTCGGTAATCTTGGTGAAGGGCAGCACGACGTTTGAAGCGGCTCCGTAGGTATCGGTAGCGAAATCGAGTGTTCTGGCTGCACCCGTCAGATGGGCAACAATCTCCGTGATGCGTCCGGCGGCATCACCCGTCGGTTTGATGATGAGCGTCAGTTCGCGTACCTGCTGCTTCATTGCGGCGGTCAGCGGATGGTCCTTGTCTTTCTCGATGGTCACCTGTTCCGTATAGGTGAAGAACCATCCCGGGGCATTGTTCACAAAGGTATCCGTGCCTGCCCGGGTTCCCGTGGCTGCGGCAATGGTGGCTGTGGTGCCGTTCACGGTGATTCCTTCAGCCGGGTTCCACACCGCAAGTGTGTAGCTGCCCGGAGCAAACAGATGGTCGGGGGCATGGGTGGCGGAAGTCTCCGTACCCGTATAGTCTCCCATGGTGACCGTCCATGTGGCAGGTATGTCGATACCCTCACCGCGGGCCGACCAGTCGGCTGTCACCGCAATCTTCCCGTAGTCGGGATGCGGCGTGTCATAAAGCGTGTCTTTCACGCAGGAAGAGAGCAGCACGGCGGCTGCCATTCCTATCATATTTATATATTGTCTTGCTTTCATATTCTATTCCTCCCCCTATTTAGAAAAGTTTCCATACCAATGTCACACCGGCATTGATGGGACCATACCAATCTTTTGTCTCGTTGCCGCGGCGCCCGCGCACACCGTCGATGACTTCATATTTTTCAAAATCGACATTCAGGTAGCCCAAGCCGAGGTTGAAATCAAGATCTAATGCCTTGTTCAGCCGTAGCTGATAGCCGGCGGTGATGCCGCCACCCATCAGGTCGCCCTGCTTGCCTGTTTCGGAAAGCTTGTAGTTGAACTGTCCAGCCTTGAACATTGCCCCCAGATACCAGGCTTTCTTCTCACCCATATAGTAACGTACTTCTGGAGCCACTTCCCAAAGTGCATAGCGGCGGTCCTTGTCGCTCCACGTCCAAGAAGTCCATGAGCCGTTTACGGCAATGCCCCACGATGGGCAGATGCGCCATTCAAGTCCTAAATCGGGTGTCAGGGTAGCCCAGCGCAACAGGTTGGCACGCAGGGAGAGATGATAATCATTTGTGATTTTAGTTTCCGACGGCGTGCCGGCAAGTGTATTTTGTAGAGCAGCTTTCTCGGCTTCTGCCTTTTCAGCGGCAAGTCGGGCTTCTTCCGCCTTGCGCTGCTCTTCGGCACGCCGTTCCTGTTCGGCACGCGTCTCGATTTCTAAGCGTTCGGCTTCTGCTCTGCGTCGCGCTTCCGCTTCCGCATCCATCGCGGCTGTTTCCTTTGCGGGTACCGTTAGGCGCACGATTACAAAATCACCCCCTGTCGCATGATTGTGGGTAATGAAGTTTTCTTCCTTGATTTTCGCTCGTGTAATCAGTTCTGATTTCACACGGTTGGCACGAATCTTCGCTGTTGCAAGGTTCTTGACTTCACTGCTCTGCGAATTGCAATATCCGTCAACCAATAGCGGCAGTTTGCCGTCAAGAATTGTTGCTTTGTTGTTTTCGATACATTCCAACAAGCGGGCAAGTTCCGTGTCATTGCCATTCCAAGGCACGTAGAACATATCCTTCTGCGGAACGAAGCGGAAGGTGTAGGTCGTGTCTGCTTTCTGCTGCGCAATGACAGGAAAAGTTACCGTCATCAGCCACAGAAACAGGGTAAGAAAAGTGATTTTTCTGCTCATATAAACTTGAATTCATTATCTTTGTCATCTCCAAAGGTAATAAATGCCATTCAGCGCCCAAAATATTACAAAAACTTTTTCTGTTGAAATACAGCGTTTTATAAAAAATTGTCGTTTGAGCACTTTTCAAATTGTCGTTTGAGCACCTTTTTGTCGAATTAGCACTTTTTTGTCGCTTGAGCACTTTTTGAAAATGGGCTTCTGAGACCTTTTTCATCGGCTTTTTACCACACAAATTATTCCAGATTTGCTTTTTTCCACTTGCCAGGCGTACATCCTTCCTTTTCGGTAAATGATTTGATAAAGTTACTGCGAGAAAGAAAGCCGGAAGACTCAGCCAGCTTCTGTATATTGATTTCCGGATGCTCCTTCAGTATGTTTTTCGCATACTCCAACCGGAGACCGGTTATCCATTCGCGGAATGTCATTTTATACGTAGTCTTGATATAAGCGGAAAGATAGGTACGGTTCGTATGAAGTATTTCGGACAGTTCTTTTATGGTAAGTCCCTGCTGGACATAGCCGTCTGTCTTTATCCAGTTGGCCACTTTCTCTATAATTTCTGTATAGGACACTGGAACTTCTTTCTCAGAAACTATTTCAGGTTCTGTTTCCGTATCTGTCAGAAGTTCTTCTTCAGACTGTATATCTTGCTCAAAAGCATTTTCCACCTGTTCATAGAACAGCAGGTAGTTCTGATAGCTGTAGAAAAGATAGCTGTAGAACGGTATTGACGACAAAATCCAGATAAAAACATATTTGTCTGGCAGAAATGTCAGCAATCCGCATCCGACACCGAAGATAACAGCCCAATAAGTGAATATGGAAAGCCATTCGATATATGTACCTATATCATCCGCCTGAGTTTCATTGAAAATCCGAATGGCTCTACGATATGCAATTATGACTCTGCGAGCTAAAACGATTCCAAAAACGATTAACCAGACAGCTAAAGCAAATAAAGAGATTTTTTGCATGATTCCGCTTGGCAACAGGAACAACACAACTCCGGAAAGAGTTGAGAATATAATCCATAAAATGATATGTGTCCACACACGCCGTTTGGTAATGTAAAAACAATCAAGCAACATTATCAATGCCGAACTGAACAGAGAATAGCACAGAAAGTATGTGGACATGTTCATCAATATGGCAGAATCCGCATTTTTGAATCGGATACCAAAGAAGAAATGTACCGAATAATTTGCCGAAAGCAGCAGCATAGCTATACCCATAATCTGTCGGGAGCGGAGATAATTCTTGAAAATTTTCTTTTCAGGAGTCTTTGCAAACAAAAAATAAAAGCCGAAGAATAACATCAACGGCAGTGCGGTATAAAGTGAAAAACTGTATATAGATATAGATGGCTCCATTGTTATGCTTATTTGATTTTGATACAAAGTTACGTCTTTTTCTTCACAAATAGACACATAATCTATGATTTAACGTTATAGATTCGGTCATATTAGATTGAAAAATTATTAGAATTAAAGCCAGTGGTGAAAAATTCAACCACTGGCTTTTTCTGTCAAGACTTCGATATTAAAGTTTTACACCTTTGGATTCCGATAAACCGGGTCTCCCTATAATTAAATGACTGCGTACAAAGTCCACGTGCGGGCTTTCCGGCTGTTGTTCCGTCTGTTTTTTCTCGTTGCCTTGCCGGTTCTCTTCTGTGTTTTCCTGAGCCGGAGCCAGCTCAAGCTGTATCTTGCGGTCCAGTGCGGCGAGTTCGGACTTCAGCTGTTTCAGCTCGTCCTCCTTCTTCCACACCTTGCCCGCTATCTCCTGCAACTGCGGAATCTCCTTTTCCAGCACTTCGTTCTTAGACTTGTACTGGTCGATGATGGTCGGAATCCTCTCCAATGCGTTCAGAAAGTTTCGTGCGGCAGCAATCGGGTCTGCCATCGCCAGATGCCCGTTGTTGTAGGTGTACTTGTAGTTGCCCTCCACCACGAAGCGGTTGTCGGTGAACTCCAGACCTTCTTTGAGTGTCCTCTCGCTGACCACCTTTATCGGAAAGCCGTAAAGTTCCCCGACAGCCTTGTACAGTCCACCAGTCGTGGCGTTCTTGGCGATTTCCTGCAAACGCTTACCGATGACCTTCTCATCCGTTGAATCCACGCCGTCCACCTTGACAAGATTAAGGCGGCTGCTTTCCCTATCAGTCTGCACAACGGAAAGAAAACGGTTCCAGTCTTCCGTCATGGCTTCGATGAAAGCCGTGTTGTTGCGCAGTTCTCCCGTCTTGGATTCCAGCTTGAACTCCGAATCGCGCTTGCCCTTGTTGAACGACTTGCGTTCCCCTTCGAGCGAGGCGATACGCTTCTCTAATTTCGCCTTATCCAAAAGGTCGGTATTGCCGGAGAGCAACGCCATATACTCCGAGAAGTTCATACCCGATTTTTCGTCCATTGCTCCCTCGTCGATGGTACGTGCGCCCATCGCTCCGCTTTTGAGCTGCGATATGAACGTCTGCTTGCAGTGCAGCAGATTGAACTTGTAGCTGTCCAGCGACTTTTCCACCGCGTAGATGATGATATCCACGTTGTTCTCGGCAAAATGCTTGGCAATCTCGTTCCCGGCTCTAACACCCCGTCCGTCACGCTGTTGCAGGTCGGACGGTCGCCACGGTGTATCAAGGTGATGGATGGCGACGCATCTTTTCTGCGCATTCACGCCCGTTCCGAGCATACTTGTGGAGCCGAACAGCACTCGCACTGTCCCTGCGTTCATGGCATCTATCACCGCCTTACGAGCCTTATCCGTCTTACACTCCTGAATGAAGCGCACCTCACTTGCCGGTATGCCGTAATCCTCCACCAACTTGCGTTTTATCTCGCTGTACACGTTCCATCCTTCCCCCGGCTGGTATGTCCCCAAGTCGGAGAACACGAACTGCGTACCCTTGTGCGTCTCGTACTTGTGGTAATACTCTGCAATCATCTTGGCACAATGGCTTGCCTTGTTGTCGGGATGGTCCTCGTAGTTCGGGTCTATCATGCGCATATCAAGAGCCATCTTTCTCGCATAGTCGGTGGCGATGAGCATCTTCGCCTTTTCCTCCGTTTCCGACAGGGGTAACCTGCCAAGCAGAGTGGCATCGCCGGTTTTGGCAAACTGCATCAGCTTCTGTATGAAGTCCTCCTGCTCCGGTGTGGGCGGTATGTGGTGCAGTCTCTCATTCTTGTTTGGTCTGTCCACACCTACATCCTCCGCCGTGCGGTAGTCGGTAATCTCGTTGTAGAAGGCGGCAAGCTCCGGCACCTTGATGAAATAGCGAAAACGCTCCTTCTGAACGATATTGTTCGTTACGTTGAACTCAAAATCGGTCGTCTTTTTGGCGAAGATGGCAGCCCAAGCATCGAAACAGCGGATGTCCTGCCGTTCCAGTTCGTTGGGGCGCAGGTATTTGAAGAGCAGGTACAGTTCCGTCAGACTGTTGGAAATGGTCGTGCCCGAAAGGAACGTAGCCCCCAAGTCCTTGCCCGTGCGTTCCTGTATGGTACGGATGGCAAAGAGCATATTCAGGGCCTTCTGGCTTCCTTCCGAGTTTCCCAATCCCGCCACACGGTCATGACGGGTGTTGAAAGTCAAGTTCTTGAACTGGTGACTCTCGTCAATGAAGATGTGGTCGATGCCCATCTGCTTGAAGTCCACCACATCATCCGTGCGGGACTTGATGGCGTGTTCCACCTTCTCCAGCTTCGCCACAAGGTTGTGCTTGCGCTTCTCCAGCCCTTTCAGCATCGCCCGCGACACGTTCTTGCCCTGCTGTCGCAAGACTTCGAGATTTTCCTCCACCGTGTCAAGCTCCGCCTGCAGGATGCGCTGCTGCAACTCCGGCGACTGCGGTATCTTCCCGAACTGGTCGTGCGACATGATGACGCAATCATAGTCGTTGTTCTTGATGTTGTTGAAGAAACGCACGCGGTTGGCGGTCGAAAAGTCTTTCTCCGAAGCGTACAGAATCCTCGCGTTGGGATATGCCGCTTGATAGGTGGCGGCAATCTCCGCAACATTGGCTTTCAGCCCGATAATCATCGGCTTGTGCGCCAAGTTCAGACGCTTCATTTCATGCGCGGCGATGCACATTATCAGCGTCTTGCCGGTTCCAACCTCGTGGTCACAAATTCCGCCGCCGTTCTGTTTCAGCATCCAGACGCAATCCATCTGCGAGGGATAGACGCTCCTGATGCCCCGGCTTGCCAGCCCTTTCAGATTGAGGTCGGGAAAAGTCTGATGCGAGCCGTCATACTTCGGGCGCACGAAACAGTTGAACTTGCGGTTATACATCGTCGTGAGCCGTTCCTTGAACTGCGGCGACTGTTCTTCCAACCATTCGGAGAACCCGTTACGGATTTCGTCTATCTTCGCGTTGGCGAGCTGTATGCCCTCGCTGTCGCGTACCTTGATGTCGTTGCCGTTCTCGTCCTTGCCGATACTTTTCATCATGTCGGGGCAGGTGTTGTGCAGGGCGTGCTTCAACAGGTGCATACCGTCATAGTTCCGGTAATAGCCCTTTACTAAAAACTCGTCCGTGATCTTCATGGTGCGGTAGCCGCACGCCACGGAAAATTCGTCCATGCTGGCGGAATAGGCGATTTTCACGTCCGTGTCGAAAAGATGGCTCATGTATGCGGCATACACACCCGTGGGAATCCAGCGTTCACCGAAGTTGAAGTCGAGGTCTTCAAAGGCTATGCGCTGCGGTTCGGCCTCCTTCAATGCCTCCCACGCCTGTTTCACCTCCGGCATCCGCTCACTTTCGGGATTGTCCTCCATCCAGCCCTCTATGCGTTCCGCCTTCTCTATCACGTTCCCCGCGATGAAGCGGTCTTTGATTTCGTAACCGGTTACGAGCGGGTTGTAGAAGATGCGCCCCTTGAGGGCACCAAGCAGTTCCTCTTCCGTGGTGTCGGTTATCTCCCGCATATAGCCGAGATTGACCGTGCCGAACTTGTTGAGCGATGCGGACAAGGCTTCTTCGGGAGAGCCTGCATTGACACTGCTCTCCACCGAGAAGGAAACGGGACGGTCGAAGATGTCCGCCTTGACAAACTTGCCGTCCTCCGCACGTTCCAGCGAAAGGATGTCGCGCCCTCCGGCATCCATCATCACCAGTTTCACGTTCTGTCTGGCGTTGAGGTTACCGTAACGCATGACAAACTCATCGTAGTAGGTGTTGAGATACCCGCGCTGCGGTTTGTGTTCCGTATGGTTCTCCGTCTCGTGGCTATACAGACGTTCGTAAGCGTCACGGAGCGATATATACAGCATCGCTTTCTCTTTTTGATAGCCACGGAGGTCGAGCGGTTGGAAGGTCGCACCGTAAGGCGTGAGGTCTTTCAGGTAACCGAGATTGCGTGAAGCATCCAGCACCATCGAGCCGTCACGGTGGTGTGGCTCCAGCAGGCCGTTGAACGGACGGGGAGAAAGGTCCATGACTTCCTCCTTCGGCTTTTCCGTTTCAAGTTCCGGGAACAGGGAAGTGGCAACCGTTTCGGAAGTAGGCACAACTTCTGCCGGTGTTTCAGGTTGCTTTATTTCTTCCGTTTGTTCCGGCTTTTTATCCATATTGTCCGAAGAAGGCGCAAAAGCAGGGTTCAACGTGTCTTTGATACCCATCTTTTTCAGTTGTTCCTGCCTGTGCCGTTCTGCCTCAAGCCGTAGGGCCTTGCGCCGTTCCGCTGTCAGGCTCATCATTGTCTCATAGAAGCCGTTGATGGGAGGATTGGTTTCCCAATCCAGAGTGGCGTAAATGTCGTCCGGGTCGTTTGGCTTTTCGGCATTTTCCGGCTTTTCTTCCTTATTACCGTTTATCGGCTTGGCGGCTTCAACGGGTGGAGTAACTTTGACTTGCGGTTTAGGCGTGGACGGCATAGGCTTCGGCTTGCTTTCCTTTTTCGCTGCCTTTTTCTTTTTTACCGGTTCCTCTATGGGCATACCCCAAAGGTCGAGCAGGGTAAGCTGCACGGCTGACGAATGATTGGGTTGGCGCGGCTCAATCTCCGGCTTTTCCTCTATGGGCTGTGCCTGCGGCTTCTCCACTCCCTTGACAGGCTCAATTACAGAAACGGGGGCTATTACAGAAGGTGATACCTTTTCTGTTTTCGGAGCAGGTTGCACTTCCGCAGCCGTGCTTCCCTCCTTTGTCGGATGCAGCCTGTGTCTCTCATACAGTTTCCTGTCAAGTTGTTGCAGTTCTATTTTCAGATGCTCCCGCAAGTCTTCCGCCAGTTGTGCGATGTCCCCACAGTGCAGGAGTTTATAGGCTGGTTTCCCGTACGGGTCGGTACTTCTGATCAAATCCGTGTGTGAAAGCGAACCGATGCTCCATACATACCCATTTACGGAAGTGCCGATAGGGGTCTGTTCGGTCTGCACGAAGAGTTTTTCGTTGTAATACAGTTCACCGTTCTTTCCGCTGTTCTTTTGCAGGATAATCAGGTCGCTGCCCACCTCCGTTCCCGCGTTATCCGTAAAGAGGTTGTTCGGCAGGCGGGCTACGCCCACCAGATTGGCATGGTTCATCATATACTCGCGTATGGGCGCGTTGGTCGGGGCATCCAGTACCCCCTGCGAGGTGATGAACGCCACGATTCCGCCTTCACGCACCGCGTCAAGGCTTTTCAGGAAAAAGTAATTGTGTATCGTCCGTGCCGCCGAGAGCCTTGCAGGATCCTTGCTGCCCGAAAAATCCGGGTCGAACACCGCCACATCGCCAAACGGTATATTGGAGACAGCCAAATCAAAATGGTTCATGAACGGCTTTTCTATCTTCTCGAAGCCCTGTACCCTTACTTTCTGTCCGGGATGCAGGTGCTTCAGTATCTTGCCCGTCATCAGGTCTTTCTCAAAAGCCATGATGTCCGCGTCCGGTCTGTTCTCCAGCACGGCGTCCACGAATGCACCGACACCTGCCGACGGCTCCAGCACCCGGTCGGGACGGATGCCGTGTTCATGCAGCACGTCCGCGATGGTCCCGGTTATCTCCGGCGGGGTATAGAAGGCGGTCAGCACGGACTGCTTCATGGCATCCATATTCCGTTTGTACTCCGTCTCGTCTTTTGTGTTCTCCCGCAGCAACCTGTGCAGTTCCACGGTAGGGGCAAACAGTTCGAGGTCGGACTTCGCCCAGTGGACGGCATCCGTCAGTTCCCTTGCAGGGTTGAGTATGTTCTTCAGTCCCCCGAAACCGCAATAACGTTCTAACAAGAGCCGTTCGCGTGCGGTGGGTGTGCGCTGTTCCCTGTCAAGGAGGAATGCCGTCCGTATCGCCTCGATGTTGTCCCGCAGTCTCTGTTTGCGGTTAAACGCCATACTCTTCGATATAGAGGATGACGGCTCCCGTCAGCTCCGTGTAGAGCAGGTCATATTCGGGCGACAGGGCGAAATTGTCGTCCGAGAGGTCATAGATGGAGAATACGTTTCCGACAAGCGGTAGCAGCTTCTGGGTAAAGGCTTCACATTTTTCTCCCGGTACTTCACCCGCAAATTCGTTCTCCACGACTTCGCGCAGGATGGCGTGCTTGGAGTAGCGAAGGCCCTCCGTCAGCACCTTCATCGCCAGTTCCTGCGCCCCGTCGGCAGGATAGCCTTCGAGCCTTGCCCGTTCATACGCTTCGGCGGCACGGTCGGTTCTTTCTCGGATGAAGGCTTCATCGGCTGCCTGTTCGAACTTGTTCGTGGTGAGGTAGTCCAGCAGGTACAGACCGTAATAGGAAAAGTCGGTCCGACCCTCGTTTTTCTTCTTGTTGTTCATTTCTTTGGAATTTAGTGGATTGATAATGATGATAGGGATAATCGTTGGAAAACGAGAAGAAAAAGGCACCCGGTATCCCTCCGAGTGCCACCACTAAATCCAAAGTATGAGTGTAATCCGGTATCGAAGAACAATTCATTACTCTGAACCAGTGGCAAAGTTAAACATTTATTTTCTTCTTTTCGCAGAGGTCGCTTTACTTTTCCTTTCTGGGAACACGAAAACCGTGTTATAGTCCCCGTCAAAGGCGACTACGGCATCAAAACTCTTGCCCTGCTTGCTCTTGAATCCTTTGAGCAGTTTCGTGTGTCCGTCGGTGAGCAGGTTTTTGATTTCATCATCAGAGAGGGTGCGGTTTGCTTTCAGGCGGAACACGGGCAGACCGCACTCCGCGTTGTCGCAGCGGACGACCTTGCCGTAAAACTGCATCGTCCCCGCTCCGCACTTGGGACACTTGCAGCCGGAATCCCTGCGGGCGAACAGCTTGTCGCACGACAGCAGTTCGGAGGTAATTTCCCGTGTATATGCCTCAATCTTCCTGCGGAAGTCATCGGCGGGCAGTTCCCCACGCTCGATGCGTGCCAATTCCTTTTCCCATTCGCCCGTCATGGCGACATCGGCAATACGCATCGCCTTCACGACCGAGTAGAGGGCAAGCCCTTTTTCGGTGGGGACAAGCGACTTCTTGCAGCGTTCCATATAGCCGCGCTTGAAAAGCGTTTCGATGATGGACGCACGGGTGGCGGGCGTGCCGATGCCGCAATCCTTCATAGCCTGCCGCAATGCGTCGTCCTCTATCTCCTTGCCAGCCGTTTCCATCGCGGACAGCAGGGTGGCTTCGGTATGCAGCGGCTTGGGTTTGGTCTTTCCCTCCGTGATGGAGGCGGCTTTCAGTGCCAGCGTGTCGCCTTCCTGCCAACAGGGAATGGCGGCGGTTTCCTCTTGGCTGTTGTTCTCTTCTCCATTCTCCTTGCCATAGACGGCACGCCATCCGGCTTGCCTGATGATGCTGCCTTTTGCCACGAACTCCACTCCGGCACACTCTGCCGTGACGGTGGCAGTGTCCTTGACGCATTTTTCGGAGAAAGCCTCAAGCATGCGCCCGGCTATCATGTGATAGACGGTGCTGTCCTCTTTGGAGAGGAACAGCGGCTTCTCGCCCGTGACGAGCAGGGCATGGTGGTCTGTCACCTTGCCGCCGTCCAGGCTGCGGCGTGTCGGCACGGCTTTCGGCTGCAACTTGCCCTTCCATTCGGGCAGGCTGCCGATGAAGGCAAGCAGCTTGGGGATTTCCGCGAACACGTCTTCGGGAATGTAGCGGCTTCCGGTTCGCGGATAGGTGATGAGCTTCTTCTCGTAGAGCTTCTGCGCGATTTCAAGCGTCTGTTCCGCCGTGAAGCCGTGCTTGGCGTTGGCTTCCTTCTGGAGCGTCGTCAGGTCGTACAGGAGCGGTGTTTCCTCCGTCTTCTCCTTGCGTTCGGCTTTCGTGACGGTGGCTGTGCCTGCCGACTTCACCTTATTATACAGTTCCGTCGCGGACTCTTTCTCTTTCCATTTTTCGGAAGAGGAAAACTTCACCGTTCCTTCATCGCAGCCGTCCGTTGCGATATGGAGCTGCCAGAAGGCTTCGGGGGTAAAGCGGCGGTTCTCCCAATAGCGTGCGCACACCATCGCCAACGTGGGTGTCTGCACCCGCCCGACGGAGTAAGTGCCGTGTCCGGCGGCGATGGAAAGTGCCTGCGTGCCGTTGATGCCCACGAGCCAGTCTGATTCGCTCCGTGCTTTGGCGGCAAGATAGAGGTTGTCGTATTTGTCGCCCGCTTCGAGGTTGCGCAGTCCCTCGCGGATAGCCTTGTCGGTAAGCGAGCTTATCCAGAGGCGGACGAACGGGGTGGTGCATCCGGTATAATGATAGAGGTAGCGGAAGATAAGCTCACCCTCGCGTCCGGCATCGGTCGCCACGATGATCTGTTCGCTTTCCTTGAATAGCCGGGCGACGGTTTTGATCTGCGCCACCACGCTGCTGTCAGGCTTGTAGCCCTTCTCCGTCTTTACCTGACGGGAGACGAGCGTGAAGGTGTCGGGTATGACGGGCAGGTTGTCACGGACAAAGCCGCGTATGCCGTAACCGTCGGGCATGGCAAGCTGGACGAGGTGCCCGAACGCCCATGTCACGGCGTAGCCGCCTCCCTCGAAATATCCTTCCTCTCTCTTTGTCGCGCCCACGATGCGGGCGA
>OAUV01001424.1_pt1 | contig 13317 bp, 8 predicted proteins | sample 1516841 | NCBI WGS metagenome assembly OAUV01 (sample SAMEA2580044, study PRJEB22360) | human gut metagenome | biome: human gut; feature: human-associated habitat; material: faeces | place: Denmark | collected 2008/2010 | reverse complement strand
AATACGAAGCCCCCCAGATAATCCGCCCTTTCCCATTAGCCGATATTGTGGCGGCATGCGAAGCCCGGCTTTGCATAATTGGAAATCTCATACTGGAAAAAGCCGTATTCTGCGAGGATTTCCGCCGTTCTGGCATACATTTCGCGTTCTGTGTCCTCATCCGGCAGATCCAGTTTCTGCTCCGCAAACGGGGTTCCCGGCTCCACGATCAGGCTGTAGGCGGAAATGTGCTCCGGAGAAAGCTCCGCGATCGTCCGAAGACTCTCTTCCCATTTCTCTTCACTCTGCTCCGGCAGACCTGACATCAGATCCACGTTGATATTCGCAAACCCGGCATCCCGTGCCAACACAAAACTCTCCTGAAATTCCGCAAACGTGTGGATTCTTCCCAGCCGTTTCAGCTCCTCATCGTGAACCGACTGACAGCCGATACTGATCCGGTTGAAGCCGCTCTTCCTGTAACATTTCAGTTTTTCCGCATCCAGCGTTCCCGGATTGGCCTCCAGCGTAATCTCAGCATCCTCTGAAAAAACGTACTTGCTCCGCAGTTTTTCCATCACACGGGCGAGCATTCCGGCATCCACTGCGGATGGTGTTCCGCCGCCGAAAAAGACGGAAATCACTTCCCTTTCTGCCGTCTCTTCCGCTGCATCGATTTCTGCCAGCAGAGCCTCTTCATACTCCTTCTGCATTGCTTTCGTGCCCGGTCCCGAGACAAAATCACAGTAGGCACATTTCCGGATGCAGAACGGGATATGCACATAGAGTTCCAGTGGTTTTCTTTTTTTATTCATTCTGCTTTTCCTCCGTACGATCGAAAGACCGGCCCCTGCGCTCCCGCAACAGCAGGCGGCGCCGACAGGCCGGTCTCATTTTTATCTCTTAATTTTCATCCAGTTTCAGCACGCTCATAAAGGCTTTCTGCGGAATCTCCACGTTTCCTACCTGGCGCATCCGCTTCTTACCTTCCTTCTGCTTCTCCAGCAGCTTCTTCTTTCGGGAAATATCGCCGCCGTAGCACTTGGCGAGGACGTCTTTGCGCATCGCGCGGACGGTTTCTCTGGCGATAATCTTCGATCCGACAGCCGCCTGGATCGGGATTTCGAAGAGCTGCCGCGGAATCTCTTCTTTGAGCTTCTCGCACATCTTTCTTCCGCGCTCGTAGGCAGATCCCTCGAATACGATGAAGGACAGCGCATCCACTTCTTCTTTATTGACGAGGATATCGAGTTTTACAAGCTCGCTTCTCTCATAGCCGAGCAGCTCGTAGTCGAATGACGCGTAACCTTTGGAGCGGGATTTTAAGGCATCAAAGAAATCGTAGATAATCTCATTCAGCGGGAGATGGTAATGAAGCATCGCACGCGTCGTCTCCATGTATTCCATTCCCTGATACTGGCCTCGTCTCTGCTGGCAGAGCTCCATGATCGGTCCGATGTAGTCGGTCGTCACCATAATCTCTGCTTTTACCAGCGGCTCTTCCATATAATCAATCTCGGACGGATCCGGCAGATTCGACGGGTTGGTCAGGTCAATGACGGTTCCGTCGGTTTTGTGAACCTTATAGATAACGCTCGGTGCGGTCGTCACGAGATCCAGATTGTACTCACGCTCCAGGCGCTCCTGAATAATTTCCAGGTGAAGCAGTCCAAGGAAACCGCAGCGGAAGCCAAAGCCGAGTGCTGCCGATGTCTCCGGCTCGTAGAAGAGGGATGCATCGTTTAACTGCAGTTTTTCCAGCGCGTCGCGCAGATCGCCGTACTGTGCGCCGTCGGCCGGGTACATGCCGCAGTATACCATCGGGTTGACTTTTTTGTAGCCCGGCAGTGCTTCTGCACACGGACGGTCGGCATCGGTCACGGTATCACCCACGCGGGTGTCGCGCACGTTTTTGATGCTGGCGGTGATATAGCCTACCATTCCGGCGGAGAGCTCGTCGCACGGGATCAGACGGCCTGCGCCGAAGTAGCCGACCTCGACAACTTCCTCGACAGCGCCTGTCGCCATCATGCGGATTCTCGTTCCTTTTTTCACGCTTCCTTCCATCACACGGCAGGAAATGATGACGCCGCGGTATGCATCGTAGACGGAGTCGAAAATCAGTGCTTTTAACGGTTCCGTCGGATCACCTTCCGGTGCCGGAATTTTCTGTACGATCTGCTCGAGCACCTCGTCCACGTTCAGGCCGGTTTTTGCGGAAATCCGCGGAGCATCCTGCGCTTCCAGTCCGATGACATCCTCGATCTCTGCAATTACACGGTCCGGCTCGGCGCTTGGAAGGTCTACTTTGTTGATGACCGGGAACACATCCAGGTCATGGTCAAGGGCGAGGTAGACGTTGGCAAGGGTCTGCGCCTCGATACCCTGCGATGCATCGACAACGAGCAGCGCGCCGTCGCATGCGGCAAGGCTTCGGGAAACCTCATAGTTGAAGTCAACATGGCCCGGGGTGTCAATCATGTTTAAAATGTACTCCTCGCCGTCGGCCGCTTTGTATACGGTACGGACTGCCTGTGCCTTGATCGTGATGCCGCGCTCACGCTCCAGATCCATATTGTCCAGCACCTGATCCTGCATCTCACGCTCGGTCAAAAGGCCTGTTTTCTGAATAATACGGTCCGCAAGGGTTGATTTTCCATGGTCGATATGGGCAATAATACAAAAATTACGAATTTTACTCTGATCTATTCCTGACAAGTTTTTTCCTCCTGCTTTTTCCCTACGATACCAGATTGCTCCATATTTCGTACTCCCGCAATCTGTCTATTTTGTATGATACGAAATTCCACTCAAAAAAGCAAGATAAATTTATCCGCCTGATGCCGGACTTTTGCCCGACAGAACCTTATGCAGGATATCCGAAAACGGCCCCATTGCATTTTTCACCTCCTCGACCGTATTCGTCTGCGCACCAACCTCGAGAAGAACAGATCTCGGGCGGAGATGGAGGTTGTAGCGGTAGCCTTTTAAATAGATACAGCGTGAAAAGCCGGGATAATACTGTTCTGCCTCATACTCCATCTGAAAGGAAAATGCAAGGTTTTCCGCCTGATACGGATTGGGCAGGCTTGTCAGTTCGCCGCTTTCTTTCGTGCGGGAAAGGCCGTTGAAAAACATGATCTGCGCGGTCGGCTTTCCGTTGATTTCTGTCACAAGACGTTTTGAACCATTGACCCCGTCCCGGTGCAGGTCGATCACGACCTGAATGGACGGGTGTTCTTCCAGCGCCGCTGCGATGACCGGCTCCGCGTAGTTGTAGGCGCGGCTCCGCTCGAGACAGCCTTCTTTCATGTCAAATGCCTCTGTAATATGAAGCACTTCGTATCCGTACTGCTTTTCCAGAAGCTCCTGCAGATCATCACCGAGGCCGATTACCGTGTCCGCCCTTTCTCCCGGACGGGAATCGGCGAAGGTTTCCTGCGAATGGGTATGATAGATCAGAATCTGCGGGCCTTCGGCATTTTCCGGCAGGGTCAGGTCTTTTCCGAGCAGGGTGCTGCCGTCGATCTCGCCCGGCAGGACCGAAGTGTTGGGATCGACAACGAAGAAGCGGTTCAGGAGCGCCTGCTGGTCAGCAAGAAGGTCAGGGGAAATTGTCTCCTGAATCGTGTCGGCCTCCGGGTAGAGAATCTCACGCGGTGCGCCGCCGGTTTCGATGGTCTCCTCCGGGACAGACTGCGGCGCTTCGGGTTCTGCCGTTGATGCCGACTCTCCGGCTGCCGGTTCTGTGATTCCTGTTTCCGTCTGCTCCGGCTCCGTGATTTCCATTCCATCTTTTTGAGTTTCATCTTTTTGAGTTCCATCCTTTTGATCTTCCTCAGTTCCCTGCTCCTTCGATTCTGTCTGCCCTCTTTCTGCTCCCGGTCCCGGATTCGAATCCTGCTTCGCCGTATCCGTTTCCGCTGCTTCTGTCCCGGCAGACAGCGTATTTTCTGCCGTGCTTCCCTCCCGAAGCGCCGGTATCTGATCCCGCACTGCCGCGAGGAGATTTTCCATCCATCCCCTTCCGTCCTCTTTTCCGTCATAAAAAAGAAGCGGCATCATCACATCCACGGATAACTGCTCCGCCTGTGCTGCCGCCCGCTGCAGCAGAACTTTCCCCTCTGAGAAATGATTTTTCCGGAGAACCGCTGCACTGCGGAACAGCAGTATACTGCAGGACAGGAAAAGACATCCCCATCCGAACCATCGTCCATTTCGCCTGGCATTCCACATATTATCACCATATTCATGATATGTTACAGTTCCCCGGAAAATGCCTGATTCATACCTGCCGCAAGAACCCCGGCCAGGCGGCGGACCATCTCGTCGATCTCTTTTGTCGTCACGTAAAGGCTTTCGAGCGCCGGTGAAATGACTTCTCCCAGAAATTCATCCATCTCGGACTCCTCCAGCGATTCCAGAACGCCTGCGACGGCATCGTGGACGATCGTTCCTGCCCCTACAACGGTCGGCACACCGATTCCGATGACCGGCACGCCAAGCGTCTCCTGATTTAAGGCATTGCGGTGGTTTCCGACGCCCGAGCCCGGCCAGATTCCGGTGTCGGCAAGCTGGATCGTACAGTTCAGCCGGTGAATACTGCATGCGGCAAGGGCATCCACGGCGAGAATCACATCTGGATGGGTCTGTTCTGCCGTTCCGCGCAGGATTTCCACTGCCTCCATGCCCGTCTGTGCCATAACGCCGGGAGCAAGGGCACTCACTTCCCGGCCCTTCTTTCCGTAGGTGCGCACCAGATGGCGCGTAACGTTAAGCTGCTCCACCGTCTCCGGCCCGAGCGCATCCGGCGTGATGCCGCGGTTGCCAAGGCCGGCCACAAGAACGGATCCGCACGCTTCCGGCACCATTTCCATCAGACAGTGGGAAAACTCCTCCGCTGCTTTCCGGCTCTCCTCCTCGTCTGCCGTCAAAAGCAGCGGCGCTTCGATCGTCACATACGTCCCTTTCGGCTTTCCCATCATTTTTGCACCCTGCTCCGATGTGATTTTCACAATGGTTGTCTGAATTTCCGCCTTTCTTTTCTTCTTCTCAATCTCGACCCCGGAGATCTCCACATGGTCCCTCTCAAATTTTTCCTGATTCTCCATCGCCAGGTCTGTCCGCATCCTATACTTTCCTATCATACTTTTCTCCTTCTCCTGTATTTTTGTTGTAGTTTCTGCAATTTTTTCAAAAATATGTATTGACAAACCATGCGAAATATTATAGGATAATAAAGCATGTTTCAGTGGAGCGCCCGTGTCTGTTCCATTGAATAACATCCCTTAAATCACATTAATTTTAAAAATATTGGAGGTGTACAGTTTGGCTAACATTAAATCCGCAAAGAAAAGAATCCTGGTAAATCAGACAAAGGCAGACCGCAACAAAGCAATCCGTTCTGCAGTTAAGACTTCTATGAAAAAAGTAGATGCTGCTGTTGCTGCAAACGATAAAGAGGCTGCTGCTGCTGCATTAGTAAATGCGATCTCTACCATCGACAAGGCTGCTTCTAAAGGCGTTTATCATAAAAACAACGCTGCCAGAAAAGTATCCAATCTGAGCAAAGCTGTAAACTCAATCGCATAATAAAGATATAAAACAAAGAGAACTTAGTCATACCGTCATGTGGCTGGGTTCTTTTTTTATGCTTACCAAAAGAGTGCGCCGCGACAGATCTTTTGATAAACACAGAACAAGGCGTATCGGCCAGTTTTCCTGTACCGGTACGCCTTGTTCTTTTTATAGCAAGACCCGAAAATAATGCAAAAAATTCAGCACCGCAGAGCGTGAATTACTGCGTCACAGATTTTCGTCGTACCCCGGTACGCCTTCAAATCTGTTCCTTGCAATTCGCGCTCAGCAGCACTGCCTTTTTTGCATTATTTTCGGGTCTTGCTATAGAAAACTCTGCTCTTACGCCGCCCTGCTGTATTTCGTAATCAGCAGCTCCACGCTCAGCAGATCGGAAATTTTTCCCGTCTTCACGTCCTCTTCCATCTGCACGCAGTCATTGACCGCCGCTTTTAATTCCTCCGCCGCATACTGGCGCGACATGGGAATATAGTTCCGCACAACGAAGCTCTGCAGTCCCGTCCGTTTTGCGATCGTCGCCTGATCGCAGTGCTCTGCCAGCAGCTCTTTGACCTGCAGCAGCAGATTGAACTGGCGTGCCAGCAGAAAGAGAATCCGCATCGGCGGCTCCTTTAAAGCCAGCAGATCCTGATACAGATCGAGCGCTTTCCGCTGCTTCTTCTCCGTTACCGCGCGGATCATCTCGAAAATCCGGTTCGTAATCTGCGTTGTGCAGACTGCCTCGATATCCGCCCGCGTGATCACATCTCTTCCCATCGTATAGCTGAGCAGTTTTTCCAGCTCCTGCGAGATATTTCCCATATCCGTGCCCGTCTTTTCCAGAAAATCTTCCATATCCTGGCGCGTGATCTTTTTTCCCTCTTTTTTCATCATGCCGAGTACCCAGGTCATCAGCGTCTTTTCGTCCTGACGAGCAAATTCCACTGCTCTTCCCTGCTTCTGCACCGCCTTGTACATACGGTTCCGCTTATCAACTTCCTCCTCCACGAAGATCAGCACCAGATAATCCGGCAGGGATCCCATGTAGTCTGCCAGCGCGTCGGCTTTGTTTTTGAAAAATCCCGTATTTTCCAGCAGAATCACACGGCGGTCCGCAAAAAACGGCATCGTCTCCGCAAGGTCAATCACTTTGGGAATCTCGGTTCCTTTTCCCTCAAAGCGGGAGAAATTCATCGTGTCGTCCTCCGGCAGCAGTGCGTTTTTCAGCTTGTTTTTATACTGATGCTTCAGATAGGCTTCTTCTCCGTAGAGCAGGTAGGCCTGCTTAAAATTCTGCGTTTTGATATCTTCTAAAATGCTTTTCATTCCATCCTCTTTCTTTCGTTCCGGCCAAAGCACGTTTGCGCAGTGCCGCAGCAGCCGGAGCTTTTGACCATTCAGGAGACGGGAAATTCCACATCCGACCAGTATCCGTGAACCGCCAGGCGGTCACGCTTCAGCTGTACTGTCACGGCTCCATCCACCGGTGTTCCGTAGATATGGCTTTTGCAGGCACGAAGCCGCTCCCGGCGCCCCCCGGGCGGATGTGTTGTATTAAGCCGCTCCAGCAGCTCCCGGTGCGGATGGCCGTACCGTCCCGGCCACGCGCAGGAAATCAGGCTGATCTGCGGCTGTATGCGGTTCAGAAATGCCTCGCTCGTTGAATTTCTCGAGCCGTGGTGCGCCACCTTTAAAATCTGGCACCGCTCTGCCGCCCCCAGGACCTCTTCTTCTCCGCTTCCCTCCAGATCTCCCGTCAGAAGTGCGCGGCAGGCACCGCAGGAAAGCTGTAATACAACACTTCCGGCGTTTTCCTCTCCCGTATAGTCTTCGCCCGCTCCCGGATGAAGCACCGATACGGTGAGTTCTCCTGCACGGATCTCGTCTCCCTTTTTTAGATATTCTACCATAATTCCCGCTTTTTGTGCGGCTAAAATAAAAGGATTTTCTTTTTCGCTTCCTTTCATCCACACAGGCAGGAACAGATGGCGGATGCGAAGCGCCGTTTTCTGCTCCCCGATCAGCTCCAGCAGTTCGAGGATTCCGTTCGTGTGATCTGCGTCCGGGTGCGTGACAACAACGGCATCAAGAGCGGCAATGCCGCGCTGTTTCAGATACGGGAGAATCCTTTTTTCCCCGATCGCAGACGCACTGCTGCTCCCGCCGTCATTCAGCATCAGAAAACGGCCGCTCTCCACCACCAGCGCATCGCCCTGGCCGACGTCCAGCGCTGTAATGGAAAACGTTTCCCGGGGACGGTAAAAAAGCAGAACACAGGCAAAAAACATGGTAATACCAAAGAGCATCCGCTCCCGCCTTCGTGCCTGCGCACCTTTTCGTTTTGCCCCATCCGGATTCATCTCCCGTTTTCGTTTTCGCACATACAGTATCACCAGCAGACCGGTCAGAATGATTCCATATCCTGCCATCTGCCATTTTTCCGGCTGACCGCAGATCCACACATTTCCCGGAATCTGTGCGACCGCCGCTGTCATCTGCCGCAGAAGTGTGAGCAGGAACCGCGCCGGAAGCAGAACAACACTTCCCGCTTTCACGCTTGCCAGTCCCGCCAGAAGCCCCGCAGCACCCGTCAGCAGCACCGCCGTCATGACAGCTCCTGCAAACAGATTCGGCAGAAACGCAAAGAGCGGAATCTCATAAAAATACCACGCCTGCAGCGGGATCATGACAAGCTGCAGGGAAAGGTACACCATCGCAGCCTCTTTTCCTTTCGCCGCAAGCTTTTCCAGCCCTGTTTTTTCCCCGCGTCTCTTCCGTTCCGCCTTCTCCCCCGCCAGAACCGGATAAACCCCGGAAATGGCTGTTACTGCTCCAAACGAAAGCCAGAACCCGCTCTGCTCCAGATACAAGGGGTTTTCTGACAGCATCAGAATTGCCGCAAGAGAGAGCGCACTTAAGGAATCATACGTCCTTCCCACTGCGACAGCTCCCATCCGCACCGCAAACATCACCACTGCACGCACGGTCGCCGTTCCGCTGCCGGTAAACATGCCATACAGCACCATACCGGCGGCCGCTGCCAGAGACGCGGGAGTTTTCGGCAGATGCAGCGCCATCAGCAGCCGTCGGAGTGCCATGCCGAGCAGCATCAGATGCATGCCGGAAACGGAAATCAGGTGCAGCAGACCGCTCTGCTGATACGCCAGATACGTCTCCTCCGTGAGTTCCGACCGTTCCCCGAGCAGCATCGCAGAAAGCACACCTGCCTCCTCCTCCGGCATCATTTCTTTTAAAACGGCACAGCACCGCTCCCGCTCCAGCCGGAGCGCTTCGCCGAGATTCCACCGCCCGACATCCACAACTTCCTCCCGCTCCGAAATCACGTAGAACGCACAGCCTTTTCCCTCATAATATGTTTTCTCATCAAACATCCCCGGATTGCGCGGGCTTTCCGGCTTTTTTACAGTTCCGTACACCCGCACAGCGGCTCCGACCGGCAGATCTCCCCGCTTTGCGAGCAGATAAATTTTCCCTTTGCTTCCCTCCCCGCGCAGCACATACCCGTTGTTGCTGCTCTTTTTCTCATACGTTTCAATTGTCCCTGCAATCCACACCTTCCTGCCCTGCTGCGCTTCGTTTTCGTATTTGGGGTCAGAAAAAGGCGTGCCAAGAGGCACGCCCGCAATCCGCAGCAGCACAAGTACCAGCATGAATCCAAGACACGCCAGGCACATGGGCCGTTTTCTCATGTATCTTTTTCCTCCAGATAAGACAGGTCTTCCTCGTAGAACTGATTGAGTTTCATCGTTTCACGGAAGGTTACATCGCTCTCTCCGTTGATGGAAAACTGCACCTTATCCACCTTACAGTTCGCCGTGATGGAATCCACCACCGCATAAATCGGAATCTGCTCCGCCACACTCGAAAGCGCAGAATCCTTAAAAGATTTGTCAAAATTCACATAGGCAATCCGATCGGATGTCGTGACACTTAAGACATTCATCGTATCCGGCAGCACTGCATAGTGGCCGTCTTCTTTCGGCCCCTTCATCAGCTGCTCCACCACGACACGCTCCAGCGGAATGTTCGTGCTGTACGGCACCCGCCGCGTCTCCTTCACAAGATGATCGCCTGCTTCATTTGCAAAATACAGTGTCAGCGTCGCATACTGATACTGATAAATTTCCCTTCCGGAATTTTCCAGAAAGCTGTCCGCCGTCATCGTTCCGATCTCGCGTCCTTTGGAATCCTTTAACGGATCCCCGTCGATCAGAAACGTCACGCGCTCCACCTCCGGAACCTGCACAAAGGTACGCACCAGTCCTGCACGCACCAAAACCTCCTGCGGCCGCGCAAGCTCTCCGTACTCTCCACTTAAGTTCAGCGTAAGGAGCCCGTTCTCCAGCGTATACGTCTTGATGGAAATCCCATTGGAAAGAAGTGCCTGGTTTCCGTCCCTGGCAGGTTTCTCCTGCAGCGCGTCAACCAGCTCCTTGATCAGTTTCTGATCCGTTCCTTCTTTTGGTTCATACGGCTCCTGCACCAGTGTTGTGCCGGTTTTGTCCAGGCAGTACAGGTGATACGCCGACTCCTTCTGGCTCTTCTGCCACTGCCCGCAGCCGCTAAGAAGCAGCACGCCGGCCAGCAGTACGCCAAGTATCCGTTTCATGTGCGCCACCTCCTACATCACGTAATTCAGAGGAATCCGCACGGAAAATGTCGTTCCCTCGTTTTCTTTGCTGTATACACGGATCGCTCCCCGGTGCATGACAATCGCGCTCCGCGCAATCGCAAGACCAAGGCCGGTTCCGCCGATTTCCCGCGAGTGGGACTTGTCCACGCGGTAGAAACGCTCGAAGATATGCACAATCGACTCCTCCGGGATGCCGATGCCGGAGTCTGCCACCGTCACGTAGAAATATTTGTGATCCGCATTTAAGGATACACGCACCCATCCATTCTCGTTGTTGTACTTGATGCCGTTTTCGATCAGGTTCGAGAACGCCAGCGAGAGCTTCGTCGCATCCACCTCCGCATTGACCGGGCGGAAGCTGTCGAGAATGAGCTCCACATTTTTCTGTGCGGCAATCGGATGAAGCCGCTTCAGCAGCTGCTCTAACAGCTCGTTGATATTGACCTGGGTGATATTGAGGTCTGCCACCTTTTTATCCATCTTGACCAGCGACAAAAGGTCGGTAATAATCTGGTTTTCGCGGTCGATCTCCGAGGTAATATCCTGCATGAACTCCTGATAAAGTTCCACCGGAACGCCCTCCTGCCCGTTCAGCGAATCCGCCAGAACCTTCATGGACGCAAGCGGCGTCTTTAACTCATGCGAGACGTTCGAAACAAATTCCTGGCGGGAATCGTCGAGCGTGCGGACGCGGGTCAGCATCTTGTTGAATGCGTCCGTGATCAGCTCTGTCTCGAGGTAATCCGGAACAGAAATGCTTTCGTCGAGATAGCCGTCGGTGATGTCCTCGATGGAACGGGTGACCTTCTGGAACGGCTTCATCAGAATGCCCGCGAGCAGATAGCCAAAAACCAGCACGAGAAGCGCAATGATCGAAAGAATCGTCATTCCCTTCGTCTCCAGAATTTTCATATTCGCACGGATCTCATCCGTCGAAATGCTGACGAGCATAACGCCGAGCGTCTCCTTCGTCTCGGTATTCTGAATCCGCACTGTCATTTCCAGATAGTTGTTTTTCCGGTCGTACTGGCTCGTCTCCTTGCCCTGAAAGCTCTGGATGACCTCCTGCGAGATAATCGTCTTTCCGCGGTCCATATCGTACGTATCTTTGATGACGCGGAAATCCTGGTCAATAATCAGGATTCTGCCGCCGTAGATATTCGTCAGCATACTGAGCTGTCCGTTGATGACATCCGATCCAGGATCTTCCATGTAATTCTGCTGGATGAGCTGGTTGCAGATAATATCGCACTGATTTTTTACGGTAATGCTGCGCACCGATACCGCACGGTCCTCATAGCTGTTTACGATGCTCTTCTCAAGGATCACACACGGTACAATGCCGATGATCACAAGAATCACCGTGATGCGGAAGCGCAGACTCCGCAGAAACTTCCATTTTTCTTTGATTTTAAGCCTGGAAATAGTAACCAACTCCCCACTTTGTGTGAACGTACTTCGGTTCACTTGGATTTTTCTCGATCTTTTCGCGCAGACGGCGGATATGTACATCTACGGTGCGCACGTCGCCCGGGTACTCATAGCCCCAGACAATGTTCAGCAGGTTCTCTCTGCTGTACACCTTGTTCGGATTGAAGACGAGAAGCTCGAGCACATCGAACTCCTTCGCAGTCAGATTGATCTCGCGGTCTCCGATGAAGACTCTTCTGCCCTCGCAGTCGATCCGCAGGTCTTTCACCTGTACGACTTTTGCTTTCTCTTCTTTTGGCTCCTGGCGGGCCGCACGGCGCATGATGGCCTTGATGCGTGCTTTTACTTCCAGAATGTTGAACGGCTTTGTGATGTAATCATCTGCGCCGTATTCCAGTCCCAGGATTTTGTCCATGTCCTCGCCCTTTGCGGTCAGCATGACGATCGGAACGTTGGAAAATTCACGGATCTGCTGGCAGACGGACAATCCGTCCAGCTTTGGCAGCATCAGATCCAGAAGGATCATATCGTATTCTTTTTCTTTTGCCATGGAGAGTGCTTCCTCGCCGTCGTATGCGCAGTCAACCTCCATGCCGTCCTGCTCCAGGCTGAAGCGGATTCCTTTTACGATCAGTTTTTCATCATCAACTACAAGAACTTTCTTTGCCATTTCTTCTCCTTCTTGTTCTAAACCTCGATAGAACCCCTTATCTTTTCAAACATCTTTCCCTTGATGCCCTCAATGTTCATAATCTCCTCAATCGAACCAAACGGGCCGTTTGCTTCGCGGTAGGCGATGATGGCATCCGCACGGCTCTCTCCGATGCCGGAGAGTGTCATCAGTTCTTCTTTTCCGGCCGTGTTCAGGTTGACTTTGCCGGAACCGGAAGCCTGCTCCGTGCCGCCCGTATTCTGCTGCGGCGTTTCCGTGATTTCCATGTTTTCTGCCTCCTCGCGCGTCCAGACGGTGATCTGCTCTCCGTCTTCGATTTTCCGTGCAAGATTGAGGATTTTTTCTTCAGCATCCGGCAGAAATCCGCCTGCCGCTTCCACAGCCTGCACTACGCGGCTTCCGCCCGGCAGCGTGTAGACACCGGGGGAAGCGACCGCACCGCAGATATAAACCTGCACCGTTTCTTCCGGTGCTGCCTCCTGTGCCTCACGTTTTTCCGGAATGCCTGTGGTTTCTCCGGCGCTTTTTTCGGAAACCGTCTGCTCCTCATCCACTTCCTTCTGATTCCCGAAAACGGTTTCCGCCGTGCTCCCGCCTGTGCTATCTGACAGTTTGTATTCTGTATCCCTGTGGTTGCATCCGCAGAGCAAAAAAACCAGCATCGCCGCCAGTATTTTTGCATGTTTTCTGCCTCTGTTCTGCTGTTTTTTCAGTTTCATGCTGTGTACTCCCTTCCGCTTCGCATCTGACGCGCAAGGGTCCCTTGTGTACGCATAACTACGTTTCTATTGTATCGAAGAAACCATAAAAATACAAGTAGAAATCTTAATCGTTATTCCCACTGAAACACTACAATTCCCACAACTGCCACTGCCATGCCGAGCAGCTTGCGCACGGTGAAATCCGTTTTTTCCATACCGAAAAGGCCGAACAGTTCAATCAGCCACGCCGCTGCGAGCTGGGAAATGACGATCAGCATCGCCGCCTTCGCCGGGCCGAGCCC
>OAUV01001421.1_pt1 | contig 13360 bp, 14 predicted proteins | sample 1516841 | NCBI WGS metagenome assembly OAUV01 (sample SAMEA2580044, study PRJEB22360) | human gut metagenome | biome: human gut; feature: human-associated habitat; material: faeces | place: Denmark | collected 2008/2010 | reverse complement strand
CAGACAAGGAGGGGGAGTGCATGGAACTATCCATACAAGAACGATTGAAAGACCTGCGGGTGGAGCGTGGGCTGACGCTGGAACAGCTTGCGGAGGAAACCAAACTCTCCAAATCTGCGCTGGGCAGCTATGAAGCGGACGACCTCAAGGACATCAGCCACTATGCCCTTATCAAGCTGGCGAAGTTTTACGAGGTAACAACTGACTATATATTGGGGCGGTCTAAAAACAGAAATCACCCAAACGCCGATCTTGCAGACCTGCGTTTGAGTAATGATATGATTGAACTCTTGAAAAGTGGGTTGATAGATAATTCCCTCTTGTGTGAACTGGTGGTACACCCGAATTTTCCACCGACACCGGCATATTGACGGGCAGCTCATCGATGAACTACTCTAAGTCTACACCTAAATGACTGCCCGTCCCGTATATCCGAAAGGTAGGAAATTAGCCCGAAAAACTCTCTATTTCCACGCTCTCGGAATTGTGGTAAAATGATAAAGTACAAAGTGGCAAATATTAATTTGCAGGAGAAAAATCATGGATTTCATTAAAAATTTTACAAAAGCTATTGAATCGTTGGCAGATTTCCAGCCTCATATGTTTAATGGAGCAACGGAAAAAGAGTTATTCGCATTAGAGGAAAAATTGGGATTAACTTTACCTTCTGATTTCAAAGTATTTTATCAAACCTATAACGGACAAGATGATTGTGCCGATTATCTTTTTGATTTTTTTAGTCTATGCACACTGGAAAAAATTGCTTATTGTTGGGAAGCACTAAAGGTCAATGAAGCTGATTTTTTGAAAATAGAAGCTACCCCAGATGGTGGTGTTAAAAACATATGGGGTTGTTCAAAGTGGGTTCCTTTTGCCTGTTCTGCTGATGGACATTTTTTGTGTATGGACTTTTCTCCAGCAAAAAACGGAACATATGGACAAGTTATTACTTTCTGGTATAACTCTCCAGAAAGAGAGCTGATTGCGTTATCATTTAAGGACTTTATTGTTGAATACACGAAAAATATTCAAAATGGCGTATATGTATATCAACAGGAAGATGGGTGCGGTTCGATTGTTAGAAAAGATGGAGAGCCTATGTTTTGAGATTGTTAGGACATATCAGTAACTTTCCATTTATCGAACAGACAAGGAGGTGATAGCATGGAACTATCCATACAAGAACGATTGAAAGACCTGCGTGTGGAGCGTAGGCTGACGCTGGAACAGCTTGCGGAGCAGACGCACCTCTCCAAGTCTGCGTTGGGCAGTTATGAGGGGGATAATTTCAAGGACATCAGCCATTATGCCCTTATTGAGTTGGCAAAGTTTTATGAAGTGACTGTTGATTATCTGCTGGGGCGTTCTCAAACAAAAAATCACCCAAACGCCAATCTTGCAGACCTGCGTTTGAGTGATGATATGATTGAATTATTGAAAAGTGGGCGGGTGGATACTTCCCTCTTGTGTGAGCTGGCGGTACACCCGGATTTCCCCCGGCTGATGGCTGACCTTGAAATCTATGTGAACGGAACGGCAGTCAAGCAGGTACAGAGCGCAAATGCCATTGTGGATATTATGAGCGCAACCATTATGAAGCAGTACAATCCCGGCTTGACCGACCCGCAGTTAAGACAGCTTATCGCCGCTCATATTGATGATGACAGCTTTTGCCGCTATGTGATACAGCAGGACATAAGCAAGATAGCTCTTGACCTGCGGGAAACACATAAGGACGATTTTTTCAGCGTCCCGGAGGACAACCCGCTGGAAGATTTTTTGCAGACCGCCGAGGAAACCGCCAGTCCAGACAGCGACCCGGAGCAAGCAGCTTTGGTGTTTATCTGTAAGCGGCTCAAATTGAATTTGAAAAAGCTGTCCGAGGAAGAAAAGAAGTGGCTGAAAAAGATTGCACAGAAGTCGGACTTGCTGAAAAATCCAAACCCACAGCGTGGGAGAAAGTAAGAGAGCGACAAATCGGGAGTTGCTATGAGGTAATTATCATGGAAAGGAATATTGAGTATATACAGCTATTTATGGAATACGAATCTGATGATATGCCGATGGTATATTTTTATGAAGTCGATGTGAATGATGACCGTTTTGCCCTAAGAGTGATAGAAATTTTTGTAGACAGGACAGTAAAGTTTTATAATGACCTATATTGTGATGTTGTAGAAGTGTGTCCAATTCCAACCGTTGATGAATTAAACGAAAAGGTTTGGGGAGAGGGCTTTTATGCAACTATTATTTCTAAAGGTAAATTTGACGAAATATGGAATACAGGAATTTATAACGAAAGCCTAACGGCTACTTAACATTCCCATTTATCGAGGGAGATAGCAAATCCAGCCGAGCCAGTCAACGGTCAAGATGAACGGCGCACAAATGCGCCGCCATTGACAGCCCCGCCCGCCTTTGCTGATGGGCAATCAAGGCGGGAAAGCCCTAAAACGGCTTCCCGCCCATTTCTAAGAACTGATAAGTCAGATTTGCTGAAAAATCCAAATCCACAGCGGGGACGGAAGTAGAGAACAATAAATAAGAATTTACAGGAGGAAAATCAATGGAAAATTTAATTAAATTTTTGGAAGAAAAGATAACTGATAAAATGCCGGTGGAAGGAATTGTTGATGTGTTTGAGCAGATGTGCAGCACACCTCTTGAAGAAGATATGGTTTTATTTGAAACCGGAACATTTACTGATTTTTCAAAAGAACCGTTTTTTCAAATTTCATTAGTACGACAGTTTTCAAATGATGATGAAGAGTTTTATCAAATCCATGTGGACATCTTGTATGAGCCAACCGCTGAAAATAAAATTTTCAGCGAAACAACATGGGACGAAGATTTAGACGAAAATATATTTGACTATATCAGAAAATCAGCGTCGTTTGCTTATGCAAGAAATCATGAATACATCGAGGTAAAAATATATATGGACGAAACTTAACTTCTCATTTATCAGGGAGATAGCAAAGTCCTAAAATGGCTTCCCCGCCCATTCCAATTTTGAGAGAAAAATCTGTTTGCTTTTTTGTGAGTGTGTCCACAAGTTCGGGACATTTTGTCCCGAAGTCCGGCGTGGGACGAGGAACGGGGGCTTTCATATACGCCCTGTCTGCTGACGAAACCAGCCCTGCGCTTGCGGCTCCACGACACGCAATCACAGCCCTGTTTTCCTGCTGCTTCAAATGCCCTTGCCCGACCCGGCGGCAACCTCATTTTCGCAGCAACGCCGACAGAGCGTATAACACACTACGCTTTGCGAGCAAAGTCGTGTGCCAAGGGGCAAACCCCTTTGGAAACCCCTGACAACAAAACAGGCTGAATATCTCGCACTTTCCCGGTGCTTGATACTCAGCCTTTATTTGTTGTCAGCAGCCCCCGTTTCGTGGTCTGCGTGTAGTTCCTTGTAAACTGACCTAAGGACCGTTGCCAATATTCTTCTCGTGCTGCTTGCTATCATTGGCATTTTAGCTTTAATATACCCCGAAACACGTACCGGGTTATTAGAAATTTGGAAAGATACAATCGATAATCTCAGTCATTTACTCTAATTTTTAATTGGGAGAGGTTCATATGAAGTTTGAAGCACATTACTATTCTGAGACGGGTAATATGGAGTCAACAGAATACAGCGATAACCTGTATTCGCTCCTAAGAAACTATTCTGTGTTTTGGCAAAATGACAAGTACAAACCAACGCTTTGGATAACCGAAGGAAATGTATCCCTTCGCATTCATGATTTTGCTTTTAAAGAGTTGACACCCGAAACTTACTGCGCCTATTTGCAGGAGAGGATCCTCGAAGCAGATAGGCTGCTTTCAGAAGTTGATTTTGCGTCGCCCAATGAGCTATACACTAATAGGCCCGACAAATTAGAAAAAGCTGTATATTCACTATTGGCTAAAGCCGAAATCGATCACACAGGGGAATTGGATACAAAATCTCCCTCTTATAAGAAAGCCATGCGAATTACCCGATCTAATTTTCCCGATTTGTTTTGTGATCTCGACGAAGACGTTGACCTAATCTTTAAGGACAAAAAGTACGATTATACTCTCTTCTATTTTAACCCAGACTCTAATGCTGGCGGACAAATTGTTCAGTGCCCTTTTTCAAATGACCAGGCACAACGCATGGTTGGAAATAAAGATTACTTTGACGTTTTAGCAGAAAACACACAATATCTGTCCGACATAAACACCATATCCTTTTTCGATTGTATTTTTGATATTGCGGAACGAATGGAGAAGGGTCAGTTTATAGGAACATTCATCGACGATGCTTTCTCATATAAAGATATGGTGAAGACCGAGGAAAAAGATGAGCTTCCGAAAACGATTTCGGAGTTTGCAAAAACCTACGGAAACTCATCTTCGTTTTCTAAAGAGAATGAACGTTAATGAAAAGGAGTATGTAATATGAAATTCGGAGAAGAAGAACTCACCTTCCTTTCAATATTTGATGGGGGAGAGAAAAGCAGACAAAATACCATTCAGAATATTCAGACGCAGATCGACGGCCTTTCTGATGAAGCAAAATCTGCCGGTATCGAATATGAGCTTTTGCATCTTATGCGGAAACTCAAAACCATTACGGACGATGAATATAATCGCCTTAAAATTGCGGATTATATGCAAAGTTAAGACCATAGCTTCAAAAAAATCAGAGGTACATATGCTACAAACCCTTAAAGATTACTGCTACAACAATACAATTCCTCATGGGCTATTTCTTTTAGATATGCCAACCGGCTATGGAAAGACGACTGCTGTCTCCGCGTGCATCCGCGATCTTGCGTATGATAATAAACATTTCGGAAGCAGGAAAATCCTTTTTCTCACTACTCAAAAAAAGAACCTTTCAGACGCTTTCAGCAGTTTATGTGATACGTTTGAAGACAAAGTCCTTTTTCTCGACACCTTTGCAGACGCCTTAAAAAAAGGATTTACGGAAGAAGTAATAGAGAAAATTCCCGATAAACTCAAAAAAGCTCCTATATATGCCGAAACGTTGCGGTACATCAAATACACAAGAGAAATGGCAAAATCCGCATCGGAAGCTCCAAACGCATTTAGGTATGCCAGACAAGCCTTTGCATATGCTTCTCAAATAGATGAGAATTTTCAAAAAAACACTGAACCTACATTTCGTCGTTTCCTTGGTCGTGAATTTAAAAAGGTATATACTACGCCGGAAGAACGGTACAATGCTATTTACAATAACCCTAAATGGAATTGGATCGTTAATCTCTATCCATATTTGCTGATTGCAAAAAAGCAAATACTATTTATGTCCATAGACAAATTTTTAACGCTGTACGGCGATGAAATAAAAACACCATTTGGCTTTTCTCTTCCCAGTATCGTCAATGATTCGATTATATTCATAGATGAATTTGATGCAACAAAAGACCGCCTTTTGAACGCATTTATAAATGATGCGCTCAAGTATAATGTGGACACCATTCGCCTGTTTACAGAAATATCCTATGCTCTTCATTTTAAGGTGTTTCCACGAAAAATGCTAACCCGATATTCTAAGGTCAGTGGTATCCTTTCATCGAACCAAAGCCTTGAAAGAGTTATCACTAAGCTACAAGATGCAGCCGATGCTTTACAGGAAGAATACCCGCTCGATTTTAGCATGAAATCTGCTTTTCCTGATACACTTGATACCAAAAATTTTTTGTTCTATGACGGTCAATTTCATTCTTTGATCGACGATTTTAACTCTCATCTAACTGTCCTGCATCACAAAGAGGAAAGCATCAACTCGATTATTGTATCCGAAAAGAAACCTGCTTTACCAGCAGAAGATCTACTCGCTATGCTAAGGCATCTCTATGCGTTCATATCGTATTTTGGCTTTTCCGTTTCTTCATTAGCAGCTAATTACAAAGACAGGTATGACTTTTTAGCTAAGGTCAATGCGCGGGGTATCATGGAAACTGAGGAGTTATCCTTAATAGACTCAATTCGTTCTATTTTGGCGGAGTTTGGGTTAAGCGAAGCAAACATGAAATATATGACCGCAAGGCTTGCGAATCGCCCGATTTCTTACAATACATCTCGTGCTTATGACTACGATCAAACCTTTTACGGTAAGGGTTTTCACTATTACTTTTTTCTCGACAGCAAACAACACGATATGCACACAGTGATAAATACTTGTGATTTTAATCGTACCCCTGAACGCTTCATGGCTGATCTCTGCAAAAAAGCTAAGGTTATAGGGATTTCTGCCACGGCCACGCTTCCGAGTGTCATATGTAATTACGACTTACATTATCTCAAAGCGAAGCTGTTTGGAAATGGGATTGACACTCTTTTGCTTCCTTCAACTGATGAGTTTAGCCGGTTAAAAAACGATTATAACGAATTGCAAAAAGGATACGATAAAGTAGAAATTCATACTCAGATTGTGCATAACGAAGCTATAACTGACAGTATCGCATCTGCATGGTGCAACATATTCAGCAATCGGGAATATGCGCGCATTGTTGCATCAGCAATTCAAAATGATCTTTCGAGCAGTCGAAAAAACAATGACCAATTCATTCATAATCGTTACATGAGAATAGCAAAGACATATAAAGAATTCATTTCACATGAAAACATACAGTCTTTATTGTGTATGCTTAATTTGCACCCAAAGAAGTACGACTCTGAGCTAAACATTGATACTATTTATATGATTTTCTCATATATAATTGATGACTGTAACCGAAAGTTAAAGGTCGAAGACTCTGTTTTTATTTTGAATTCTCAGGATTTTGATTTTCAAAAAGCGCAGATGTGCCAACGCCTAAAAGAGGGGGAGAAGCTTTTTGTCTTTTCCACTTATCAAACCATTGGCATTGGGCAGAATATTCATTATCCTTTTCCTGACGCTGTTCGCGACAAACTAATTAAAATAAATCAGCGCGCCTCAGCAGACAAAGATTTTGATGCAATCTATTTAGACTGCCCAACATATGTTTTGAATAGGATAGATATTTCCGATCCTATTTCTGATGAGGATGCAGAAGAGCAAAAAGAGAAAATGCTTAATTTTGCCCGCTACGTTTTTCAGATTGAATTTTTGAAAGAAAATTACGAGTTATCTCTTTCAACGAGTGAGCAGCTCATTAAACAGGCATTTATGTCTCTATATCACCGCAACAATTTTAAAAAGAATAGTTTTATTTCGGAGTCTCCTTACGATTGTCAAAGTGTAAAGTTGGCCGTCGCCAGAACTATTATTCAAGCAATCGGCAGAATTTGTCGAACAAGTAACAAAATGCCTGACATATATATTTATGCTGATGAAAAGTTGGGAGATATGCTTGACCCCGCCATAGCTAATAACCGACTTATGAATAGAGAATTTTTGGCTTTGTTGCAGGCTTTTGAAAATGAAAATAGAGTTGCACCGAATAAAGAGAACGAAATGAAAAGCCTTCATAACCTCAATCAGCTTGCCTGTATTCACGCAAAAAATGAAATTATGAGTTTGGCAAAAGGGAATATACGAACCAGCACCGGCGCAAAAAACTGGCTGGATATACGCTCAAAACTTGCCTTGCCATATCCTACACTGGATGAAACCACATACGAATCCAGCATTGCAGCTCAGACTTTCTATTGTCGTTTGCCTGCTTCGGGAACACAGCTTTACTATTCTCAACAAGGTGATTTCACAGAAGTAGATATTAGCCTGAAAAAAGATGCTGCGCATCGGCGGACCGTATCCGCGGAAAATGCACGTCTATCTATTCTTATGTCTTTTCCTGAGATCAAAAGGCATTTTGAAGAAAACAACTGGGCTACTGACTTCAAATCAAATCCATATATTATGACCCCAGTTTTTTACAACAATATATATAAGGGTGCGCTCGGCGAAGCTGTCGGCAAATTTTTGTTTTCTTATATTTGCCATATTGACCTCGAGGAGATTGATAATTTAGATTTGTTTGAATTTTTTGACTTTAAGGTCCCGAATTCTTCCATATATATAGATTTCAAATATTGGAACGAATCGACCGCCTTTTCAAATCAAGACATGCTTGAAAAAAGCTACCGAAAAGCTAAGGAATGCGGAGCAACTCAAGTCTTAATTATAAATATCCTTGCATCCAGCAACTGGGATATTCACGACTATCAAACTGATGACTTAAGGATCGTAGAAATTCCCTCTCTGATAATTGATACGCCCAAACCACATTACAACGCAGAAGCTTTTAGAAAAATCGACGAATGCCTCTATTTCTACGCACCTGCTGCAAAGGAGATCCCCGTATGAGTTCCAAAATTATGACCAACAAATTGGATTACAAATTATCAAAAGAAAACCTTTTTGAGCGATACGACATTATTCAAGTAAAAACCTCTAAAGATTATTTCTCATATGGAGCGTATATCTTGGATTTACCCTCCGGACAGGTAAACGTTCGCTCAGTTTGTTTTGATGGCAGCAACAAATTTTATATTCTCATGGCTAAAAACGAGAATAATATGAACATAATACATCAGGCCATACAAAGCTCCGATGAATATCCGTATATATCTCTTCTCTGTGCCGGTGCAAATGAAGTTCCGGAATATGTCATTCTGAATTTGCTTCTCTATGCACTATGCAACTTTCAAACGCCATCTCTGGCCTATGAAAATCTTACCGGCCATATGTATTGCTTTCATTCAAAATGGCTCTGTAAAGCAAAAGAATTTGGAAAAGAACCCGAGTCTGAGATTCTTCAAGTCCCATGCCTTGAGTTTAAAATTACAAAAGATTTCAATTTAGCTATGTACGTTCGTACATTTACATCTGTAAAGCTACAAGACTCAATTCGGTTTAAGAAAAAACCTCTTGAGGCTTATGTACGCTATGCACTGACAGGGAACAACACCTTGCGTCGATTATCTGGTAAAGATGACCCGAACGGGTTTATTTTGCGACAAATTCGCCACAGAAAAAATGCCATTACGTATTTTGATATTAAAAATCTGAATCGGTTCTCTCGCAGTAAAATAGGCGTGCTCAATGAGATCATCAATGAATTTAATTTCCAATATGCGGATATAGCACATTTGGATTTTTCAACTATTCCTGAATGGGAATCTGTAAGCTACACCTCTATTCTTCGTAAAGAATCAGCTGCTCGTATTCATGATCTTCTTTTAAAGAAGAAAATTCGCGTCGTTGACCTCATTAACGATGAATCGTCTTCTTATATCTGTTATAAAACCGAAGAGTGTCTGCATAAATTATATGATACGAAAGCCAACTGCATCGAGGTTGAAATAGGGAATACCCCTTGCGAAAGTTGCTATAATCTCTGCCTTATCCACGAGAAGAAATTTTTCAAGGAAATACCGGATGAAGATTCTTATTCTACTTATACCGGAATGTCTATACAGCATATAACGATTGAAAAATTCCAAGATTTTGTAGATGCAGCCATCAACTCTGTCGTTCATGAGTTACTAATTAAAGATGATATTGCAAACCAGAAGATTTCTCTATACGATTGGCCATCCTTAAATTTAAGTAGTGCCGTCGATTTTGGTGTACGGGTCGTTGACGATAAGAAAACCCCACATTTCTTTTTTATAAACATACTGCCAGATGGTTCATTTTCTTTGTTTGAAAAAACTCTCGATTTATTTGGCTCTTCAAGGTACGATAAAATGATTTTGGCGCTGCAGGGAAACTCCAACGATAAAGGAAAGTCTGATGCACCTCATATCTTAGGTGCTGTCTGTGGCAGCAATGAGCATATCAATACCATTTGGAATACTCCTAATTTCACGTTGCCGAACTTTTCGGACATTCATAAAGAACTCGCATCTGGTAATACTTTTCTTCGTGGGAAGGAGTATAAAGAAACATTGTTCTCTGCCTGCCTTGATATTAAATATTTTGAAAAAGATGGTGCTGTCTATTATTTCGTGGGCAAGATTAGCCAGAATGTAGGGTATAAGTTTCACGTTGCTGCGAACATTAGAAAAATTGTGGCATTTAGAGATCATCCCCTTTTCTTCACATCTTTGCTTCCGTTGATGAACATCACATTTGTTCATAACGGGCAGCTATCTGCTATTCCATTTCCGTTCAAATATTTGCGCGAGTACATTGCATCGGTAATTTCTTTGCCAATCGAAGAAGATGACAATGATGATTCGGACGATACTTCAAATTAACATTGCAAATCCAAAGGTGCTATGATATACTGATATTGAGGAAAGAGAGCATAGAAATCCATCTGTGCACAAAAAGGCGAAATCCCCCGGAGGGGTAACTCTGGGGGATCCCTTTTAGGCCCTATAATATACATATAAAAGGTAGTACCATGGTGAACACCAATATTGCGAATTTCAGAAAAAATATTTTCAGCTTTTTTGAGCAGGCAATTAAATACAATGAGTCCGTAAGCATCAGCACGAAAGACGGAAATGCCGTTCTAATCAGCGAAGAAGAATATAATGGGCTAAGGGAAACGATCTGTCTTTCTTCTATTCCAGATCTGAGAGAAAAAACCATCGAGGGACTCCATACGCCTCTCGACGATTGTTTGCAGGAAAACGAAGTTGAATTATAAAAATTGGCACAGAGACTTGAAAAATTCATAATCTGTGTGGTATACTAATAGCGAAAAGAGATAACTATGCTTATCGCTCAACGGGCATAGGGAAAGCCCCCGGAGTTGCCGCTCCGGGAACTTTTTCTTTCATTTAGTTTTTATGATTCCTTTATCGGAACAATAGAAAGAGTATACCCAAGAGGACTTAAAACTTTGAAAAGAGTATCGATTTGTGGTGTGCTTCGCATACTTTCAAGTCGGGCAATAGCTGGTTGTTTCACTCCACTAATTTCCGCAAGTTCTCTCTGCGATAGCCCTTTTGCCTCCCTCGCTTCAATCACTTTTCCAATAAGTGCGGTTTCAAACTCTATTTGCGCTCTTTCAGCTTCGCTAACTTTACTTTTGTCATTCAAATAATCTGAAAACGTAGTGAATTTTTCTCCATTGATATTTATACTCATCTGTCATTACTCCTTTCTAAGAAGTCTTTCAATTTCAATCGTGCCTGCTCAAGTTCTTGCGGGGGCGTTTTTTGCGATTTTTTTATAAAGTGATGTAGCAATACAAACTTATCAAGAGCGCCGTAAAACCCCTCGCTTTAGCCATGGGGATATAAGGCGCAAAATTCATACTCTGTTCACCGAATAGATAGGTCTATGCAGTATAATGTTTGCATGGACTATAAATCGAACAACAATGTGTTCTACTCATGCAAATACCATGTGGTTTGGTGTCCTAAATATCGACGCAAAGTTCTCACAGGAACCGTTGAACTGCGGTTAAAGGAGTTAATATACGAAGCTGCCGCTGAAATCAACGTCGATATAATCGAAATGGAAATCAAGCCAGACCATGTGTATTTGCTCATGGAGGTTGACCCACAATTTGGCATTCACCGGGCGGTGAAAGCTATTAAGGGTAAGACCTCACGGGTACTGCGTTCCGAATTTGCCAGCTTGCGATCTCGATTGCCGTCCCTTTGGACGAACAGCTATTTCGTATCCACGGTTGGCGGTGCGCCGCTGTCTGCGATTAAGCAGTATATTGAAAATCAGAAAAACATTTAGGGTTGGTGAGGATCGTGGAGTACGCCTACAAATTTCGACTGTATCCGAACCAGGAACAGGAAAAGCTAATAGCTCGTACCTTCGGTTGCTGCCGTTTTGTGTTCAACCACTATCTCGCCCTCCGAAGAGATGCCTACGAGCAGACGGGTGAAACGCTGAACTACTATGCCTGCGCCAAAGATATGACCGGGCTGAAACAGCATGAAGAAACCCTGTGGCTCAAAGAAGTAGATGCTACGGCTTTGCAGTCCTCCCTCCGGGATCTGGATGATGCCTACCAGCATTTCTTCCGACGGGTGAAGATTGGCGAGAAGCCCGGATACCCCAAATTCAGGAGCAGGCATCATCATAAACAGTCCTATAAAAGCAAGTGTGTGGGCAGCAATATCAAGGTACTGGAAGGCGCTGTGCAGCTCCCTAAGCTGGGCCTTGTAAAATGCCGCATTTCCCGGTCTGTGCAGGGCAGAATCCTGTCGGCCACGGTCTCCCGGTCTGCCAGTGGGAAATACTATGTCGCCCTATGCTGTCGTCTGGATCAGGATCTTCCAAAGCTGCCCTCAACAGGAGCAGTTGTCGGATTGGATGTAGGTATCAAGTCCTTCGCTGTTTCCTCTGATGGGGTGGAATACCCTAACCCCAAATACCTCCGGCAATCTGAAAAGAAACTGGCTCGGCTTCAACGGCAACTGTCCCGAAAAACAAAGGGCAGTGAGAATTGGAACAAAGCCCGGATTCAGGTCGCTCGGCTCCATGAGCATATCGCCAACCAGCGCCGGGATATGCAGCATAAGCTATCCACGGAAATCGTTCGTCAGAATGATGTGATCTGCATCGAAGATCTTGCATCGAAAAATATGGTACGAAATCATAAGCTGGCAAAATCCATTTCCGATGCAAGCTGGGGCGAATTCAGACGGCAGCTCACCTATAAGGCTGAGTGGTACGGTAAGCAGCTTGTAGCCGTAGACCGTTTCTATCCGTCCAGCCAGACTTGCTCTGAATGTGGCGCACAGTGGCCCGGTACGAAAGATCTCAAGGTAAGGCATTGGGTATGTCCCGAATGTGGGGCAGTTCTCGACAGAGATACCAACGCCGCAATCAATATCCTCCATGAAGGAATGCGACTGTTGGCATGAAATAATCATTTCGGTAGGGTGGGACACACCCAAACCTAACGCTTGGTGAGACTATGTAAGACCTGCCTATTTGGTGGGCAACGGTCGTTGACCCAAGAATCCCCCTGATTTATCTGTGGGGAGTGTCAATCGATCAGTTTTGCTTGTTTTAGCCTTCCTTCCTAATTCATCAAGATACTCTTCAATTTCTGATTTTCCATTGCGGGAATGATAAAAAACTATTTCGTACATACCAGCCTCCTGTTAGACATATGATAACACATTGGTTATCATATGTCAAGAAACATTAAATTAAACTCGCGTTTTTTGCTATGTATGATATAGTATGAAGTAGAAACGAAATCATTAACTCGCTCAACGGAAAAAGAAGAGATCTTCGAAGCTGCAACTTCGCGGATCTCTCCTTTTTTGTAGATTAGAGCCTTGATGCTGTAAATACTCATAAATCCAACTCTTTCCAAAGTTCCTCTGCAGGAGTAGCTCACAATCGCTATTTACCGAAAGAACGCCGTAAGCCCCTGCCTTTAGGTATGAGGATATAAGGCGGTGTAGGCGTTGCAAGAACGCCATATATCGTGTATAATGAAGA
>OAUV01001417.1_pt1 | contig 13400 bp, 19 predicted proteins | sample 1516841 | NCBI WGS metagenome assembly OAUV01 (sample SAMEA2580044, study PRJEB22360) | human gut metagenome | biome: human gut; feature: human-associated habitat; material: faeces | place: Denmark | collected 2008/2010 | reverse complement strand
CCTTATAATATTTTTCACAAGGGCGGCTGCATTTTGCGGTCGCTTTTGCGTTGCACGGAGGTATACAATGCCAGTACCAAGACCAGATCGAAACGGCTCACATCAAACACAGTTCCGTATCAACAAGAAAAAGATATATGCTACCCAAACAGTCTGCGGTATCTGTGGAAAACCTGTTGATTTTTCGCTGAAATATCCTCACCCTTTGTCGGCTTGTATAGATCATATCATACCCATTGCAAAAGGCGGTCACCCCTCAGCCCTTGAAAACCTACAGCTTGCTCATTGGTGTTGCAATCGTCAGAAATCTGATAAATTGGTAGAAAAACAGGTGTTTGATCAAAAGGTTGAAGCCGTATCCAACCGTGTTTTACCGCAAACTTTTGATTGGAAGTCGATTTAAACACGAATTTTCACGAAATTTTCAATTTTTTTGAGCATATGGGGGCATACACCCCCTTGGAGGGTACTTTTCACGTTCACGCCTTCATTGTGTAAATATCTCGCAGAATTTTAAACAGGAGCAAAAATATGACAAACGAAATATACGGAATTGACTATCTGCGACGCAGACTTGCCGATAAACAAACACGAGTGCTATTGAGATATAAGTACTACGAAATGAAAAATAACGCACAGGACTTTTCGAGCCTTGCTCCCGAAAAATTCAAGGGGCTAAAGGAAACTGTCGGTTGGTGTGCGAAAGCAGTCGATAGCCTTGCTGACCGCTTGCAGTTCGATGAATTTCAAAATGATGAATTTAATCTGAGCGAAATATTCTTGTCAAACAATCAGGATATACTCATTGATTCTGCGGTGCTTTCGGCTCTTATCTCAGCGTGTTCTTTCGTCTATATCCGAGAAGATAACGGCTATCCTCGCCTGCAGGTCATTGACGGCTCAAATGCCACCGGTATCATTGACCCTGTGACAAATCTGCTTACCGAGGGTTATGCAGTGCTTGAGCGTGATAGCATGGGTGTTGTAAAGACAGAGGCTTATTTTATGGCAGGCATGACGGAAATATACTCCCATGGTGTGCTTGTTCAGCGTATACCAAACGCTGCACCATATGCACTGCTCGTGCCGATAATATATCGTCCTGACGCAAAGCGTCCGTTCGGTCACAGCCGTATTTCAAGAGCCTGCATAGCCTATACGCAGACAGCTCTCAGAACTATAAAACGCTCTGAGGTGTCGGCTGAATTTTACAGCTTTCCTCAAAAATATGTGCTTGGATTATCTGAGGACGCAGAGTTCAATAACCGCCTTGCTACGATATCCTCTTTTCTGAACTTCACGAAAGACGGCGACGGCGATCACCCCATTGTAGGACAGTTTCAACAGCAATCAATGACGCCATATACTGAACAGCTGAGAACACTTGCAAGCCTGTTCGCAGGAGAAACAGGCCTGACCCTTGATGACTTGGGCTTTGCCACCGAAAACCCCTCCAGCGCAGAGGCTATCAAGGCAGGTCATGAAAACCTACGATTAACGGCACGCAAGGCGCAGAGGACGTTCGGAACAGGTCTGCTCAATGTGGGCTATCTTGCCGTTTGTATCCGTGACAGATACGCATATCAAAGAGATGCGTTCAGAGATACAAAGGTCGCATGGTTGCCTATCTTCGAGCCTGACGCTGCGGCACTCTCGGGTGTGGGCGACGCTATCTTGAAGATAAATCAGGCTGTTCCTGACTACTTAGGTGCAAGAAACATAAAGGCTCTCACAGGTATGGAGAGTGACGGCAAATGAGTGCACTTTCAGACAAAACAAAAAGCGACCTTGTCAAGCTTTCAAAAAGCGACAAACATTTGCAGAGCATTATAAAAAGGCTTGAAAGCGGTAACGCAAACCTCACTGATGTTGATGACTTTGCACAGGCAACAGGAGCTGTGCTGAAAAAAGTCTTTGAGAAAAGCATAACCGAAAGCCCAAAGGCCTTTACAGATGAACAGCTTATTGCTGAGATACTCGGTGATATATTTGGTGATAATTACGAACTTATAAACTCTGTGGCTGAAAATATCCAAAAGCAGCTTGATAAGGTGGCAGGCATAGGCATAAAGCCGCAAAGATCAGATTTTCCCTCTGAGAGGATAGAAAATCTTGCAAAAGTGACTGCTCAAAAGGACCTTACCGACAAGACGGCACTAAGCGAGTTCACTGCGTCAGTTGAGAACATAAACGGCTCGATTTTTACCGATTATGTCAAAACAAATGCTGACTTTCGCAGTAAGGCAGGACTTAAAGTCTACGTTATCCGCTCAGACCACAGCAAGTGCTGCGCATGGTGTTCAAAGCTTGCAGGAAAGTACGTCTATCCCGATGTTCCCAAGGACGTGTGGCGACGGCATAAGCGCTGCACCTGTGAGATAACCTACGTCAATGAAAAGGCAGGCACATATGATCAAATAAGCTATTCAGACGTTCAAAACGGCAAAGAGATCGAAACACGCAAGCAGGTCACAAGGCTCACACCTGAGCAGGCGAGAGCTAAGGAAAAAGAAGTGCTGAAAAGGCTTGACAAACGGGGTGGAAGTGGTATAATAAAGATGAAAGATATACCAATAGGAAAATCTATTGGCGCAAAAGCTAAGAATTATGATATTTTAGATCCTCAAACAGGAGAATATTTCAATTTTGTTGAGGGTACGAAAATACAAAATCCAAAGGTTTTTGCAGGAAAAGGAGGTACTAAACCCTTAAATCCAGAAGTGGCAGACGGACTTTCTAAACAAATTGGTGGTAAGCCTGAAAACTGGCAGCATTTAAAAGGCATAGGGGTTATTGACTATTACGGCGAAGAAGTAAAAGCCGAAGTCCATTGGTTCCAAGAAGAAAGTGTTGGAAAACACAAGTTTAAAGTAAAGAGGTGGTTGGATAATGACGATTAAGTATATTGGCAAAACAATTTCATTTGCGCTCACACATAATAAAACATATGAAGTGATATCTATTGAAAAGAAATGGTACAGGATACTTGATGACACTGGCGAAGATTATCTGTACCCCCCTGAAAACTTTGAGATCATTGAAAAATAGCGTACTGGTTATCAGTATCTTTTACCGCTTGACTAAGGTCGGGCGGTATTTTTATACCCAAATATCGGAACTTAGCACCTTAACGGGTGCTTTTTTCATACCCAAAAGGAGGTAATTCCCTATTGAGGATAAGAGAGTCGGCAGGCAGACCCCCACCACAGCCCTTGTCCTGCCTTATGAACAGACTAAGGGCAACGAGGCTGTAGAGTTATATAACAGCACAGGCAGAACTGCTCAGGAATGGCAGGAAATACAGCTATATGACATCATGGCGACCAATGACGAGGGATTGTGGACGCATATGAAATACGGCTACAGCGTGCCAAGACGTAACGGAAAATCTGAAATACTTATAATGCGTGCTCTCTGGGGACTTATCCACGGAGAGCGTGTTCTTTATACGGCACACAGAACGACCACCTCTCACAACGCATGGGAAAAGGTCATTGAACGTCTTGCAAAGGCAGGATATACCGAAAAAGAGGATTTCAAGACCACAAAACAGTTTGGCCTTGAACGTATCGAGTGGCTCAAAGATAATGACGGAGGTCTTATCAACTTCCGTACACGTTCATCAAAAGGGGGACTTGGTGAGGGCTATGACCTGCTCGTTATAGACGAGGCTCAGGAGTACACGGCTGACCAAGAAAGTGCATTGAAATACGTTGTTACCGATTCTGCAAACCCTCAGACACTGATGTGCGGCACTCCTCCCACTGCGGTATCATCTGGAACTGTGTTCTATCAGTATCGCCGTGATACGCTTAGCGGTACTAACGTTGACAGCGGCTGGGCAGAGTGGAGCATACCTGAAATGGCTGACGCACATGACCCTGAACTTTGGTATGAAACAAATCCCTCACTCGGCACGATACTGACCGAGCGTAAGATACGTTCAGAGCTTGGCAAAGACCAGACAGACGATAATATCCAGCGTTTAGGACTGTGGTTAAGATATAATCAGAAGTCCGCTATAAGCCGGGAGGAATGGCATAACTATCAGCTTGATACAGCACCAAAACTTTCAGGCACGCCTGAACTGTTCTTCGGTGTTAAGTATGCAAGATATACGGCAAATGTTTCTCTTGCAGTTGCTGTTAAAACTTCTGACGGCAAAATATTCGTTGAAGCTATCGACTGCCGCCCTGTGCGAGAGGGGAACGGCTGGATAATCTCATATCTCAGAAATCCTCACGCAAGGCAAGTGACCATAGACGGTGCAAACGGACAGGCTGTGCTTGAAAGTGATATGAAAGACGCAGGAGTTAAGTGTAAGGCTGTGCTGCCAAAGGTGTCAGAGGTGGTGCAGGCGTCAGCTCAGTTTGAGCAAAGTCTGTTTGCTGATAAGATATGCCACGCAGAACAACCTGCACTTGAGCAGGCTGTTTCAAACTGTGAACACAGAGCCATAGGCTCAGGCGGAGGTTTCGGTTACAGCTCTATTATGGAGGGTGCTGACATTTCGCTGTTAGAGTCGGTGGTGCTTGCACATTGGAGCTGTGCGAACGCTAAAGAAAAGAAAAAGCAAAAGATAAGCTACTGATATTTGAAAGGAATGATATTATGGCAGAAGAATTTGAGCCTGTCACAACGCAGGAACAGCTTGACAAGATCGTAAATGCCAAGCTGGAGGAAAACACAAATGCTGTCACAAAGCAGTTCGAGGGATATGTTTCCCCTGCTGATATGGCAGAAAAGGTCAAGGGCTATGAAACCACTATAGCAGACCTTACGGCAAAGGGTAAGGCGGCTGAACAGAGCCTTTTTAGGGTGAGAGCCGCACAGGAGTACGGACTTCCTGCGGAGCTTTCTGACAGGCTCAGCGGTGAGGACGAAAAGTCTATAAGAGCCGATGCAGAAAAGATGTCAAAATACTTTAAGACATCACACAATGCCCCTGATTTCAGAGCAGAGGGCGACCCAAGCAAAAACAGTGCGGAAAATGCACTTAGAAGAACACTTGAAAAGCTGAAAGGAGAATAATCATGGCAGGAACAATTAAGAGAGGCACACTTCTTGAGCCTGAAACAGTAACAAGCATTTTTTCAACAGTAAAGGGTCATTCCTCCCTTGCAAAGCTTAGCGGCAGAGATCCTGTATCTTTCAACGGCAACGACTATTTCGTTTTCTCTATGGACGATGAGGCGGACGTTATCGGTGAAAGCGAGGCTAAATCCGCAGGCAGTGCTAAGCTCGGCAAGGTAACAATGCGTCCGCTCAAAATCGAATACGGCGCACGCTTCAGTGACGAGTTCATCTATGGAACAGACGAGAAAAAGCTTGAGGTCATGAAAGCATTTGCAGAGGGTGCAGCGATCAAGTTTGCTCGTGCGATAGACATTCTCGGCTTTCACGGAATCAATCCAAGAAAGAAAACTGTTGTCGCTGCTTTGGATAATAACTATATCGACAAGGCGGTAGCTGACAATAGTGCAAAGGTCGATTTTGACAGCACAGACCCTGAGGGCAATCTTGAAGACGCTATTGCTCTGCTTGGCGACTACGAGGCAACAGGCTTTGCACTTTCAAAGGACTTTGCCTCTGCACTTGCAAAGCTCAAGGTCAACGGCGTAAAGCAGTATCCAGAGTTTGCTCTCGGTGCAAACCCGGGCAGCCTTAACGGCACAGCCTGCGATGTAAATTCCACCGTAAACTTTAACAAGGGTACAGACAGGGCTATCGTAGGCGACTTTGCGAGAGCCTTTAAGTGGGGCTATGCTAAGGAACTTCCTTTGGAGGTCATTCCTTATGGCGACCCTGATAACTCAGGCAGAGATCTGAAAGGTCACAATGAGGTGTATCTCAGAACAGAGGCTTATATCGGCTTTGCTATCCTTGACCCTAAGGCATTTGCAGCCGTTCAGGCCGTTCAGGCAACAGAATGAGCAGCATTTATGCCACTATCGACGACATAGCAGTATACGGACGAAAGCTTACATCACAGGAGCAGCAGGCGGCGGATAGTCTTATCGAGACCGCCTGCGCAAAGCTCCGTGTTATAGGCAAGCGTTACGGCGTTGATGTCAATGCCCTTGTGACAAGTGATGAAGACTATGCGTTGACAGTAAAGGCGATAATCTCAAAAGCTGTTGTGAGAAGTCTTGACTGTTCGGCTGATAATGCACCACCTGCTGTGCAGGCATCTCAGGCAGCTATGGGCTATTCGGTGTCAATGACTTATCTCAATTCAGGACAATCTTTATATTTTCTCAAAAACGAGTTGAAAGAGCTTGGTATCATTCGTCAGAGGTGGGGAGCTATGGAGGTATATGACTATGAGAACAATGATAAAGGGAATTTCGGTGAAGCTTAAAGTGCAGACGCAGACAGGCGTTGACGGCTTTGGCAGACCAACTTATGAGGATAGCTGGGAGCTTGTTGACAACGTTTTGGTGGGTGAACCCTCAGCTGAGGACATCACGAACGAGCTGAACCTTTCGGGCAAGCGGTTAGCCTACACCCTTGCCATACCAAAAGGCGACACTCACGTTTGGGAGAACACCGAAGTTGAATTTTTCGGCAGGAAATTTTGCACCATAGGTTTCCCTACTGAGGGCATTGAAGAAAACCTGCCCCTCAGCTGGAACAAGAAAGTCAAGGTGGAACTGTATGGGTAAAGTGAAGATAGTTCTTGACCGCAAGGCAGTAAGGCAAATGCTGCGTTCAAAAGAGGCTGAGAACATATGCCGTGAGTTTGCCGACAAAGCGGCACAGCGGCTGGGTGACGGCTACGAGGTGTCCACCTATTCAGGTAAAAAGCGTGTGAACGCAAGCATAAAGGCTGTGACCTACAAGGCGAGAAAGGAAACAAAGCAGGACAATGCCATATTAAAGGCGGTGCTGAGAAAATGATAGAAGAAGTTATACTGGACTATCTGAGCAAGAGCCTTGACGTTCCTGTGTTTATGGAAGAGCCTGCAAAGCCGCCGCAGAAGTATATCATCATCGACAAGCTTGGCTCGGTCTGAGAAAAACAGACTATCTTCGGCGACCCTCGCCGTGCAGTCATACGGCGGCAGCCTTTACGATGCGGCAAGGCTCAATCACACCGTCAAGGCAGCTATGCGTGACACTGTGATACTTGATGATGTCATATCCTGCAAGCTGAACAGCGACTACAACTACACCGATGAGGAAACAAAGCGATACCGCTATCAGGCGGTATTCGATATACGATTTTACGATTAAAAGGAGAGATAACAATGGCAAACACCAATAATGCAAACAACGTTACCGCAGGCAAGCCTAAGATAGGCGGTGCGGTATATCGTGCAAAAAAGGGTACTGCACTGCCTACAGATGCTACAACGGCTCTTACAGAGGCGTATAAGTGTCTTGGCTACTGCTCAGAGGACGGACTGTCAAACGGCAATGACCGTTCAAGCAATAAGGTAGCTACATGGGGCGGAGATGTAGTGCTTAATATGACGAACGCAGGCAGTGATACCTTTACGCTGACCCTTATAGAAGGACTAAGTGAAGAGGTCCTTAAAACTGTCTACGGCTCTGATAACGTAACTGCTAATGCGAGTAATGACATCACAGTGGCGGTGAACGGCGGCTCAGACGAAGAAGCTGTGTATGTATTCGAGCTTATACTCAAAGGCGGAGCTTTAAAGCGTATCGTAGTGCCGTGTGCTTCTGTAACATCACTTGGCGAGGTCAAGTATGTTGATACAGACGCTGTGGGTTACAATATAACGCTTACTGCCGTCAATGACGAGAGTGGCAATTCTCACTATGAGTACATTCATTTGAAGTCTGAGTAACAGGAGGAAGATCATATGCTTAAAGGTATCACAAAAAGCGGCTTTGAATATGAAGTCGAAGATAAGGCTCTTGACAGTTGGGAACTGCTTGAATCGCTCGTGGAAGTCGATGAAGGCAATGTGGGCGCTATCGTAAAGGTGGCAAGACAGCTTCTTGACAAGCGACAGCTTGACAAACTCAAAAATCATTGCAAGGATCCTGATACAAGCTGTGTGTCAAAGAACAAAATGTTCATAGAGCTTGCCGATATACTCGGTGGCAAAGGCTCTGAAAGTGAAAAGCAAAAAAACGTCTGAGGGCTGTCTGCGGACTTGCCCATATGATATACCGTGATGAGATATCTCTTGTCTGTGATTTTGCAGAGGTCTATCACGTTTTTGATTACAGGTCGCTGTCAGCTCAAATGGCAGCGACACTTTTTGTGGGTCTGCGTCCGGACAGCCGTTGCAAAATGTCCCTCTCCGGAGATAAATACACCATTGACACTTTGCTTGCTGCAATGATATACGATAAGCTTGCGTGGCTTCAATGGGCGAAAACCAAAGACGGGGCAAGAGGGATAAATATGCCCGAAACCGTTGTATCAAAGCTTATAGGCTCTGATAAAGAGAATAATGCGAGAGGCTTTGGAAGTATCGAAGAATTTGAAATGGAAAGACAAAGAATTATCGGAGGTGAAAAGTAATGGCGGAGGGAACTAAGCTTGCAGACGCATATGTGCAGATAATACCTATCTCTGAGGGAATAACAAGCAAGATAAAGGAACTCTTTAAGGATCTGCCCGACGAGGGCGACAAGGCAGGCGACAAAACAGGCAGCTCCTTTGCCTCAAAGCTCAAAAAAGCTGTTTCGGCGGGCGGGGGGGGGGGGTGTGGGCGACAGGTGTGGGAGCGGCTATAAGCAAGGTCGTCACCTCTGCATTCACTGAGGGTGCGGCTCTTGAGCAGTCGCTTGGCGGTGTTGAAACGCTCTTTAAAAAGCACGCTGATATTGTCAAGAAGAACGCACAGGATGCCTACAAGACCGCAGGAGTAAGTGCAAACGAGTATATGGAGAACGTCACGAGCTTTTCTGCGTCGTTGCTTTCATCTCTTGGCGGTGACACTCAAAAGGCTGCAAATGTCGCCCACACTGCTATGGTGGATATGTCCGACAACGCCAACAAATTCGGCTCGGATATGCAGTCTATACAAAACGCTTATCAAGGTTTCGCAAAGCAGAACTACACAATGCTTGACAACCTCAAGCTTGGCTACGGTGGAACAAAGTCTGAAATGGAACGGCTCTTGCAGGACGCTCAGAAGCTCAGCGGAGTTGAATACAACATTGATAATCTGAGTGACGTATACAACGCTATCCACACAATTCAGCAAAACCTTGATATCACAGGCACAACAGCCAAAGAGGCAAGCACCACCTTTTCAGGTTCATTCGCAAGCATGAAAGCTGCCGCCAAGAACTTTCTTGGTGTGCTTACATCAGGTGGTGATGCTGATAAGGCTTTCAATGACCTGATAGGTTCGACAGAAACATTTTTCGGTAACGTAAAGCGACTTGCAAAGAGCTTTGTATCTCAAACGGCAAAGGTATTTGATTCAGCAGTTGGTCAGCTTTTTGAGAAAATGGGCGTTGACGCAGAAAATATAGAGGGTGTTATAGAGGGTGTTCACAACGCCCTTAAATCCATAACAGCGGCAATTGTGACATTCATTGCGGTGTCAAAGGTGTCTGCGGTCACAAAGTCCTTTGAGGGGCTTACTCTGCAAATGATACAAGGCAAGGCTATGGCAACGGCCATGAATGCCGAAATGGCTATAACTCAAAATCTTGCGGCAGGTATCGCTGCAGGAGTTGCACTTATAGGCAGTGCGATCATAAATCATTTTGCCAATGAGATAGATGTCACAGAAAGCAGTATAGTGAATTTGTCCGAGAGCGTCAAACAGTTTTCGGACAAATGTCTTTCCACCAAAAGTGCCGTTGAAAGTCTTCACGAAGAACTTGCCGACAGCACAGACAGTAATAAAAAGCAGGCTGACTCTTATCGTGCACTCAATGACAGACTCAAAGAGCTGAATGAAACTGAAAATAAAAGTGCTGATGAAAAAGCCGAAATGCAATCCATTATAGATCAGCTCAACGGCGATATAGACGGACTTAATCTGACCCTTGACGAGCAGACAGGCAGCCTTAAAAACAACGCAGCAGCAGTGAGCAATATGCTTGACGCTTATGCGGATATGCAGGATACAAAGGACTTGCAGGATAAGCTTGCGGAGGCTCTGAGAAACCAAGCGGCGGCTCAGAGCGAGTATGACGAGGCTTTGGAAAGGTACAAACAGGCTAAGGCTGACGGCTTGACAGGTGATGATTTTGACGCACTTGCACTGTCCCTCAACACCGCTCACGGTGCACTTACAACAGCAAACAATGACCTTTCCTCTGTAAGACAGTCCATAGAGGAAGCAAACATCGCTCAGAAAGAATTTGCCGACGCTTATGCTCTTACAACAGGCTCGATAGCAGAACTCTCGGAAGAAACGCTGTCGCAGATAAATGACATCTGCGACAAGTATGCAGACGCATACAAAACCCAGCACGATCTTGTGTTCGGACAGATAGATCTTCTTGACGAGTTCTGTGGAAAGTCAGATGTGACCGCCGAACAGCTTATCGCAAATCTTGACGATAACATAAACGGCTTTACCGACTGGGAAAACAACCTTGCTAAGCTGAAGAAAAAGGTCGCAGACGGCATTATCTCACAGGACTTTTACAATAATCTTGAAGAAATGGGTCCAAAGGGCGCAGGCTACGCAAAGGCGTTTGTTGATATGTCAGATAAGGAACTCAAGAAATACTCTGTAAAGAGCAAGGGCATTTTTGACGAAATGAATGACTACGTTGACAGAAGTATGAGCAAGATGAAAGATTCTTCTGCAAAGCTCCTTGCAGACCTTGTTGACCTGCCGTCACAAAACTACTACAGTATGCGGACGGCGTATGAAGTACTAGGACAGTACGCCGCAGACGGCTACGCAGACGGCATACAGAGCAGAATGTCATTTGTAAGTGCCACAGTAAATGAAATGGTCACAAGGGGCATAAACGCCGCAAGACTTGCACAGGATTCACACTCGCCTTCAAGAATTTTCCGCACGCTGGGCGGATATGTGGGCGAGGGCTATGCACTGGGTGTGGCTGATGAAACGTATCTTGCAGTGCAGGCTTCTGAAAACATGGTCAGATCTGCAATACAAAGTGCCAGCAGTGTTGACAGCAGGATAGATGTATCTTCACTGAGGAAACAGACAGCTACACAAACTGTGCCTGATACGTCAAACATGGGTATGCGATCGGCTATCCTTAACGCACTGGCAGAATACGCCTCGGTGGGCGACAAGAACAGCAGACAGCCTCTAAATGTGAACGTTATGATAGACAAGAGAGTTGTGGGTAAGGCGGCTGTGGAGGATATAAACTCTCAGACAAAGCTTAACGGCAAGTCACCGCTTATGTAAGGAGGTTTTCAAATGGCGTATCTTAAATTCGGCGATACTGAAATAGCTGTGCCGACAACGTTCACAATAGATAAGAAAAAAATAATGTCCGACAATGCAGGGCTTGCGTCTACCTGCCGATATGTGGGCGATGTAAAGGGCTTGCAGACCACGCTGCACATAGAGTGGGCAAACTTAAAGCCGCAGGAAGTGGCAGTTATAAACGAGTATGTTCTGAATATGCAGGACACTGACTTTCCTGTTACCTATCTTGACGAAACTTTCAACGAGGTCACAGCACGTTTTAGGGCAGAGGGTACAACATACGATCAGTGGGGTTGGGATAAGAAAAGACAGCTTTGCAAGGTGCTTTCCCTTGACCTTTACGCTTATTCCGCAGGTGAGGTGACATAAATGTACACAGTAAGCGACATTGTATCATCAAAGATAGAGAGCTATTGCAGAACGTGGAGAATGGAGCTTGAAGACACAAACAGCATACTTACAGGCGACAAGATAGTATCTGCAAGCAGTACAGCTCAAAGCACGTCCTTGTCTGACGACATCGAGCTGGGTGCCGTGTGTTCGCAATCGTGGAACATGACCATAAGTGACACTGAAACAGCGTTTCTGGGTAAAGAGTATGACACATATCTGTATCTCGTAGACTACGAAACTAGCGGCATACTTTCAGACGAAAAGATACCAATGGGACGTTTCACCTGCGTGAAGTCGAAAAAGTCGGGCGGCAGTGTCCAGCTGACAATGGCGGACAGGCTGTACTTTTCGGACAAACCATATGTGCCGCATATCCCTATGCCAAACTGGAATAAAGCAGTCGAAGACGACATTTGCAGACAGCTTGGTCTGCAAAACGGCAATGACTATACAGAGGTGCGACTACTGCGTGACAAGAACGGCAGAAGGTTGATAGATAAGAACGGCAAGGTGCTGTACTCAAAATACTTTTACTTCAAGGTCAGCTCAGTACCGAAAGACGTGACCATGCGCCAAATGTTGTCCTATCTGGCTTCTGCTCAGGGCGAGTTTGGGTATGTTGACAGGTACGGAAAGTACGTCCGAAAGTGGTATGGCAAGAGTGTGAAAACATTGGATAACAACACAATAGATCTGCCTACTCTTAGCGAACGACAAAACGTTATCGTGGGCATTATCTGCAAAGTGAGTGATGATGAAACGTTGTCGCTTGGCGTGACGGACACAACACAGGGTAGAGTTTTGGAGTTTGAAAATCCGTACATGACAGAGTCACTTTTGCAATCTCTGTGGCGCAGGATAGGTGGATTTTCGTGGTATACAACAGAATTGTATCACAGACTTGGTGACCCACGTTTCGACATAGGTGACGTGGTGACCTACACCAACGGCACAGACAATTATGATATACCGATAACAAATCTTGGTTTTAACTTTGACGGCGGACTGAGTGCTGATATTTCGGCGGTAGGTTTGTCGGTAGAAGAACAGCTTTAAGGGGGGCGAGATAATGGCTGATGAAAATTTGACATTGGCGCAGGATATCACCGAAAACGATTATCCTATGCAACACGCAGGTGAGGAAATCGATGAAATACTGAGCCGAGCCGGCAAGATACACTATGGCACTGTGGAATACAAGATGACGAAAGCGAATCCATTGATGCAGATACCGCTTGGACTGACCTTTGCACCTAAACAGGTAATAGCAACGCTACGGCAGACAGACACACCAACACCATATCAGAACTACTGCACCCACGTTTATGGGTCAGGAACGTCATACTATATGAGTGTCTGCATGGGAGCTAATAACGGGCCAACATTGGAAACCGTTCCAACAGGAACATACTATGTTGACTACATTGCAATAGAGTAAAGAGGGGTGATTAAATGACGATAACATTAAATGCAGATTATGACGTAACACTGAACACTGCATTGCTGGGCTATGTCGGTGAAACTAATGCCCGTCCTGTGTCGGTCGAAGGGCTGACAGTAGACGGCGCAGACCGCTATGTGTTAACGATAGACTACGGCGACGGCACTGCCTATGAGGTCGATATCACAGACGGATTTGCCATT
>OAUV01001415.1_pt1 | contig 13434 bp, 5 predicted proteins | sample 1516841 | NCBI WGS metagenome assembly OAUV01 (sample SAMEA2580044, study PRJEB22360) | human gut metagenome | biome: human gut; feature: human-associated habitat; material: faeces | place: Denmark | collected 2008/2010 | reverse complement strand
CGAACAGTCCGGCGGAGGGTGGGGCGGCGGTTTCTCCGGCGACCTCATCTGGTTCGTTCGCAACGTATTCATCGGTATGCTGAACCAGAACAGCCGCAACGCCTTGTTCTGGAACTTGGCACTTGACAATGCCGACGGCCCTCAAAACGGAGGCTGTACCAATTGCCGGGGGGTCGTGACCATCGACGGCACTCGAATTACCCGGAATGTCGAATACTACATTCTGGCGCAATTCTGTAAATTCGTGCAACCGGGCGCATACCGGGTGAAACTGGACCGCCGGTCGGTTCCCGACCATCTGGAAACGACAGCCATAGCCAATGCCGACGGCAGCTACGTCGTATTCGTACTGAACAACGGCAACAGCGAATGTTCGTTCACGTTGCGTAGCGGCGACCGGAAAATCAACCACACGCTGCCCCGAAAGACAATCGGCACTTATATCTTGAATTTCAAATAAATATTCACTTTAAAAACATAAGTTATGAAAACACGCTACTTCTTACCGGCTTTGATCGCTTTACTAAGCGGACAAATCGCATTAGCCGACGGAACTTTCCCCGTTACCCTGAAAGTCATCGACAAAACCGGCGGCGAAATTACCAATAACGTAAACGACAACAACGAAACCAATATCTACTGCTGGATTTCGGACGGGATAAGCACCGAAAGCCCCGACTGGTGGGATGCCATGTACAACGATGCCACCTACGGCAAAACCGGCGAACTGATCAAAACAGACGACAGCTGGATATGGCAAATCACCGTACAAGCACCGGTCGGCACACACGAGTGGAATCCGAGCATGAAAACGCTGGGCTGGAAAGAGATCAATAAAAACGTAGCCTATTTCGGCGAAGGCAACCGGATATTCACCGTTGCCGAAGACGGGTCGGTCAGCGGCGACACCGAAGTGGTGCTGAACCGTCCGAGCGGAAACAAGACCAGCGTAAAACTGGCTTTCGTAGACCAAAGCACAGAGAAGAAATCGAACAATCCCGGCGGAACGGAAGACCGGAAAAATATCGTGGTCGAGGGCAACGGCAATCTGTGGCAGGTGATCAATGCCGAATCGGGTGGCAACTGGCTCTACGGCATGTACACCGACGAAACCACATTTCCGTTAGGCAACCTCGTGGAAACGGATAACGAACTGCGTTGGGAAGTCACCTTCCAGCTCGACGACAACACGGTGTATGCGTGGCGTCCGAGAATCCAGTCGTGGGGATGCGCCATTATTAACGAAGGCTTCTACACCTATCAGCCGGGCGGCGACGGATTCATCTACTTCTCGATCGACGAAGAGGGTAATATCACCGGCGAAACGGAGCTGGTAATGGCATCGGAAAAAACGAACTATAACCTGACACTGAACGTAGACATGAACGGCACGACGGTCGATGCAGCCGGCGTACACGTTGCCGGATCGTTCAACAGCTGGAACACGACGACAACCGAACTGACCGATGCCGACGGCGACGGCATTTATTCCGTCACGATTTCCGTTCCGGCAAGCAACGAACCCTACCAATACAAATTCCTGAACGGAAACGCATGGGGTAAGGAAGAGATCGTATTCGGCGAATGTGCCTACCGCACCAACCGCATAGCTTACGTCACCGACGGCGATGTCACCATGCCGGTATCCGTATTCGGTTATTGCGGAACAACCCCCGAACTGAAAGGCATCCGCGTAGCCTGCATCGGCGACAGCAATACCGAAGGTGCCGGAGCTTCCGACGTATTCACCCAATCGTGGCCTATACAGATGCGCGACTTCCTCGGAGAAGAGTATTATACCGAAAACTTGGGCGTATCGGGCGCAACGTTGATGAAACTGCCCGATCCGTGGGGCGCATGGACCAACGACGTAAGCGAATGTTACTCGCACACGAAACTGTTCAATCCCGATGTAATCCTCATCGCCTTAGGTACGAACGACTCGAAGACCGGCTATTGGGGCACACGCGATTTCCAAGCCGACTACACCGAACTTATCGAAGAGTTCCGCAACTATCCGTCGCAACCCGAAATATACATGATCACCCCGATCAAAGCCTTCGAAAACGGCTACGGCATCAGCGACGACAACATCCGTAACGGCGTGATACCCGCTATCAACGAACTGTCGAAGAACCTGATGGTTCCGGTGATCGACTGGTATGCCGAAACAGCATCGCTCACGCAGGCAAACGATATTCCCGACGGCGTGCATGCCAACGACGCTACCTTGCGCATCATGGCTGAAAAGGCGGCAGAAATCATGCTCATGACCAAGCCGGTCGTCATTGCCAACGCTTCCTCCTCTGCCGAATATGCCGGATACCGCTGGTATCTGAACGGAGCGTACATCGAAAACAGCGACCGGTCTACCTACACGGCGACAGAGAGCGGTACATATCATGTAGCCGTGAAGATCGATGCGGCAAGCGATGATGTCATCGTATCGGAAGGCATCCGGATCACCGCTTCCGAATCCGATCCGGTAACATTAGGTATCAACAACGCCACCGGAATGGTAGAAAACGTATCGGCTAAAACCGTCGGAATCGCAGCTTTCGAAAACCATCTGAAAATATACGATGCCGACAATGCCGCCGTGCGTATCTATACGGTTGCCGGAGTAGAGGTAAAAGCGGTATCGCACCTGAACGGATCGGTTTCGATCGACCTGTCAGACCTCCCCAACGGAATCTATGTCTGCCGATTGAACGAAGCGAACGGAACCCGTACACTTAAATTCGCGAAATAAATAACCTGCCGGGGCAGAGAACCCTAACCGGCTCTGCCCCGACACGATATTTGTCATACCCATAAAACCAGAAAACAAACGTTTATGAAAAAAATATTTTCGAATATATTGCTGCTGCTCCTCGGCGGAATATTCTGTCTGAATGCCGCCGAACCGTATCAGGTCACCTTGAAAATCATCGACGAAACGAAGTCGGTCACCAAAGGCAGCGGAACGAAAAAAAATGCGATCGTCGAACTGGACGCTGCGCTCAAAGCGCAGAATCCTAGAAGCAGCGACGGATGGTGGTATCCGATGTATGCCCACGATACCGTGAAACCCGACGGGCTTTACAGCGAATCGGACAACGACATCACATGGGAAATCACCCTGAATGCCGTTCCGGGCACTTATACATGGACACCGTACCTGCAATCGCTCGGCTGGAAAAAACTGCATACCTCGTACCCTTACGCACAGGATGCCGCCATTTCGTTCACCGTCAATGAAGACGGAACGACCGAAGGAACGACCGTATTGGTGATCCCGAAGGAAACACCGAGCTATACCATTACGCTGAAAGTCATCGACGAAACCAAAACCGTATCGCAAGGAAACGGCAGCACACTCAACAAAAACGTGATGGCTTCGCTCGGATCGACACTGAAAGCGCAGAATCCCAGAAGTTCGGAAGACTGGTGGTTCCCGATGTACGACCACGATTCGGTAACCCCCGACGGAATCTACACCGAAAACGACGACAACATCACATGGGAGATCGCCCTGAACGCCAAACCGGGAACATACACATGGACACCCTATATGCAGTCGCTCGGTTGGAAATACCTGAACAATGCCTACCATTATGCCGAAGATCCGGTGATCACATTCAGCGTCTATGCCGACGGAACGACAGACGGTAAAAACATTCTGGTGATTCCGAAAGAGATTCCGACTTTCGACATTACACTGAAAGTCATCGACAAAACGAAAGGGGCACTGTCGAGCTCTACCGTCTACTCCGAAAACAACGTGGTGGCATGGATCAGCGGCGACCTCAATACGTCGGGCAACTGGTTCTACGGATTTTACAGCGGCGACAGCAGATACCCGAACGGGGAACTGATCAAGACCGAAGAGGCTTGGATCTGGCAAGCTACGTTCAATGCCAAAGCGGGAGCTTATGAATGGAACCCGTGCATGCGTTCGCTCGGTCCGTCGTCAGCCGACCCGAAGACGATCAACGGCAATATCCCGAACGCACCGCATATCGCATGGGAAGGGAGCAACCTCTCGTTCAGCGTGGGTACGAACGGCGAACTTTCGGGCGACTATGAACTGATACTGGAAGAAGACCCGACAACCCCCATAGAAAAAACGTATCTGACTCTGAACGTAGATATGAACGGACTGACGGTCGATGCCGCCGGCGTACATGCTACCGGTACATTCAACAATTGGAGCAACACGGCAACACTCATGCACGATGAAGACGGCGACGGTATCTATACGGTGAAAATAGAGGTCACACCGCAAAACGTTCCGTATGAATACAAGTTCATCAACGGCACTTCATGGAGCAACGTCGAAGTGGTATTCGGCGAATGTGAATTCCGTTCCAACCGTTTTGTAGTCGTAGACGAATCGTCGGTAGAAGTGCCCGCCGTGGCATTCGGCTATTGCGGTGCCGAAGCCGAAGAGATTCAGGCTCTGAAAGTAGCCTGCATCGGATCGAGCAGTACCGAGGGGGCAGGGACAAGCAGCAAGATGTTGAAGTCATGGCCTATACAGTTGCGTCCGATCATCGGAGACGCCTATTACACCGAAAACTTGGGAGTATCGGGTACGACCCAACAGAACATCGCCGGACAGGCTTGGAAGGAGACAAGCCAATACAACTATACCTTGCAATTGCAACCCGACATCATTCTGATGGCTTTGGGCGCAAACGACTCGAAACCGCAGAACTGGAACGACGAAAGATTCCGTGCCGACTACGCCGCCATGATCGAAGAGTTCAAGGCTCTGCCGACACACCCCGAAATATACCTGTGCAAAACCGCCAAAGTCCGGGCAAACTCCTACGGGCTGAACGACGAGAACATGCTCAACGGCGTGATTCCGGCAATCACCGATCTGGCGAAACAATACATGCTTCCGGTTATCGACTACTACACGCCGACCGCACCGGACGACATGGCAGGGCTGTTCCCCGACGGCGTGCATGCCAATGACAACGGAGCCAAAGTCATCGCCGAAAAGGTAGGGCAGGTGATGCTCGAACCGAAACCCGTGATCGGTCAATACTCCGCCGTACCCGAATTCGACGAAACGACAGACCGCCGCTACTATGCGTTCCAATGGTACAGAAACGGCACGGCAATCGAAGGAGCGGAAAGCTACTGCTACACCGCCACCGAACCGGGATCGTACAACGTGGCGGTAAAACCGTACGACGATGCCGAAGACGTGCTGATCTCGCAGCCTGCCGAAATCACCTTGCAAGCCGGCGAAACAACGGTACTGTCGCTTTACAGCAAATTCATCGACACCGGAATAGAACGGATCGGAAACCGGCGGATCGCGATAAGCTGCTGCGAAGAGATTCTGACGGTCGATGGTGCGGAAGAGAGTCGGCTCGTCCTCTACACGACATCGGGAAAAACCGTCAAATCGACACGGATATACCGTAAAAATGAAACGATTTCCTTATCGAATCTTCCCCAAGGTATTTATCTTTGCAAGATAATCACGAAAGAAGGTGTATATAGTCAGAAAATAGTCAGATAATACCAATCGAAAAGATATGAAAAAATTATTTTTTGCCGGATTGTTGATCCTGTCCGGTCAGATTGCCGGGGCAACCGGTCCCGGTGCAATCTATCTGGACAGCAGCCGTCCGATCGAGGAAAGAGTAGAGGATGCCCTCGCGCGTATGACAACCGAAGAGAAAGTGGCGATCTGCCATGCACAGTCGAAATTCAGTTCGGCAGGTGTGCCCCGTTTAGGCATTCCCGAAAACTGGTGCACCGACGGACCTCACGGCATACGTGCCGAGGTGCTTTGGGACGAATGGTACGGTGCGAACTGGACGAGCGACTCGTGTATCGCCTTTCCGGCTCTCACCTGTCTGGCGGCATCGTGGAATCCCGAAATGTCAGCCCTGTACGGTAAGAGCATCGGCGAAGAAGCCCGTTACCGCAACAAAAACGTCTTGCTCGGTCCGGGTGTAAACATCTACCGTACGCCCTTGAACGGCAGAAATTTCGAATATATGGGCGAAGATCCTTTTCTGGCATCGGTCATGGTGGTTCCCTATATACAGAACGTACAGAAAATCGGAGTGGCAGCCTGCGTGAAACACTACGCACTGAACAATCAGGAGATCGACCGCGACCATATAAATGTCGTTGTAGACGACCGCGCCTTGTATGAAATCTACTTGCCGGCATTCAAAGCCGCCGTTCAGGAAGGAGAGGCGTGGGCGATCATGGGATCGTACAACAAATACAAAGGCGAACATGCCTGCCACAACCAATACCTGCTGAACGATATACTGAAACGGGACTGGGCTTTCGACGGTGTAGTGGTTTCGGACTGGGGAGGTACGCACGACACGAAAGAGGCGATCCTGAACGGTCTCGATATGGAATTCGGCAGTTGGACCAACGGTTTGAACTGGGGGGCAAGCAACGCCTACGACAACTACTTCCTTGCACAGCCCTATCTGGCAATGTTGAAATCGGGCGAGGTGACGGAAAAGGAACTCAACGACAAAGCCCGCCGCATTCTGCGTCTGATCTTCCGTACGACCATGAATCCGAACCGTCCTTACGGATCGTTCGGAACGGAAGAACATGCGTTGGCGGGACGGAAAATAGCGCAAGAGGGCATCGTGCTTTTGAAGAATGCGAAAAATACCCTGCCCATCGAATTATCCGGTACGAAACGTATAGCCGTGATCGGCGAGAATGCCGTAAAACGGATGACCGTAGGCGGAGGATCGTCTTCGTTGAAAGCCAAATACGAAGTATCGCCGTTGGAGGGCATACGCCGGTTTGTCGGAGAGCAGGCTGAAATCACATACGCCCGCGGATACGAATCGCCCGCCGTCAAAGAACAGGATGTGAAAGATGCGAAAGAACCCGAACAGAAAGTTATCGACCCGGAAGCCTTGCGCAACGAAGCGGTCGAAGCAGCCCGCAACGCCGATGTCGTCATATTCGTCGGCGGACTGAACAAGAACGAGAATCAGGACAGCGAAGGTTCGGACCGTAAATCGTACGGTCTGCCCTACGGACAGGACGAATTGATATCGGCTCTGGTCAAAGCCAACCCCAATACCATAGTCGTATTGATCACGGGCAACGCCGTAGCGATGCCGTGGGTAAACGATGTACCCTCGATCGTAGAAGCCTGGTACAGCGGAACGGAAAGCGGCAATGCGCTTGCTTCGGTACTTTTCGGAGAGGTGAACCCGTCGGGTAAACTGCCGTTCACATTCCCCGTACGGCTCGAAGACAACAGCGCACACCGGTTGGGCGAGTACCCCGGTGACGGAGAAAAGGTTGTCTATAACGAAAGTATCTGGGTGGGTTACCGTTGGCACGACAAACAGAACATCCGTCCGCTCTTCGCTTTCGGACACGGATTGAGCTACACGACTTTCGAATACGGAAAAGTTACAGCCGACAAAAAAACGATCACGGCAGATGAGAACATCTCGTTCACCGTTTCGGTAAAGAACAGCGGCAAAAGAGCCGGTGCAGAAGTCGTCCAACTCTACATCCGCGACAAGAAATCGGCATTGCCGCGTCCGGTGAAAGAGCTGAAAGGTTTCCGAAAAATAGAACTGCAACCGGGCGAATCGCAGGAGGTACGCTTTACTATCGACCGGAAAGCCTTGCAATACTACGACGACCGGAAACAGGAATGGGTAACCGAGCCGGGAGCTTTCGAGGCTTTGATCGGCAGTTCGTCGGCAGACATAAGAACCCGTGTGACATTCACGCTGAAATAACAGCGTAAACGAATTGAAAATAAAGTACACCCCAAAAGTTTTATATCTGACTTTTGGGGTGTACTTTATTTTAACTACTTTCGTAATTAAAACTCGACAAATCAAATATAAATGGCAAAGGTTATAGTGAAAGATACCGAAGTAAATGTAGTTAAAGTCAATGGTGAGGACTATATTTGTTTGACAGATATGCTACGAGCCAAAGATGGAGACTTTTTTATTACTGATTGGTTGCGCAACCGGAATACTCTTGAATTTATCGGTATTTGGGAGAAAGTATATAATCCTAATTTTAATTATGGCGAATTCGCCATAATTAGAAACCAATCAGGACTCAATAGTTTTAAGATCAGTGTAAAAGAGTTTGTATCCCGTACCCATGCCATAAGTTTGCAAGCGAAGGCAGGACGATATGGAGGAACGTATGCCCATAAAGATATTGCATTTGAATTTGCAATGTGGATAAGTCCAGAGTTTAAGATTTATATGGTCAAAGAGTTCCAACGGTTAAAGAACGATGAACAAAGATTACTCGGTTGGTCTGCAAAACGTGAGTTGTCGAAAATCAACTACCACATACACACCGATGCTATCAAACAGAACTTAATCCCAAATGAAGTTTCTTCGGCGCAGGTAAGTATTATCTATGCCAACGAAGCCGATGTTTTGAACGTAGCTATGTTCGGTATGACGGCAAAACAATGGCGGGAAGCTAATCCCTCCTTGAAAGGCAATATCCGTGATTATGCCACTATTAATGAACTTATATGTTTGTCGAATATGGAGAACCTCAACGCCGTATTCATTGAACAGGGTATCTCTCAAAATGAACGCCTTGTAAAACTTAATCGGATAGCCATTCATCAAATGAGTATATTGGAAAGTACCGATAACGACAACAAGAGGTTATTGAAATAGTAGATCATTATTAATTCAAGAAAAACTTACCCGCAAAAGAATCCCTATCTTTCATTACGCAGCATCTCTTTTTATTAAAGGGGTTGTGTCGAGACTTTGCTTTTCGACACAACCCCTTTAAAGTATTTCTTAACCATTCCGGCATATTGCCGTTATTCCCGATTATCTCACAGCCACTTTGACTGCCCGGTCGAAATATCGTACTACATAGATGCCGGGAACAAGTTCTATGGAACGTCCCGAACCCAATACAGCCGAAGCCACACGGGTTCCGTCTACGGAGAATACCTCCACACTGACAGCGTCACATCCTTCGACTGACAGGCAGCGGTCTTTCACCGAAACCTTCGCATCGGCAGCAGAGAGGTCGGAAATTCCGCTGGAACTTTTCTTGTCGATGACAATGTTGTCGATATACAACGCCAATGCCTTATCCGGCTCCTGCGCCGTAGCGTGGAATCCGATAAACCACGGAGCGGTGGAAGGTACGGAGAAGTCGAATTTCTTCGTTTCCCAATCCGAATCGGTATTCACCGTAAATTCGGCAGCGATCTCTGCCGTCATGGCTTGCGAAGCGGCATCGGCTCCGATTTTGATCTCCATCGTCTCTATACCCAGACTGCGGACATCGACCTGCAACGTATAAGTAACCCCCTGTTCGAACTGAATATACGGAACAAAGATCCAGTCGTCTTTGGTGGTTTCGTTGTTCCACACCTTGAAGAATTTGAAATCATAATCCCACGTCCACAACTTGCCGTCCTGGTCGGTATCTTCGATGGTATAAGCCAGCGTATTGTCGTTTATCGAGAAATCTTCGGAATAGGGTATTGCAAAAGGCGTTCCGATCATCAGCGAATTGGATGTCATGCCGAGCCCCTGCGTATTCTGGTCGATATAAGGAGTCACCTCGTAAGAACAACGGATCGGGGTAGCCGATTCCACCACATCGCTGAACGGCGAGGTGGCATTTTCCGATACCACTTCGAAATCGGGCAGACGGCGGACACGGTATTTGATTTCGCTCAAATCGAGATAACCGCCGTGTATTCCTACCGTCGGAGCTACCCAAGTCAAGATCAGTTCGTTCGTCGCCTCACCGCGCACGATCGATACGCCGGTTACATGATCGGGCACATCTTTTCCGATATATATGCCTTTCACCGCCGCTTCGTCGCCCTCGCCGCCAGCCTCATTGAAGAGTACTACCGAGAAGTCGTGCATTCCCTGCGTCGTGGAAACCGGGCATACCACATCGGCTCCGGCAACCGTAGTTCCTTCCGCAGCTTTTTTGCCGTCGATCTTCACCTCGTAAGATAAACTGCCGTTCAACGGAGAACCGCCATGCGTCGTTTCAGGGGCTTTAAACAATATGTTTCCGGAAGTGGAACCGCCCTCGAATACCGCCTGCAAACCGGTAGCCGCAGCCGGAGCCTGGTCGGAAACCACAACCGAAGTAATCCACAGCGAAGCAAACTCCTCGTCGTTGGGGAAATCCTTGATACGGGTCGCCCGTCCGGTGGCAAGGTCGATCGTGTACAATCCGCCGGTTATATCGCCCGCACAAGCAGCCCAATAGAGTGTTCCGTCGGGAGAAAATATCATCGACTGCTCGTACTCTGCCGACACGCCGGTCTGCCCGATATAGGACATATCACCGGTAGCCTTGTTCAGTTTATAGAAATATCCGTATGTGGTAACGACATATAACTCTCCATCGGGAGCAAATGCCATAGCCAGTATCGGCGTATAGGTGTCGATCGTCGCCACATCGCTGCGCAGTCGGCTCGACAAGTCGAGCGTAGCCAGTTTATAGTCGTACGAATTTTTATAGGCGACATATATCTTTTCGGTCGTCGGGTCATAGGCGACTACCTGACCTTCGGTCATAAAATAAGAGGAGGCGGTGACTTTGGTGATCAGATTGAAATCGTCATCCATATCGTAGATATAGATAGAATAGTCGTTAGACCAATCCGACGACGTAACACTGAAACAATAATAACGATTATCCACTCTTACACCACCGGCATTAGGCACAGCCGAAAGTTGTTTCAATCGGGTCATCGTCGGATCGGAAGTAGAGGTAAACGTATAGACATCGTACGTTCCCTCACCCGATTCGGGAGCTATTACCTGTCCGGCAATATTTACATCAACAGCCGATGCTTGAAAAGCAAACAGACCTAACGCTACTTGTAGAATTAATTTCTTCATAAACGGTTATCATTTGTTTATATTATCCGATACAAACTTAACAATTGTATATCTATCCGCAAAATATGCAGACAAAAATTTTTAATATATCCTTTTGCTGTGTCATCATTAAAAAATTTTTCCATTAAAACGGCTCGTCAGGGGGTTCAAACGCCGTTTTTGATTTTATAATTTATAAATTAAAACGATTTCCAAACAAAAAATTTGATTTCTTCATAAAGAATATTACTTTTGTAATAGAAAGAACTTCGTATAAATAATACACGAAGCACGAAAACTTTGTTGTAACGGTCTTGCCTATATCGAATCCAACAAACGGCAAACAGACAGATTTATCGTTTGAGTTCGATCGAACCTATGCCTTGACTCGAAACATTCCGAGTCTGTGTTGTAAGAAACCAGTAACCCCACAGCCCAATTACATCAACGTTCATGAACAAATTTCTACACCCGCGTTCGATTGCTGTCGCTGCAATCCTTCTTCTTTTTGTATGTTTTCCAATCGTCATTTCAGCAATTCCGGCAGCACCGTTTCCCGGTAAAGTCGTCCAACCCGACGGAACCACTCTTACCGTAAAACTAACGGGTGACGAGTTCGCCCACATCACCGTCACGACCGACGGATATACCCTCGTCGAAGAAACAGGCGGCTACTATTATGCCCAAGCCGGAACCGACGGGACTTTGGTCAGCACCGGTGTTCTGGCACACGATCCGGAAGACCGGCAGGCAAACGAAACGGCTCTGCTGCAAAACACACCGAAAGGCATCCGTGTCAAAAAAGAGATAAAACAGCCGCGCAGAAGGCTTAACAAGGCTTTGCTGCAATCCGGTGCCGCCGGCAACGACAACGTGCTCGTATCGGGCGGCTACCCGCTCCGCGGCAAAACCCGGTCGTTAGTCATTCTGGTCGAATTCAACGACATCGACTTCGTTACCCCCGACACCTACAACGTGTTCAACGACATGCTCAACAAACCGGGATATGACAAACGCGAACACATCGGCTGCGCAGCCGATTATTTCCGCATCCAGTCGGGCGGACTGTTCGATCCCTCATTCGATGTCTACGGACCGGTGAGAGCCTCCAAAGCCTCGACCTATTACGGCGAAAACGATGCGGCGGGCGACGACATGTATGTATGGGAACTCGTGCTCGAAGTATGCCGTAAACTCGACGACCAGATCAATTTCGCCGATTACGACCTCGACGGCGACGGATGTGTGGACAATGTATATCTCTTCTATGCCGGCTACGGCGAAAACTTCGCAGGAAACAAAGCGGCATGGATATGGCCTCACGCCTACTATATGCACGCATGGAACCTGCCCGACCAAGAGGTTACGTTCGACGGTGTGAAAATCGACTCATACGGCTGCTGCGCCGAACTGTACGGTTCGACCGGTACGGATACCGGCGCAATGGGCACATTCTGCCACGAATTCGGGCACATTCTCGGACTGCCCGATACCTACGACGTGAATTACTCCGAAGACGGATCGGGCAATCATCCCGACCAATGGGACATCATGGCATCGGGTTCGTACCTGCCCGCCACACGCAACTGCGGCGCAGTGCCTGCCGGATATACAGGGTTGGAACGTTATATGCTCGGATGGGGTGAACCGGTGGAACTGACCAAACCGCAAACCGTCTCCCTGCCCTCCCTGCAAGAAAACAATACATTCCTGCGCATATCCACTCCCGACCCGAACGAATTTTACATCCTCGAAAACCGGCAACAGCGGACCGGCAGTTACGACCGGTATATCCCGTCGCACGGTCTGCTCATCTGGCATGTAGACAGACGTACCGATGCCACCGTATCGGTAACGATCGGAGGCGAACGGCATACGCTCACCTGCATGGAATTGTGGGATCTCGACTACAATTCGATCAATTCGAATGCCGACCACCAGTGTCTCGAAATAGAAAAGGCATCGGGTAACTCCGGTTCAAAGAGTACGCTGGACACACCGTTCCCCGGCAGACAGATGAAGACTTCGTTTACCGACACGACCGATCCCTCGATGAAAACATGGAACGGAACCGCCCTCGACAAACCCATCACCAATATCCGGGAACTATCGGGTGTAATCACTTTCGATTTCTGCGGAGGCGGCGAAGGGGTGAAGATGCAGGCTATCGAACCGACACAGATCGGGGAGAACGCCTTTACAGCCCGCTGGACAGCCGATGAAAAAGCCGACGAATACCGTCTGCACGTATGGCGCGTGAACCGTTCGATCGTACCCGACATGACATCGATCGACCAGACATTCCCCGCTCTGCCCGAAGATTGGACATTAGAAGGCGATGCCACATACGAAAGCGAATCCATTATCATGGCATCGTCGCATGCCACCACGCTGGCTACGCCCCCGATCGATCTGAGCCGGGGAGGCAAACTGACAATCCGTGCCCGCCAGTATCAGTCGTCGGGCGGAACGATCTCGATCTACCACGGCGATACATTCATCGGCGAATATCCGCCTTCGGACCTCGCCTCCAACTACACCGTCACGATTCCCTCCTCATCGGCAGCTG
>OAUV01001406.1_pt1 | contig 13555 bp, 16 predicted proteins | sample 1516841 | NCBI WGS metagenome assembly OAUV01 (sample SAMEA2580044, study PRJEB22360) | human gut metagenome | biome: human gut; feature: human-associated habitat; material: faeces | place: Denmark | collected 2008/2010 | reverse complement strand
TAAAGATATTAAAGGATTACGGCTATAGAAGCCTGCATAAAGGGCAATGAACCATTTCTGATCCATTGCCTTTTACTTTACATACGCTATACTCCATAATTCTGATTATGACAGTATTCACAACCACGCATCTCTGCTACTGGAACAGGAAGTTGATGTGGATACAATCTCACGCAGGCTCGGTCACGCTGACAGCAAAATCACAAAAGAAATCTACCTACACATCACGAAGAAAAAGCAAGAGCAGGAAAATAGTAAGATAAAAGAGATTCAGCTTCTTGCAAAGTAACCTACGGATTTCCTACGGATTGTGATTTTGAGCAAGAAAAATCCCCGGAAACACCGCATTTTCAGGCACTTCCGGGGATTAAGTTCAAAGCTGTCTAGGGGAGTACCTGTATATATAAATAGGTACAAACTACTGCGAAACATCGCACTTTAAGGCATTTTCAGCACCGAAACCGTACAACAAAGTACAATGTTCTGCCCCCTTTTTGCCCCCTCACATGATACAATATTTACGCCCCAGAGTCAAATGCTCCGGGGCATATTTTTACTCAATCCAAGCCTGGAACTTGTCAATGAATCTGTATTTGTCTCCGGCGAATCCGTCCATGCCACTTGCTTTCAGTGTATCGACCTGATCTGCGTAGAAGTTTTTGTTATTCTGCACTGACACTCTGTAGTGAACCATCTTGTACTTATATCCGTCCGGTGTGATGTAGTACAGTTCAACTGCAAGAATCTCTGAACCGTCTCCGAGGATTCCATTCTTCTTGTCATTCAGATCATAGCTGTTGCCGAATGTAAGATATGGCAACCAACCATTAGCCTGCGTATAGACACGTGCCCGGATACTGCCCTTGCTGACCTTGATAGCAAGCCACTTGATCGGGACATCATCACCTTTTCCAGCCCAATCCGCTTTGTTCGTTACTGGATCCCACCACTTAGTTGTGTAAGCCTGATATGTAATATCGACCTGTCCTAAGTCTTTCTTTTCTACCGGCTTAGATGGTGCTGACGGTGTAACAGGCTGAACAGTTCCACCAAACTCCATGTAGCAATAATTGACATCAACTCTCCCACTAATTCCATCTACCTGGCCGCCAGAAGAATACTGCCAAATTGCATACTGACCCTTGTATGTATCTTCCGGAAGATTCTTGTATCTTGCCATCCACTCAACATACTTTCCACGAACGTTACCAAGATAGTTGTTGAACCAACTCAGTGAAGCGTAGATTCCCGGAGTATATCCAGCTGCCTTAAGTCCTTCACAAACGATTTCACAACATTTAGGTGCGTATCCCTGTGTTCCCGGCTCTTCGACATCAAGGAAGATAGGCAACTGGAATGTATGACCTTTAATCAGTCTCAGGATATGGTCAAGCTCGCTCTCTGCCTGTCTGTCACAAGTAGCATAGCTGTACAGATAGACTCCTACTGGAATTCCAAGTCTCTTACACTCCGCAAGGTTGCGAACCCACTGCTTATCATCCTGTGATGTGATATCATCTCCATACCCACATCTAAGGATAGCTCCTGCACAACCTGACGCCTTGACTCTTTCCCAGTTGATAACTCCATTATGATAAGATACGTCAATAATCAGATTACTCATACCATCCACCTTCCTTCAATTCCGCTTTCTTCTGTTCAATCTCTGCTACGTGCTCCTCTGCGAATTTCTGCATAGTTTCCAGTGATGTGCCCTCATTGTCTGAGATTTCCTTTGCCGAAAGTCCGTAGGCAAAACTCTTAATGATTTCTTTTACTGTCTGTTCTGTCATGATATTCTCCTTTCTTGCACCGGTGCAATTCTACTTTTTCTTATATGCGTTTCTGTTCCACATCTCTGTCACTCTCTCCCAGCCACCAGTACTCACTAAATAGACGATGAATGCAGCAATAAATGATGCGAAAATGTAATACCACTCAATTACTATCTGATAATAGGTGCACAAGACGATTACCGCTGCCGGTGTCAGGATCAGTGATGTGATCAGTGCCACAACATTCGTCTGCACTTTTTTCAGTGCCGGCATCTCCTTGATTGCCTGCACAATCACGCTGACCAAGAAAGCCAGCACTCCAATTCCTGCCAAAATGTAACTCATGTACTGCATTAATGTTTCAATGTTCATGGTCAATTCCCTCCAAATCTTCAATTCTATGGTTTGCTACCTTGATCTGCTCTTTCTGTATGGAGAGTTCCCTCTCTATACTATATGTACGTTCAACCACATGGTTGTGTTCGTCTACTCTTTTGGTCAACTCATCCAGCTTGTATTCCATAAGAGCTCTTGTTTTCTCCTGCTGCCCGTGATTGTTCAACAGGCAGATTACAAGTGTTACGCCTGCTGAGATGCAGGCTGAAATAATTGTTTCCATGCTGTTTTCCTTTCTTTTCTCTGTTTTTGAGTATAAAAATAAGACCTTTCGGTCTTGCTCTGATTTCCATGTATTCTCCTTTCTGCATAGAAAAAGAGAGGCATTAACCTCTCTTACATATTCTCGCTGTCATTAAGTTTAATACAATAATTAAACATTTCACGTTCAACTCTTTCCTTTGAACAAATTAACTTCTTTTGAACTTCATCACATAATGCATCAAAATATTTTTTCGGTGTTTTCATTGCTTCTTGATTATACCAATTCAATGTATTAAGCAATTCATCCGAAAAGGTCCTTATTGCTTTATGAGTTTTATCGAATTTCATACTTTCTTTTTTAAATATTTCAGCTCTTATATCTATATATACTAAACATTTTCCAGCTTCTTTAAGTAAATGCTTATTTTTTGTTGCAAACATGTTTAATAATTCATCTGAATTTTCCTCATCAGCGTTTTGAATAGCCTCAAGTAAATACTCTCCAGTTTCTGTAATGCACGGTAAGAGATTCGAAATCATTAATTGTAATTCTTTTTCCTCATTTGCCAAAATCTCTTTTTCCGTTTTTCTTCTTCCTATTATTGTATTAATCCATATTGTTAACAATGCAATAATTGTAGGAGATATCCCCTTAAAAATTTCCCATGCAAAATCAACCATATCATATGTCTGCAAAAATTGTTCAAAACTCATCCTTTATCCCCTATACTTTAAAATATAAATGGAATCCAGTCCTTTATTTCTTTTAGTCCTCTGTAAGTCTTCATTAAAGCTGAATTTTCATGTAAATATTTTAATCCTTCAAATGTTACTTTTGCTCTATCTGGTATTAAACTGTATACTTTTCCAGATCCATCTCGAAGTATTTTTATATTCTTTATCAGTCCAGCCTCCTGAGTAATCTCTAATAAATCAGCAAATTTTTCATTTGAAATACCATAGTCTACTGCTTTAGGTATATTATCTTCCGATATCTCTTTTACAATACTAAAAACTATTTTAAACTGATCATTGACTTTTATCTTATCTTCCATTCTAAGTTACTCTCCTTCCACCGCCATTATACAGCAGAAGGAGAAAATTTCCAAGAATTACTAGTTTATTAAGCCCCATTTAGTTAATATTTACTTATTGCGAATCCTGCCCCAGTCCCAGACTCAAACAAATCTCCAGACCAATCTATTTCTATTCTACCTCTCCACCCATTTTTAACAATTTCTTTGATAGGTAACGTTTTTGTTTTGGTAGTTCCATCTACGACCTCATTTGTCGAAATTGACCAAGATGCTTCTGTACTTGTTCCAATCATTATTAATATACTTTTTGGAAGTGAGGTATCATAATCTTGCAAGGTTGTAATCCCATTTTTAGAAAGTGTCATTAATCTATAACAACCCTCGATTGAACAGCCAATCATAATATTAGGATGCTCTTGTTTCCCGACGGTATGCCTATCTCCAAACACAAACCCTATATAATCGTGGTGAACTTTTACATCTTCAAAGATAAAATGCTCACCATTACATGAAACACCTTTCCCACAATACCAAACATTGAGGTGCTTAGAAACCGCGTAAAATCGCTGTTTTAAGGCTTTTTCTTTTTTCCAAAAAGCAAAGATAATCAAAAAGGTAATCAACCATATGTTCGAAACATCTGAAGAAGGAGGAAATCTTGCACAAATGCGTCTCATATGGTACCAAAAAGACCTACTTTGCTAAAAATTTGATTATTTTAAATGATATTTTAAAGATACAAATAAAAAGAAATGCCTTAGCAGATTAATTCATATTCACATAAACATGAAGAATACTGTTAGGACATTTCTTTTTTATCCAGATATTAACACAAGGGTATCAAAATACAATAAAACAAAGTTGATTGATCTATTCTTAAAAATAGCCACTTTTCCTTAAAACATCTATAATTCTATTTTCCTCTATTAAGTAGAAACGTTATATGGATCTTATACAACTAATAACAAGAAATAATTGAAGATTATCCAAATCTTTAAAAGAGAGGATTTTTATTGGAGATTATTAGATTTTAGATTAGAGTTATAAAATATTATTATCTTTATCATTTTTAATAATCTTGTAAGCTTCCAAAATTCCTTGCTTTACTGCAGATTTAATAATAAATGTTAGTAACGGAATTATAAAAAAAATAATGATTAAAGCAATAAATAGTATCATTTGTAAATCCATAGAAAACTCCATTTCTAATAACTATAGTAAGTGTTTCAAATTTATCAGATTTATTCTAGTATAACATACTATTAATGAATGTAAAGAAAAATATTCCTAAGAACAACCTTTCCTGATTTCCAAAAGGAAATTAGAGTTACTCAAGGGCGCATCTTGCCCTTGTTTAATAAAAGATTCGTTATGCTTTGCAGTAAATCAATGTTTTAAGTTTTCTCCAATTTTGGGAATAACCTGTGCCTAAGTGTCTAAAGTATGATATCATGTGAGTAACAAATTAGAAGTTGCAAGGAGGAAATTATGAAATTTATGCAAACAGAGAAAAAACAGCTATTGATCTATGTGATTATAGCATACGGAATCACATATGTAATGGGACTTCTGATGTGGTATGGCTATGGAAAAGGTCTTGATCTCAGCGCTTTTCCAAATGCGCAGATGCTGTATCCAGCAGCAGGTGTGATGATGGCTTATTTAATTACCAAAAAAGGAGATAAAAATCTTCCAACGGCTTTTTTCATATTCTTTATAGCACTCACGGCGGTGCTGGTTGTCTGCACGGCGGCTTCTGTTCTGGCTCCCCAAAATAGAGATCTGATGAGCATGCCATATTCTCAGTGGGCACCGATCATGGAGTACGTTATAATAGGTGGCAGCGTTATTTTCTGGATTCTTCTTCTGCAATCCGGTAAAGAAAAGCGCAGATCCTATGGACTGAACAGCGAACATTGGAATATATCTATTCGTATGATCCTGTTGTTTATTGGATTATATCTTCTCAGATTTGTGATTGCCTGTGCTCTGAGCGGCCAGCTTTCTGAATTTGGCAAAATAATGGCAAATCCTACTACCTGGATCATATTTTTTACTGTTTTGGTAAACTTTTTCCTGTCAGTAGTGGCATTCTTTGGAGAAGAATACGGATGGAGATATTATCTTCAGCCTCTTCTTCAGAAAAAATTTGGACTAAAAGGCGGCGTAATCCTTTTGGGCTGTGTGTGGGCTGTATGGCATCTGCCAATAGACTTCTTCTATTACACTACGCCGGATATGGGGCTGGCGGCTCTGGCAAGCCAGTTTGTTACCTGTATTTCACTGGGGATTTTTATGGCATATACTTATATGAAAACCCAGAATATCTGGGTCCCGATAATTATTCATTTTCTGAATAATAATATGGTGGTAGTTTTTTCAGGAACGTACTCTGCGGATGTACTTCAGAATCAGCAAATCCACTGGGGAGATATTCCTGTTGCACTGGTAATGAATCTGCTGATCTTTGGATGGGTGATCTTTCTGAAGCCATTTAAGGAGAAAAAAGCATAATATTGAATTCATTCAAATTATTTAGAACAATTTGCAAGAGTACCTGCATTTTTAGGAATAGTTATTTTAATTTCATGTATTGCAGATTGAATGATATTTGCAAAAATTGAAGTGGCATAACTTATAATAGGTTAATCATAATTGTAATCAAAAATCAATGTCCATTCTGTGGCAAATCATTAAGGGTTGTACCTATAAATAGTGAAGAATATTGTCCACACTGTGGTTGTAAAATAGAACAGGAGCATAAGAAAATTCAAATTTGATGATGAGGTGCTTTTCATGAAAAAGAGTATATCAAGGATTATCGGTGTGATAATGTTAATTATAGCTATTGTATTTATAATGTTTGCATTGAACCATCCAGAAAAGAGTTTCCCTTGGAACAATACAATTACTTGGTTACTGTATGGTGTATATTTTCTTGTGACAGTAGTGCTGCTTATTGCTCCGAAGATGAAAAAGTGAGGAACTTCAAGTTTGTAGAATTTAAAAATTTAATATGGAATATAAGATAGAGCGTATGGAAACTCCTAAAATAGTAAATTATCTAAAAGCAGATCCTACTGTGTGGAACCTTGGAGTACTACTTGCATTGCAAACCGGACTTAGAGTTGGAGAGCTTGCTGCATTAAAACGTGATGATTGGTGTGGTGACATTTTAAAAATTCGTAGACATGAAGTCAGATTCAAAAATGCTGATGGCAAGAACTGTATTGGTGTTGAAGAATTTGCAAAGACCGAAGCCGGTGTCCGTAATGTTATTTTATCGGATGGTTGAAAAGAAACATTGACTCGCTTGATAAACAGAAACCCTAATGGAATATATCTGTTTGAGAATTCTTCTGGAAAAAGAATTCGAGGAAATACATTTAATAAAAGACTTGATACTGTTTTTAAAAAATTAAATATGCCACATCGATCAATCCATAAACTTAGAAAAACATATTGCACAATGCTTATCGATGCGGGATGTGAAGATTCTATAATCATGAATCAACTTGGACATGCTTCAATTGAAACAAGCAGAAAATACTACTATTTTTGTAATCGAACAAAACAACACCAAATGGATCAAGTCAGAAAAGCAATTAACATTCAATTATTACTGATGTAAAAGGTAATCAAAAAGTAATCAAAAGTAATCAACGGAAAACAGCTAAAAGGCTTGAAAATACTGGGTTATAAGGGGATTTATATCTTTTTCGATTCTCTCATCCCCTGTATTAAAAAGCCTTAGAAGCCGCGTAAAATCGCTGTTTTGAGGCTTTTTCTTTTTTTCAAAATAACAAAGGTGATCAAACATATGTTCGAAATATTTCAGAAAAGGAGGAGCTTTTGCACATATGCATCTCATATGTTACCTTTAAGGCCTTCTTTGTTAAATTTATTAAATTATTTAAGAAATTATTATCGTTAAGAATTAGTTGAATTTAAAATGCCCTGGCAGATTAATTTGTGCTTATATGCACGAAAAACTCCGTCAGGGCATTTTCCACTTTTTACCCGATTATTTATTCCGGCTACATAAAAGTGCTGCGACTATCTTTGATAGAAAGCCAATAGACATCTTTTGATGTCGTCACGAGGGTATGGGAAAACGTAATTTCCATCAAGATGCCCCAGAAGTATACCGTAGCCATAAAAATGGCGATAAGGTAATGCGTGGGTGGATCTTGCTCTAGTTGATAAATGACTCATTATACTTGCAGTAAACCAATCTTTTGAGTTTTTCCCACTTTTGGGAATAACCTATTTTGATATATATTAGTTAGAGTTATACTTAATTCGGGATAACAAGAGCAAGATCCACCCATGTTTAACAGTTCTGCATTTCTGCCTCCTATTATCCTATGGGTTTTTATCTTGATGGGGATTCCCCATATCCACTCACGGACAGACATTTCTGTCTTCTGTTGGTTCCACCTACCGGTGCTCACAGCACTTGTTTTAATTTCTAAATATCGGTATATGGTTAATTGAGTGATTGTTATAGCTACATAGATCAATTTTTAGATTCATGGTGCAGTTATCAGTTTAGATACTGTTCCGTGAATAATTTAGGTTTAAGAAGAACATACTGGAAAACGGTACAGAAACTTCAGAAGAACATCAACATAGTTTATCTTATGTTAGGACATTTTCACTGATTGTTTTATTTATGCATCAGATAACACAAACAAATTAAAAGGATACATAAAATAATCAAAAAGAAAATATGAAAATGGATTAATAATTTAAAATAAGTACATCTATTTTTTTAAATAGATGACTGGGATTTACCTTTTTTATTGATGTATTTCGACAATCCAAGAAAATAGTCTGCGGATACATGGTAGTATTGACATAATTTTATAAGATGGCGAATAGGAAGTTCATTAGCACCACGTTCATAGCGAGCATACATTGTTTGTGAAATCCCAAGAAAATCAGCAATATCTTGCTGTGTCTTATCGTTATCTTCACGGAGCCCACGCATAATATCAATATATGATTTGTTCATTGATTTTCTATTTATCTCTTTCATAAAGATAAAATATCATAGTACATATGTTTACTATTGATTTTAGTAAATATATGTACTAAAATTAACACATAGAGAAAAATCAAAGGAAGGGAGGTTTGGGAAAATGGAAAAACAAATTATTTATCAAGGAAAAGGGATTAGTAAAAGGTACACACTATCAATGATTTTTTTATTTATTGCATTGGAAGCGTTAGGCGTGTTCTTTTTAATTCAGAAAAGGTATTCACATGTATTAGAAAAAGGAAATAATCCATTCAGTGAGGAGGGAGCGGTATATGTTGGACAGATAAGTTTAAAAAGTAGTTATGCATTGTCTAGCGGTCCACGACTAGCAATGGCGATAATTTTTATTTTGTTTGGTATTTTAATTATGGGAATGATAATCTCTTTAAAGAGAACAAAAATAACATTATATAATGAATTTTTAGAGTTTTCCGATTGTACAAATAAGATTTTATTGGGTTTGACAAGTAGTAAATATATGAAAGATGTTCGCGTGCCATATTCATCTATTATTTCCGTGAAGGCAGATAGTACTCGTTGTCAAATATATATAAGTTTAGTTGAAGGAAAACAGTATCGTGTAGTTTGTAAAGATGCAAAACTGGTAAGTGAAATGTTAGAAACGAAGTGTGGAAAATAAATTGTATTAATTGAGGAAAGAAGTATGAAAAGAAGTTCGATTAAATGGATATTAATTATGTGTTTAGTATTTACAGTGTTTTCAACAACAGCTTGTGGTAGCAATAAGCCAAAGGACCTTCTCAAAGGAACATGGGTGTCAGAAAAAAACGATATACTAGAATTTCACGAAGATGGTTCATGTGTAGCGCCATTTACTTATGATGGAGCTTGGCTAGAAAGTGCAGACCGTTATACAGTGAAAGATGACGGGACATTGCTTTTGAGCAGTGCGGGAGGCCATACGGATAGCTCTTATGAACTAACAGATTCAGAAGAAGAAGCACTTGATAATAGAAGTCAATATTTTGTTTCAAAGGAAACTCTGGTTATAGATGGAGACGAATACACTAAAACAGAATAAAGTTTTTGGATAATCAGGAAATCTTTTAAATAAAAATAGGGAGAGTATAAAATATTGAAATTTATTGAGCATAGAGAAACAGATTTGATTTTCTCTATGCTTTTGTAGTATTAAGGAGAATTTTATTTTATGAAAAAGGACAAACAATTGAAAGATATAAAAAGAAGGCATACATGTAAAATCGTGTGTGTGCTTTTATTTTTATTGATATCTGTGATTGGAATCTGTGTACATTTTAACATAATCAAGATACCATTTGTAGTCGATCTGTCAGAAAGAACAGAACAAAAACAGGAATTTGGTGATTTTTCAGGGCAATTGATAGGTGAAAGTTACATTCCTAAAGAAGAGAATATTGTATATGATAATGACAGTAAAACAAGTGGGTATGTAAATAATATGATATTGATATTTGCTTATAGTGATGTTCCAAGAAAACAAATTGTGAATATTGCAGATAGTCTTGGAGGAAGCATTGTTGGTGAAATCCCAGAAATTTATCAATATCAAATTCAAGTTGGAGCTATGGATAAAGAAAGCCTAGAATTTTATTGCAAAAAAGTTATGAGATTTAAAGAAGTTAAGTATGCAATTATTGATAGAGTATATAGTATGGAGAAAGAAGATATTGCATTACCTAATGATCCGTGGCGAGACGTTTTTCAGGGCATTTTAGGTGTAGATTGGAATGAAGAAAAACCGCAAGGTTATAATTGGTGGATTGAGGCCACAAAGGTATTATCTGCATGGCAATATAATGAGTCTTTAGCTACTATTAATGTAGGTGTTGTAGACAATGGATTTGATACATCACATGAAGATTTAAATATTACAGTTCTTAACAATGAAGTGAATAGTGTGGAGCATCATGGTACACATGTTGCAGGAACTATAGGTGCAACTAATAACAACGAGACGGGAATAACTGGAATTTTAGATAAAGTACAATTATATGGTGTTGATTGTTATGCTACATCAAAGCAGAAAAGGAGTAATATAGCGGTAAGTTCATTGTTAGCTGGAATAGAATTATGTATTTCAAATAATTGCAAAGTTGTTAATATGTCAAGTGGAACTGCTCCAACTAATGCAAAAGAAACGCGGATTAATGCAGAAAATAGTGCACGCGAGACAATTAAATATCTAATATTCATGTTAGATTCAAAAGATACCAAGGGCGATTTTATTATCACACAATCGGCTGGAAATGGAGATAAAAATAAAAATGGTATTGATGCTAAACGATATGGTGGATATTTTTCTTCAATTGATGAGGAGATGGTGAAAGAAGTTTTTGATTCCTTTGATAAAAATAATATACAACTTGAACATAATATTTCAGTTCAGGATGTGCTTGATTCGTATTTGGTAGTAGGGGCTGTGGATAAAAAGAAGAAAAATGGAACATGGCAATTGGCAAATTTTTCTAATTATGGTAAAACTATTACAGTGTGTGCACCAGGGGTTGATGTATTTAGTACAACAGTAATGGGAGGACTAAATGGAAATTATGCAAATGATTCAGGGACATCTATGGCGGCACCTATTGTTGCTGGAATTACAGCGATGGTATGGTCCACAAATTTAGATATGAGTTCTGGTACTGTTAAGAATATTATTCAACAGACAGCAGATATAGCTGTTTCTAGCCGAAGAAAAGCTGATGACGGCAGTTATTATATGATAAACGCAGCTAAAGCTGTTGAGTCTGCATTAGATTATACACCAATAAATTTGGAAGATAAGCAGACAGATATTCCATCAGATGCTGTTAAATTTAATGGACATTCCTATTATGTGTATAATTTAAGCTCAGTAACCACATGGGAAGAAGCAAAAGAATATTGTGAATCTAAAGGGGGCTATCTTGCTACGATTACTAGTAAAGAAGAGGATGAATTTGTTTATTCATGTTTAAAAAATAAATTCGGATATGAAAACGCTTATTTTGGATTCACGGATAAAGAAGAGGAAGGAACTTGGATGTGGGATAACGGCGAAGTAAGTTCTTATACGAATTGGCATGCGGGAGAGCCGAATAATGATAATTTAGATGAAAATTTCGCAATGTATTATTTTAAGTTTTCAGATGGCTCTTGGAATGATGGAGATTTTGGAAAACAAACAGACAGAGGGGGAATGATGTTTATTTGCGAATGGGAATAGTAAAGCTAGATTATTCACAGTTATGCCGTGTGAAGTAGCTAAAATCCACATATTCACCGTATTTTAATTGAATATTGCTGTTTCACCTATCAAGTGAATAAAAAAAGAGCATCCACTTGTCTGTTATGATGGAATGACCGGAGACCTGATAAAATACATCTTCGTGATGACAGCGGTTTCGCTACGTCTGTTCTTTATAAACACGGGCTCAAAATGGCACAATCTATGTAATCCGGTTAAAAGAGGATTGTATTTCTCCATGAAAAAGCATCCTATCTTGCGAATGACTTCATGGCTCAATTTTAAGATTCATGGTGCTGTTATCAGTTTAAATACTGTTCCGTGAATAGTTCAGGCTAAATAGACTATTAGAATATTTTCCTTTCCTCAAGGAACCGATTCATAGATTGAAAACTGTGAGTCGGTTCCTATTTTTCTATCTTCTGTGACTGCTGGTGTGTAAACGGTGAATGAATATTCCAGATGGTTTTACATCAACTGTCCGATGATATGGAAATTACTTTTTAGATTCGCTTTTGTGCATACCGAATCATAATTTCTGCTGAAGATATTCAGGATACTCTAAAAGATCTGCTTTCCGGAACAATTCAAGATATGCTTGAAACAGAAATGGATAATCATCTCGGCTACGGCCGTTATGAAAGATGCGGTGAGCCTAACTACCGTAATGGTACGAAACCCAAGACTGTCCGTAGTAAATATGGTGAATTTTAGGTAGAGGTACCTCAGGACCGTCAGAGTTCATTTGATCCACAAGTACTTCCAAAACGTAAACGGTGAATGACTGTCTCTCTTTGACAGTTAGAAAGATAAAACGGCTACAAACCCAGTAAGCATTTTTCTAAGTATCTATAAACAATTGATGCAATGAAACAAGTGATAAAGTGAGCTAATATGCGTTCCCGTCTTTTAACGTAAACAGGACGAGCTTCAAAATCTGTTTTCAATGACTAATACTTAACTACATTAATAAAAACTCTGATATAGTATTTTTAATCATAATTATTAGATAATCCTTCGATATTCGCAATGTCTTCTACTAGGTTAGGATGCTCTGGATCTTCTATTTGAAATGATAATTGAATATAATTGTCTAGCATGACTACTCTGACCGAAAAATCTATATTATCTCTTACTGTACCATCATGCAACTGATATGATAGTCCGCTTCCTCTATAAGTTGCTTGCCCCAATTTGCATTCTTCCAATTGTACATGTACAGTATTAGTATTGAATTTTTCACTTTTTATATCCATACTATTCCTGTCATAATTGGAAATAATTATATATGTTGAAGGATCATTTTCATGTACTTTCATAATGCTTTCCCATGCTTCAATCGAAACAAGCAGAAAATACTACTATTTTTCTAATCGAACAAAGCAGCACCAGATGGAGCAAGTCAGAAAGGCAATTAACATTTAATGATCACTGATGCAAAAGGTAATCAAAAAGTAATCAAAAGTAATCAACTAAAAACGGTCGTAAGGCTTGAAAATACTGGAGTAGACGAAATTTATATCTTTTTCGATTCTCTCATCCCCTGTATTAAAAAGCCTTAGAAGCTGCGTAAAATCGCTGTTTTAAGGCTTTTTCTTTTTTCCAAAGAGCAAAGGTAATCAACCATATGTTTGAAACATCTGAAGAAGGAGGAAATCTTGCACAAATGCGTCTCATATGGTACCAAAAAAACCTGCAAATCCAGATTGGTGCCGTGGAGCGATATAATTGAGAAAGAGCAGTCACTGTAGTGGTGGCTGCTTTTGCTGTATTGAAGACTGCATGAAAATGTGCTACGATAAAATTGATAAATTAGGATTTAGAGGATGTGAATGAGCAGCATGAAGAAAACAAAAGAAGGAATTAATTT
>OAUV01001398.1_pt1 | contig 13688 bp, 10 predicted proteins | sample 1516841 | NCBI WGS metagenome assembly OAUV01 (sample SAMEA2580044, study PRJEB22360) | human gut metagenome | biome: human gut; feature: human-associated habitat; material: faeces | place: Denmark | collected 2008/2010 | reverse complement strand
AGTGGTTGTCGACGCCATCGTCGACGCTCCGTCGCCGACCGACAAGCCCCGCAAGATCCGCGAGGTGAACCCTGCGCAGACGGTCGAACACAAGGTGGTCTACAGCGACATCGACTTCAACCGCCACGTCAATACGATGCGCTATATCGAAATGATGATCGACATGCTGCCCGTCGAACTGCTCATGCAGGAGACGCCGGTGCGCTTCGACATCCATTTCCTGCGCGAATGCCGTTACGGCCAGACGCTTAGCGTCGGTTACGAGCAGCGCGGCCGCACGGCGCTTTTCGAGATACGCAGCGACGAGGGCACTCCGGCCGTGCGCGCCTCTATCGAGTGGAAATAAGCCTGCGGAGCGTGTCCCGCATCTGCTTCGTGGAACGGGTTTTGCAGTTACGGCTGCAAAACCTTTTTCATTATGGAAAACGCAGTTAAAACACAAAACAAGTATCAGGTGAGCATCGACCTGCTGAACGATGCCGTGGGCAAGGAGATCGCCACTTCACTCCAGTACATGTATTTCCACACCCATTTCGAGGATGACCGCTATCAGTACCTTTCGAAGATCATGCGCGAAATCTCGATCGCCGAGATGCGCCATATCGAGGAGTTCTCCGACCGCATCCTCTTCCTGCAGGGCGACGTCGATATGAACGCTTCGTTCCGCACCCGGCAGGTGACCGACGTCAAGGACATGCTCCGTTTGGCGCTGCAGCTGGAGCAGAGCACCATAGATTCCTACAACGAGGCTTCGCGCATCGCTTCCGAGCACAAGGACGCCGTCACGCACAAGATGTTTCAGGACATCATCGCCGAGGAGGAGCAGCACCTCGACACCTTCCGCACCGAACTGCAAAACGTACTCGACTACGGCGAGGAGTACCTCGCGCTGCAATCCGCCGCGGGAAGCAAGCACGCCGCCAAGAGCTTCGGACACCCCGGCGACGGAGAATAGTCCGTCCTGCCGGACCGGTACCGCGGATGCCTTCCGGGCTGGATTCCGTTTTTTAATCGTATATGCGTTTCTGCCCTCTGCGGCACGGGAAGTCCCCGCTTCGGCGGGGATTTTCCGTGCCTGCGGGCGGCCGATCCGCCGATGCGCCCTCTGCGTCGGCGATAAAGAGCGGGAAAACGGTTGCCATGTCGCATATTTTCCTATATTTGTACTATGAAAATTACGATTTTAGGACCTGCGCACCCCTACCGCGGGGGATTGGCTTCGATCATGGAGATCATGGCCCGCACGTTCCGGCTGCGGGGCAACGAGGTCGATATCAAAACCTTCACGCTGCAATATCCTTCGCTGCTCTTCCCCGGCAAGAGCCAGACCGTCGATACGCCGCCTCCCGCCGACCTCGACATCTGCCGGTGCGTCAATACGGTCAATCCCTTCAACTGGCTCCGCGTGGGCCGGCGCATCCGCCGGGAGCGGCCCGACTTCGTGCTGATGAAGTACTGGACACCCTTCATGGCGCCCTGCTTCGGCACCATCGCGCGCATCGCGCGCGGCAACGGCCATACGAAGGTCCTCTGCCAGATCGACAATGTCGAGCCGCATGAACGCCATCTGACCGATAAGCCCTTCAACCGTTACTACCTGCGGGCCGTAGACGGCTTCGTCTATATGTCCGAGCAGGTGCACCGCGAACTGGAAACCTACAGCAAGGCTCCGGCGCTCTTCTCGCCGCATCCGCTGTTCGAAAATTTCGGCGAGCGGGTGGCGCGCTCCGAAGCGTGCGTCCGGCTGGGACTCGATCCTGCGGTGGGCTACGCGCTGTTTTTCGGCCTGATCCGCGATTACAAGGGGCTTGATCTGCTGCTCGATGCGTGGGCCGAATTGAAACGTGCGGGGCGCGCCGAAGGGCGTAAACTCATCGTCGCCGGCGAATTCTACACCCCGAAGGAGCGTTACCTGCGTCAGATCGCCGACAACGGTTTGCAGGACGACGTGATTCTTCACGACCGCTTTATTCCCGACGAGCAGGTGAAATACTATTTTTCGGCCGCCGATTTCGTCGTGCAGCCCTATAAAACGGCCACGCAGAGCGGCGTGACGCAGATCGCCTATCAGTTTTGCGTTCCGATGGTCGTCACCGATGTCGGGGGGCTGGCCGAAATCGTGCCCGACGGACGGGTAGGGTATGTGTGCGAACCGACGGCGCGGGGCGTCGCCGAAGCCGTTGCGAAGATGTACGAGGGTGACGCGGTCGAGCGTTTCCGACTGAACTGCATCGAGGAGCGCAAGCGTTTTTCGTGGGAAGAGATGTGCAGCCGCATCACGGAGCTGTACGAACGGGTCCGCTGATCGGCAGGTCCGCTGATCCTGCGAGTATGCTGATCCCGTGGGGCATTGGGATGCGGGCCGCATCGAGTCGTTGCGGAGCGTATCGAGATGCTGGCGCGGGCGTGCCTTAATCGTAGCTGCCCTCCGAACCCAAAAAAACACGATCGCCCGAAACATTTGTTTCAGGCGATCGGAATAGAAAAAGGGGTGTATATCGCGGTGGAGCCGGACCTCGGTCGTAGGAACAGCGCCCGGCCAAGTCCCCGAACTGCAGCACGAAAACTCCGGGTAACCCGAAAACTCCGGGCAACCCTGCAGATTCCGGGCAATTCAGCAAGGTTCTGGTATCCGGCTGGCTCCGGAAATCTGCCGGCGGATAGGTCCGCCCCGGCGGGGATTACCGTTTTTCATCCCCGTTGCGAATCTCCTTGCGGCGGATTTTGCCGCTGATCGTCTTGGGCAGCTCCTCCACGAATTCGATGATGCGCGGATACTTGTAAGGCGCCGTGATCCGCTTCACGTGGTTCTGCAGCTCTTTGATCAGCGCTTCCCCGGCCTGCGCCCTGTACTTTTCGCCGAGGATGATCGTCGCCTTGACCACCTGTCCGCGGATTTCGTCGGGCACGCCCGTAATGGCGCACTCCACCACGGCGGGGTGGGTCATCAGCGCGCTCTCCACCTCGAAGGGGCCGATGCGGTAGCCCGAACTCTTGATCACGTCGTCGGCACGCCCCACGAACCAGAAATAGCCGTCCTCGTCGCGCCATGCCACGTCGCCCGTGTAATAAACTCCGTCGTGCCAGACCTCGCGCGTGAGTTCGTCGTTCAGGTAGTACTCCTTGAACAGCCCCAGCGGTTTTCCCTTGTCGGTGCGGATCACGATCTGCCCCTGTTCGCCGTCCTCGGCCGAACGTCCGTCGGGCGTCAGCAGGTCGATTTCGTACTGGGGGTTGGGCACGCCCATGCTGCCGGGCTTCGGCTCCATCCACGGGAAAGTGGCGAGCGTGAGCGTCGTTTCGGTCTGCCCGAAACCCTCCATCAGCCGGACGCCCGTCAGCTGCTTGAAGGTGTCGTAGACGGCCCCGTTCAATGCTTCTCCGGCCGTGGTGCAGTATTCGAGCGACGAGAGGTCGTATTTCGAGAGGTCTTCGCGGATCAGAAAGCGGTAGATAGTGGGTGGGGCGCACAGCGAGGTGATGCGGTACTGTTCGATCTTGTGCAGGATGTCCGCCGGCGTAAATTTCTCGTGGTCGTAGACGAAAATATTGGCTCCGGCCAGCCATTGCCCGTACAGCTTGCCCCAAGCGGCCTTCGCCCATCCCGTGTCGGCGATCGTCAGGTGCAGGCTCCCGTCGTGCAGGTTGTGCCAAAAACACCCCGTGCTGATATGCCCCAGCGGATAGGTGAAGTCGTGCGCCACCATTTTAGGTTCGCCCGTGGTCCCCGATGTGAAGTACATCATCATGATATCGTCGTTGGCGTTCACCCGCTGCGGACGCACGAAAGGGGCGGCGTTTGCGATTCCCGCGTGGAAATCGAGGAATCCTTCGGGAATTTCCGGCCCGACGCTTATCAGCAGCTCGGTCGTCGGGCTTTCCGGCATGGCCGCCGCCACGTGGTCGGCGATCACCCGTTCGCCCGCCGCGACGATCGCCTTGATTCCGGCCGTGTTGCACCGGTACACGACGTCTTTCTTGGTCAGCAGGTGAGTCGCCGGAATCACGACCGCCCCCAGCTTGTGCAGGGCGAGGATCGAAAACCAGAATTCGTATCTCCGTTTGAGAATCAGCATCACCACGTCGCCCTTTCCGATGCCGAGACTCTGGAAATAGGAGGCCGTGCGGTCGGTCTCCCGCTTCATGTCGGCGAACGTGAACTGAATCTCCGCACCCTGATCGTTCGTCCAGAGCAGCGCTTTCCGGTCGGGCTGTTCCTCCGCGTAGGCGTCCACCACGTCATACGCGAAGTTGAAATTCTCCGGGACGCGGATATGCAGGTTCTTTCTGTAATCCTCCTGCGAGCGGAAGGCCGTTTGCTGTAAGAATCTCTCTACCATAGCTTACATGATTATCGCCAGAAAGCGGACCGGCCGCCCGTCGAGCGCCTTCATTCCGTGCGGCAGGCTGGAATCGAAATAGAGACTGTCACCGACGTTCAACACCAATTCTTTCCCGTTCAGACTCAGCAGCAGACGCCCTTCGAGCACGTAGTTCATCTCCTGCCCTTCGTGACTGTTCAGGTGCATCGGGGCGTCGGCCGGAGCGGGTTCTACCGTCACGATGAAGGGATCGGCTTTCCGGTCGCGGAATCCCGACGCCAGCGCTTCGTACTTGTAGGCTTTGCGCCGTTCGACCGACACGCCCGCACCCGCACGGGTGATGAAATAGGCGTTCATCTTGGGCTCTTCGCCGAACATGAGCACGTCCAGACTGATTCCGTAACGGCGGGCTATGGTCTGCAGGACGTTTACCGAGATGTCGCTTTCGCCGCTCTCCAGCGCCATATACTCTTCGACCCGGAGATGACAGCTCTCCGCCACCTCCTGCGCCGAGAGTTCGAGCACTTCGCGCAATTCGCGCAGGCGGTTGGCGATTGATTTGATGGGATCACACATTGTTTTTTCGTTTTAATCGAACAAACCGTATCCGCCCCGCTTCCGCCGGGTGCGAAGTCTGAAGTAACAATCTGTAAGTTAGTTACGCTGATTTTTATGTTTTATCCTGTTTGTTTTAACCTAACAACTTGGCTGTAAATATAGTAAAAAATATTACAAACAGCAACCTTCTGCTTTTTTTCGTCTTCCGGCGCGGTGCCGCCGTTTCGGCACTGTACGATTAACGGGCTATGTAGCAGTAAATTATAAAGGGCCGCCGTGCATCGCACGACAGCCCTTCCTCTTCATTTACTTATCGTAGTTTGGCTACTTCTTGATATTGGGCAGTTCAAGCCCGTAATGTTTCCTGCGGTCCTCGGCTTTGAGCCATATGCCGAGCAGCATGGCGACGACGCCGCAGCTTGCGAAGATCACCATCGGAAGCGTATAGTTGTAGGCTGTACCGTCGATATGGCCGGGGTTGCTGAATTTGAGCGCATAGCCGATCACGGCCGGGAAGAGGCACAGCCCGATGTTCTGAATCCAGGAGATCAGCGAGTATGCCGAACCCAGATAGCGGGTCTCCATGATCTTGGGAACCGAGGGCCAGAGGGCCGCGGGAACCAGCGAGAACGAGATGCCGAGAATGATGATCGCGCCGTAGGCGATCAGCGTGCTCGGATAGGCCGGGAGTACGAAGGCGAAGATCAGGTGGCAGACCGTCATCAGAATTGCACCGAAGATCAGCATCGTAGCGCCCTTGCCCTTATGGTCGAGGTAGCTGCCGAGCAGTGGCGTGATGGCCGCGGCGCCCATCGGGAACCAGCGGAAGATGTCGGCGGCCGTCTGGGCCGAGACGCCGAGGTTGCTCTCCAGCATGTTCGTGGCGAAACGCTGGAAGGGGAAGATCGCCGAGTAGTAGAGCACGCAGAGCATGGCGACGATCCAGAAGACCTTGCTGCCGAATATTTTGCCGAGGTCGCTGACGCGGAACTCCTCTTCCGAGCTGTTGTTGCCTTTGGCGTCGAGTCCCAGCTGTTTGTCCAGCTTGCGGTCCATGAACGTAAAGACCACGTAGGTCAGCAGGCCGATCAGCAGCAGCAGGGTGCAGAACGCCACCGGACGTACGACCGTTGCCGGCGCCATGTTGGCCAGCCACGGCGAGATGGTGAACACGGCGAATACGCCCACGCGGGCGATGGCCATTTCGAGTCCCATGGCCAGTGCCATCTCCTTGCCTTCGAACCATTTGGCGATGGTCTTCGATACGGTGATGCCGGCCATCTCCATGCCGCAGCCGAAGATCATGAATCCCAGCGATGCGAGTTTGGCGCTGCCCGGAAACGATACCCACCAGCTGTTGAGCCACGTTTCGATGCCCGAACCGATGAAGGCGTCGCTCACTCCGTAATACTTGATGCTGGCGCCGATGAACATCAGGGACGCCGAGAGCACTCCCGTGAAGCGTATGCCCATCTTGTCGAGGATGATGCCCGCCAGAATCAGGAATCCGAAGACGTTGAAAATGAACTCCGAGCTTCCGTACATGCCGAAGACGTCGGGCGTCCAGCCGCGCTGGGCCTCGATCATGCTCTGCAGCGGCGACATCATGTCTACGAACATGTAGCCGAAGAACATCGTCAGCGCGATCAGAATCAGCGCCGTCCAGCGGACGAATGCCGAATCGTTGAGTTTTCGTTGGATAATTTCCGTCATAGTTATTTGATTTGAGTTAGCTTACTTCTCCGTCGGCGCGTAACGTTTCAGCACCTCGTAAGCCTCGACGATACCCAGTTCGCCGGCCTTCGAAATGTCGAGACACCCTTTGCGCGTGTCCTTCATGAATATCTGTATGATGCCGCGGTTGTAATACGCCTCGGCGAAATTGGGGTTCTGTTCGATGGCCTTCGAGTAATCCTCGAACGCTTCGGGCAGGCTTCCCGACAGGGCCTTGAGGTTGGCGCGGTTGTAATAGCTGTACGCCAGGTCGGGGAAGAGCTTGATGGCCTTGTTCAGGTCGGCCACCGCCTCGTCGTAACTGTACGTGCGCTTGCTGTTGTTGTTCAGCCGGTTGGCTGGATCCGAGTCGATCGTGATGCGCTGGTAGGAGTTGTCGATCGACGAGATGAAGTCGATCATCTCGGCGCGCGTGGTCGAGCGGTTCAGGTAGAGGAACGGGTTGCTCGGATTCAGCTCGATGGCCGACGAGAAGGTATTGACGGCATTGGTGTACTGCTTGATGAGCGCCTGCGAGACGCCGCGCTCGAAGAGCGCCGTCCACGAGGTTTCCGCCGCTTTCAGCTCCTCGACATACTGCTTGTCGAGCATCACGAGCGTGTCGGGCGCAATGTTGGTTTCGCGCCACGAAAGCGTCAGGAATTCGTTGTCCACGCGTTTCTTGAAGTCTTCGACGCGCTGCACGTGGTAACGCTCCACGGCCGGCACGGTGTCGGGGCGCATCAGCGTGAATTTGAACAGCGGCAGCAGGCGCATCTCTTCGCGTCCGCCGTTGTGGCCCGTCACGCGGTCGAAACTGCCGCCTGAGAATTTGCTGTCGAATGACAGCAGGCGGTCGAAGCGCTGCGTCGTATCGGCGAATATCGAATAGGTGCTGTCGCTCAGGCATGAGCGGTATTCCGCGATTTTCTTCTGCGCCGTGTCGCGGTCCTTCTTGGCGCCCTGCGGGTCGCGCAGCAGCTCGCGCAGGCGGCCGCGGTAGATATAGGCGTTGGCGAAGTCGGGATAGAGCTTGATGGCCGAGGTATAGTCCTCTGCGGCTTTTTCGATCTCGCCCAGCTGGGCGTATACGCCCGCGCGGTTGTAGTATACCAGCACGTTGTTGGGCGAATAGAGCGCCACTTTGTCGTAATCCTCCAGTGCGCGGTTGTAGTCGCCGATCTGCGTGCGCAGCATGGCGCGGTTGAAGTAGGTCAGCGAGTTGGTCGAATCGAGCTGGATCACCTTGTCGAAGTCCGACAAGGCCAGCATCGGGCGGTTGGTGTTCGAGTAGACCAGTGCCCGGTTGAAGTATGACAGCAGGTAGGTCGAGTCGCACTCGATCGCCTTGTTGAAGTCGGCTTCGGCTTCGGGATAACGCTTCTGCTCCATGTAGAGACCGCCCCGGCGGTTGTAACCGTTGGGGTTCTCGCGGTTGGTGCGGATGGCGGTGTTGAAATTGTCGTAGGCGCGGACCGTGTCCTTGAGATGCAGGTAACTCAGGCCGCGGCAGATAAAGGCGTCGGCGACCTTGTTCTCCTGACGGATGAACTTGTCGAAATCGTCGATGGCCTCGGTGAACTGCTGGTTCAAAAGACGCGTGACGCCGCGGCTGTAATAAGGTCCCGGCAGGTCGGGACGCAGCTCGATGGCTTCGCGGAAGTCCTGCAGCGCGTCGTCGTAGTTGCCCAGCCGCGAGCGGGTGATGGCGCGGTAGGTGTAGGCCTGCGTGTAGACCGGATTCATGCGGATCGCGGTCGAGAAATCGGCTTCGGCTCCCAGCAGGTCGTCGAGGTTGTATTTGGCGATGCCGCGCAGGAAATAGCCTTCGAAGGCGTTTTCGTCGAAACGCAGCAGGGTGTTGAGCGTGCGGATGGCCTCTTGGTAATCGTTGTTCATCATGCACGAACGTCCGACCCAGAAAAAATATTCCCGGTTGTATTGTGCATACGATTTCGTCCCGCACATCAGCGCGGCGGCAAGGGCGATTCCCAAGATATATTTACGCATTTTCCGACTCACTTGTCCCTCTAACGTTCTTTTCGGGCTGTTTATTATTCCGGTTTATTCCAATTCATATCCGAAACGGCGCAACTGGCGCTCGTTGTTGCGCCAGTCGTCGCTCACCTTGACGAAAAGCTGCAGGAAAACCTTCTTGCCGAGGAACTCCTCCATGTCCTCGCGTGCGGTCTGTCCCACACGCTTGAGCTTTTCGCCCTTGTGGCCGATCAGGATGCCTTTCTGCGAGTCGCGGGCGACGTAGATCGTCGCGGCGATGCGGTCGATCGTCGGTTCTTCCTTGTAGCTGTCGATCTCGATTTCGCAGCAGTAGGGGATCTCCTTGTCGTAGAATTTGAGGATCTTTTCGCGGATGATTTCCGATGCGAAGAAACGCAGCGTCTTGTCCGTCAGCGTCTCTTTCGGGTAGAACGCCGGACCTTCGGGCAACAGGGCGAGGATGGTTTTGAACAACCCCTCGATATTGAAGTTTTCCTTGGCCGATGCAGGTACGATCTGCGCTTCGGGCAGCTCCTGCCGCCACTTGTCCACCAGCGCGTCGAGCGCTTCGGGCGTCGAGAGGTCGATCTTGTTGATCACCACGACGGTCGGAATGCCGCTTTCCCGGATGCGGCCGATGATTTCGGCCGAACGGTCGCCCTGCTCCACGGTGTCGGTGACGTAGAGGATGACGTCGGCGTCGGTCACGGCGCCGGTCACGAATTTCATCATCGACTCCTGCAGTTTGTAACTGGGTTTGAGGATGCCCGGCGTGTCGGAGTAGACGATCTGGAAATCTTCGCCGGAGACGATGCCCATGATGCGGTGGCGCGTGGTCTGCGCCTTGGAGGTGATGATCGACAGTTTTTCGCCGACCAGAGCGTTCATCAGTGTCGATTTTCCGACATTGGGATTTCCGATGATATTTACAAAGCCCGATTTGTGCATTTTCTTTCTGGGATATGATCCGGACAAAGGTAACGATAAAATGCACCCCCTCCAAACACGGGAACGATTAATTTACCCGGCATTTTTACCGATTGGACCCGTCCTGCCGCATTTCCCGATTTTTTCGTTTATATTTGCCGTAACGTGAAATCCCGATGCAACCGCCTATGAAAACCTCGAAAACTCTCTTTTTCCTGCTCGGCGCCCTGCTGGCGGCCCTGCTGACGTGGTGGCTGGCCGGCGGCAAACAGGCCGCCGCCGGAACCTCCGCCGTTGGAATGCCAGCTGCGGGAATCTCTGCCGCCGGGCTGCCGGCCGCGGGGGAGCGGAGCGCCCTCGACGTGATTGCGACGCGCACGAGCGTCCGCGCCTACCGGGACTGTCCGGTAGGGGCCGATACGGTCGAACTGCTGCTGCGTGCGGCGATGGCCGCGCCTTCGGCCATGAACCGCCAGCCGTGGGCCTTCGTGGTCGTGGACGACAAGGCGTTGCTCCAAAAATTCGCCGACTCCCTGCAATACGCCAAGATGGCGGCATCGGCGCCGCTGGCGGTCGTCGTCTGCGCGGACCTCACCCGCAATCCGGGCGCTTCCGGCGACTGGTGGGTGATGGACGCTTCGGCCGCTTCCGAGAACCTGCTTCTCGCGGCCCACGCCGTAGGGCTGGGGGCGGTATGGACAGGCGTATATCCCCGCAGCGAGCGGGTGAAGGCCGTCCGCACTATTCTGGGACTTCCGGAATCCGTCGTGCCGCTGAATGTGATTCCGATCGGGTATCCGGCCCAGACCCCGGAGCCTAAACAGAAATGGAATCCCGGCAATATCCGGCGTAACGGCTGGACGCGGTAGTCCGGGACTCGAAACCGAAAATCCCTGCGCCGGTTCATCGGGCAGGGATTTTCTGATTTTGTTTCGGAAACTTCGGATTTTCCGGGACGGCGGGACGGCTTGTCGTTCGAATTACCGCCGCATGCCGGGCATCTTCGGCATCTTCATACCGCCTCCGGCCACGGCCTTCATCATCTTGCGGGTGTCCTCGAACTGCTTCATCAGACGGTTCACGTCGGCCATCGTCGTGCCGCTGCCTTTGGCGATGCGTTCGCGGCGGCGGGCATTGATGATTTCGGGGTGTTCGCGCTCGGCGGGGGTCATCGACGAGATGATCGCCTCGGTCTGCTTGAAGACGTCGTCCGGAATGTCCACATTCTTGAGCATCTTGCCCATGCCGGGAAGCATCGACGCAAGGTCTTTCAGGTTGCCCATCTTCTTGATCTGCTGTATCTGTCCGATGAAGTCGTTGAAATTGAACTGGTTCTTGACCAGCTTCTTTTTCAGCTTGCGGGCCTCCTCCTCGTCGAACTGCTCCTGCGCGCGCTCCACGAGCGACACCACGTCGCCCATGCCCAGAATACGGTCGGCCATACGTTCGGGGTGGAAGACCTGCAGGGCGTCCATCTTCTCGCCGCTCGAAATGAATTTCAGCGGTTTGTTCACGACCGAACGGATCGAGATCGCGGCGCCGCCGCGGGTGTCGCCGTCGAGTTTGGTGAGCACCACGCCGTCGAAGTCGAGCCGGTCGTTGAACTCCCGTGCCGTGTTCACGGCGTCCTGACCCGTCATGGCGTCCACGACGAAGAGCGTTTCCGAGGGTTTCACGGCGGTTTTGATGGCCGTGATCTCCTGCATCATCGCCTCGTCTACGGCCAGACGTCCGGCGGTATCGACGATCACGACGTTGAATGCGTGCTGGCGTGCGTATTTTATGGCGTTTTCGGCGATCTGCACCGGGTCTTTGCTGCCCTCTTCGGTATATACCTCGACCCCGATCTGCCCTCCGAGCACCTTCAGCTGGTCGATGGCTGCCGGACGGTAAACGTCGCCGGCGACCAGCAGCACCTGCCGGCCTTTCTTGCTCTTGATGAACGAAGCCAGCTTGCCTGAGAACGTGGTTTTACCCGAACCCTGAAGACCCGCGATCAGGATCACGGCGGGATTGCCCTCCAGCCGGATGTCCGTCGCCGTGCCGCCCATCAACAGGGCCAGCTCGTCGCGTACGATCTTGGTCATCATCTGGCCGGGCTTCACCGCCTTCAATACGTCCTGCCCCAGCGCCTTCTGCTTCACTTCGTCGGTGAACGACTTGGCTACCTTGTAGTTGACGTCGGCGTCGATCAGCGCACGGCGAATCTCCTTGAGGGTTTCGGCGATGTTGATCTCCGTGATGCGGCCCTCGCCTTTGAGGATTTTGAACGACCGTTCGAGTTTATCCGTTAAATTTTCAAACATAGGTCTGCGAAATTTTGCCCACAAAGATAACGAATAATTCACAAAGAGCAAGGGCCGCGGCGATTTTCGGCGCCGCTGCCGCCGCCGACCGCACTTTTCGGCGTAAATGTTTGGCGGTCCGGCCTATTGTGCTACCTTTTGTGACCGAAGCAAACTGTGCATTATGAAAAAAACAGCTTTTGCGGTACTCCTCGCGCTTCTGTGTTGCGTCAGCGGGGCGGCCCAGACTCCCGATGAATGGCAGCCCCCGAAGGGCCTGCCCTACGGCAACGAAATCGGCATCCGCTACGGCGCCCAGATCCAGCTCGCCACCGGCGGCCGGCTTTCGCCCGACCTGCAGGCGTTCAGCATCGACTATGCCCGCTACAACTACTACAACATCGGCTTCCGCACGGGTCTGAACGTCTTTCTGGACTCCGACGTCTTCGACTACTATTCCATCCCGATGCAGTTTACATGGCGGACGGGACGTATGGTGTCGGCATGGCGCAGAAGCAGGGACGAAGGCTATCCGAACAACGACCCCTATGGCAACGGTTATTACGGGGAGAGCAAACCCGACTGGGGCAGTGCGTTCCTCACCACGCTGTTCTCGATTCTCCCCTCGGCGTTCGAAGTGCATACGGGGTTCACACCGGGCATGATGTTCGGGCCGCTGAGCCTTCCGCCCTATGACGGGGGATTTCTCGTCAGACACCGCTTCAGCTGTACTTTCGATGTCGGCGCGCGGCTGATTATTCCCATCTGGCGGTTCAATCTCTACGGAGATTTCACCTACCATTGTTATATTACGGATAATTTCGGATTCCGATACGGAGACTTCCGCCCGACCCGCTCCTATATGGGCGTAGGCGTCGGCCTGTCGTTCAACTTCTGACCGGAGTGCCGGGCCGCCGCAATCCGGTTGCCCAGCCGTCGCAGCCCGGTTGCCCCGGCCGGTCGCTTACCGCAGCAGTCCGGCTTCGTACCACTAAAAATACAAGTCCCCCTTTTCAAAGGGGGATTTCGGGGGATTGTCTGTATGAAGGCCGCTTTGCGGCCGGACAGATCGTAATTTATCCGGAAGGGTTACCTGAGCAGTCCGGCTTCGTAATAAATTACGATCTGTTCGATCATCCGGTCTTCGTTCTGCTTGTCGTATTCCGACTTGAGGTTCTGTCCGAAGATGCGCGACACGCCCTGCCAGAATCCCGCCACAAAGCCGCCCCGGAACTCCTTCAGCACCTCGTAGGCGGTGTATTCCGTTTCGCGGTCGATCAGTTTCAGCAACACTTTGCCCTGCGTGCGGGTCATGTGCTTCAGCACCGGCGTATACTCCTCCTTGATTTGGTTGTAAACCTGTCTGATATAGGCTTTCTGCGCCTTCTTCGTCGGCAGGCGGCACAACTCCTCCTCCATGGCCGCCATCTTGGCTTTGGCGATCCGGGCGATGGGGTAGACCTTCTTCACGGCATCGACCAGCTTGCGGTAGCGGCGCAGGTCCACCGGGCGGCTAAATACGTAAACCGGAAGAATGTGCACCAGCGGCACCGAGTCGCCCTTTTCCACGCACCACTCCTGATGCCAGAAGCCGCGGCCTCCCTGCGCCTGCGCTCCGGGGAGTGCGGCGGCCAGCGTTATCAGAAGCAGAAGCCACTTTTTCATGTCCGTAAAAAATTGTTACCTTTGCGAAGGTAATTATTTATCGGTTAAACGTCATACGCCAGAACGATATTATGCTCGAAAAAGGATTGTCGGCCCAGAGCCGCACTACGGTAACGAACGAAAATACGGCCGCCGCGATGGGATCGGGCGACCTGCCCGTATTCGCCACGCCTTCGATGGTGGCGCTGATGGAAAACGCCGCCATGACAGCCGCGGCGGC
>OAUV01001390.1_pt1 | contig 13782 bp, 8 predicted proteins | sample 1516841 | NCBI WGS metagenome assembly OAUV01 (sample SAMEA2580044, study PRJEB22360) | human gut metagenome | biome: human gut; feature: human-associated habitat; material: faeces | place: Denmark | collected 2008/2010 | reverse complement strand
AATGAATTCCGAGCAGTCCCAGAGGCTCGAAACGGGTTCCATCGTCATCAGGTATACCAGTGCGGCGATGGCAAAGACCGCCCAGCCGACGATGTTGTTCCAGCGTTTGAAGGATGTCATATTTTTTCGGTATGTTTCGCTTTATGTCCTGCAAAAGTAATCATTTAACGGCGAAATCCAATCAATATTACCTGCCGAAGGCGGAAAGTTGCTATTTTTACGTCTTGAAACAGAATGTTTTCAAACTGTTTTTGTATATTTGTTTGATGTGTCCGTGCGTCGGCCGTTGAAAATTGTAGAAACCCTTAAAATTCCGATAGAATGAAACGTTTCCTGCTTCTACTCGCTGCGGCGGGCCTTGCATGGGCTTGCGGTAAGGACGGGGCTGAAAACCCCGCTCCCAAACCCGCGGAAAATATTGAGATACCGGCTTCTGTGACCCCGCCCGTTTTCGACGAGCAGGGCGGCAATATGTCGCTGACGTTTACGGCGCATGAGGCGTGGAGTGCGAGCGTCGATGCGACGCGGGCATCCAACTGGTGTTCCGTTGCGCCCGAGTCGGGTGCTGCCGGTGCCGTTACGCTCACGGTCACGACGTTGCCCAATGATACACCCGATGAACGGAACGCGACGATCTTCCTCAAAGCGGGCACAACCACGAAGACGCTGTCCGTAACACAGAAGCAGCAGGACGCCCTGACCGTCACCTCATCGAAGTTCGAGGTGGGGGCCGGCACCGGCGAGATCGTGGTCGAACTGAAGGCGAATATCGATTTCGACTATAAAATCGGTGAGGAGTGTGCCGAATGGGTTTCGTATGTCGGTACCCGCGCCCTGAAAACCTCGCGGCTCGTATTCCGCGTCGCAGCCAATGAGGAGTTGTCGGTGCGCGAGGGGAGTATCCTCCTGCGCAGCAGCCTCGGGGACGAACAGGTGAAGATTTACCAGCAGGGAGCCGATCCCGCACTGGTGCTGACCCAAAAGTCGTATACCGTGCCTGCCGCCGGCGAAACGATCAAAGTCGAATTGAACAGCAATGTCGATTATACGGTGCAGATGCCCGAAGCGGAATGGATAACCGAACCGGCCGCACGCGCCATGTCGACGCATACGCACTATTTCGTCGTCGCTGCCAACGACGAGTATGACGGCCGTACGGCTGAAATCGTCTTTACCGACAAGGCCAACAACCTCTCGGAAACGGTTACGGTCACGCAAGTGCAGAAAAATGCCGTCGTGCTGGCGGAATCCCGATACGAATTCGGTACGGACGGAGGCAAACTGGATTTCGATGTCCTGACCAATGTCGATTTGACGGTTGCGGTATCGGACGATGCGAAAAGCTGGATAACGCAGGTCACGACCCGCGGGCTGGAGCAAAAAACGCTGCATTTCGACATTGCGGCCTGTTCGCAGGAAACGGAACGTACCGGTACGATCCATATTAGCGGCGGCGGTGTGACACAGACGGTGACGGTCGCGCAGGGCGGCTTGAAAGAGGTGCTCGAAAAGGAACGCGCGGCATTGGTTGCGCTGTACAATGCCACCGGCGGCGATAACTGGGCGAATAAGGCCAATTGGTGCTCGGACAGGCCGGTAAGCGAGTGGTACGGCGTGACAGTCGACGAACAGGGGCGGGTTTTAACATTAGTGTTAGAGAATAATAATTTGACCGGATCTATACCGGCTGAATTTTGTGAATTAGGCAGTCTGATACAAATTAATTTTTCTGATAACCCTTTGTCGGGTGTAATCCCCGCCGGATTCGGCAACCTGTCCAATTTAACAAATCTGTCACTTTATAATAATGGTTTTTCCGATATTTCTGCCATATTCGGGTTGCCAAGTATTCGGTGTCTGTTTGTTACTTTGCCGGGAGAAAACATACCCGTAGAAATTGGGAATTTATCCAGTTTAACCGATTTGCAATTATATGGAAACGACGTGGCAGGTGTAATTCCGAAAGAAATCGGAAACCTTGTATTGCTACGAAATCTTGATATAGTCAGTCCGAAGTTGTCAGGTTCGATTCCCGAAGAATTATTTAATTGTACGAATTTAGAGTATTTGCGTATATATTCGAATTATGGTCTAAGCGGATCCATCTCTCCGAAATTAGGACTGCTAACACAACTGAAAAGATTGGAGTTGAATAATAATAATTTAACAGGGCCTATCCCGGACGAAATATGCAATTGCAGCCGATTGGTAAATATATTCTTACAAGAAAACAAGTTGACGGGCTCTATACCCGAAGGTTTGGGCAATCTCCCCGAACTTCGGCATTTTATTGCATTCAATAACAATTTGAGCGGAAATATTCCGGCTTCGATCCTCAACCACAGACTTTGGGATGTCGAGTGGGCGCTGATTACGGAGAATAACAACTTTAACATGGACGGTATCACTATCGATGCGGTAAACTTCTCGGTAACGGATATCGACGGCAACACGATTGATTCGAAAGAGGAATACGCCAAAAATAAATATACGATCCTGTTCCAGTTTTCACCCTATTTTGGGGATTTCACCGATATGAAATCCTTTATCGAGGACATATACGACAAGTATAAAGGGAAAGGCGTCGATGTAATAGGCTATTCGAGCGGACACCCGGGAGCTTCGGCAGACCTTGCGTCTATGAAAAAATATGTGGCGGATAACAAGATTCCATGGCGGAATATTTTATGGACGGAAACGAACTCGATCATCGGGCAGGAAAATGAACAATATCATCAGGATAGCGGCTTCGGCCCCTATTATCCTTACCATTCCTATCCGGCATATACGGTTGTAGATTCGGGCGGAAAAATCGTTTTCCATGATTTCAGCCTAAGCGGCCTGACCGGGTTATCCGCATTCTTAGCCGATCATACGGGCGGGTCGGGTGTGTACGAATCGTCGGATTATTCGAAAGACGGCGAAGTGACGGCGCTCCAGACGGCGACCCGGGGGAACGGCATCAATATCGTACTGTTGGGCGATGCGTTCAGCGACCGCCTGGTCGCCGACGGCACCTACGACGGGACTATGCGCAAGGCGATGGAACATTTCTTCTCCGAAGAGCCTTACAAGTCGTTCCGCGACCTTTTCAATGTCTATGCGGTGAATGTCGTTTCGAAAAACGAAGCATACGGTTCCGGTGCGCAGACTGCGTTGGACGGATTTTTCGGCGACGGAACCCATGTCGGCGGCAACGATGACAAATGTAGGCAATACGCTATGAAAGTTCCGGGAATAACCTATGACAATATTGATAATGCGCTGATTATCGTGATGATGAACCGCACGTATTATGCCGGGACATGTTATATGTATTACCCCTCTTCGGGCGATTACGGACAGGGGTTGTCCATCGCTTATTTTCCCTTGGGTACCGATGACGGGATGTTCGGACAGTTGCTGCACCACGAGGCGGGAGGACACGGATTCCCGAAATTGGCGGATGAGTACGCCTACGAGGAGTACGGGCAGATTCCCTGGAACAAGGTGCAGTCTGCAAAGCAACTGGAACCCTATGGATGGTGGAGAAATATCGACTTCACGGGGGATGTCTCGCAAGTCAAATGGAGCCGGTTTATCACCGATCCGCGCTATGCCGCCGAGGTATTGGGGGCTTACGAAGGGGCTGATACCTATTGGAGCGGGGTTTGGCGTCCGACCTACAATAGCATTATGCGCTATAATACGGGCGGGTTCAACGCTCCGAGTCGCGAGGCGATTTATTACCGGATCAACAAGTTGGCTTATGGAGACGCATGGGCCTATGATTACGAAACGTTTGTCGCCTGGGATGCCGTGAACCGTACCGGGAATGCGCCGATCATGCTGCGTACGCCGATGCGGAAGCCCCGGAATTTCGTTCCCTTGCATCCGCCTGTGGTCGTAAAGCGGTCGAGATAGGGAGAGGACGGTGAGCCGCGCGGTGCGAAAATGTGAAAAGCCGGAGCATTGCTCCGGCTTTTCCATGTGGTGTGGCATGGCGGGCACGTTGCCCGGTGGTTACTTGCGGCCCGGCCTGAGGATGCCGGACAGCCAGTTGCCCATGCCGGACTTTTTTTTCTCCGGCGTCTGGGCTTTTCGGGGAGCCTCGGGGCTTCCCGTTTCCCGTTTGTCCCGGGCGGGTTTCGGATTTCCGGGTTTGCGCCCATCCTGTCCCCGTCCCGTGTTTGCGGCCGCTGCGTTTTGCCCGTCCGGCTTTTGCCCGCCCCGGTTGCGGTTACGGCGTCGTGCCGGCCGTGCCGCGGCGTCCTTGTCCTGCGGCTGTTGCCCGTCCGGGGTCTGCTTGCCGCCGGTTCGTTGCCCCTGCGGTTTCGGGTCGCCGGGAGCCTGTCCCTGCGGTTTGCGCCTGCCCGGCCTCTGTCCGGCCTGACTTTGTGCGGGTTGTTTTTGTGCGGCTCGCTTTTCCTCCGCTTGCTTCTGCCCTCCGGTTTGTGCTGTATCCGGTTTTTTCCCGGCGGGCTTTTTCCGGCTGTTTTGTGCGGGAGCCAGTTCCCCGGAATCCGGGTCGAGTTCCAGCCCGGTCAGTTTGAGGATGTCTTTCAGCAGCGGGCGTTCCTCCTCCGAGCAAAAGGCGATGGCCTGTCCGTCGCGCCCGGCGCGTCCCGTGCGGCCGATGCGGTGGACATAGGTCTCGGGCACTTCCGGCAGGTCGTAGTTGATTACCAGCGGCAGTTCGCTGATGTCGATTCCCCGCGCGGCGATGTCGGTGGCGATCAGCACCCGGCAGGCCCCCGAGCGAAAGTCATTCATGGCGCGTTCGCGGGCGCCCTGCGACTTGTCGCCGTGGATGGCGCGTCCTTCGATGCCCGCTTTGGTGAGGATACGGGCGATGCGGTCGGCGCCGTGCTTGGTGCGCGAAAATACCAGCACCGAGCTCTCGGGGCGTTCGCGCAGCAGGGAGGCCAGCAGCGTCCGTTTTTCGGCCTTTTCGGCGAACAGGACGCTCTGGCGGATGGTCTCGACCACCGAGGCCGGGGGCGTCACGGTGACGTGCGCCGGGTTGCGGAGCATCGTATTGGCCAGTTTTACGATGTCGTCGGGCATCGTCGCCGAGAAGAAGAGCGTCTGCCGCTTTTCGGGCAGCAGCGGGAGGATTCGCCGGATGTCGTGGATGAAACCCATGTCGAGCATTCGGTCGGCTTCGTCGAGGACGAAGAAGCGGATGTCGGACAGCGAGACGTAACCCTGGCCGATCAGGTCGAGCAGGCGTCCCGGCGTGGCTACCAGCAGGTCGATGCCGCGTTGCAGCGCATCGACCTGCGGCCGCTGGTTGACGCCGCCGAAGATCACGCAGTGGCGGATGTCCGTGTAGCGGGCATAGTCGCGGCAGCATTCGTCGATCTGGATCGCCAGTTCGCGCGTCGGCGTGAGCACCAGTGCCTTGATCGTGCGCCGCCCTTTGGTGCGCGGCTCGGCCGAGAGCAGCTGGAGGATCGGCAGCGTGAAGGCCGCCGTCTTGCCCGTCCCGGTCTGGGCGCAGCCCAGCAGGTCGCGGCCTTCGAGTGCGGGCGGGATGGCCTGCTGCTGGATCGGAGTGGGGGTCGTGTAGCCTTTTTCGGCCACGGCACGCTTGAGTGGTTCTATCAGGTTCAGTTCCTGGAATGTCATTGCATATCGGTTTTGTCCCGGCGTCGTGCGCCGGATAATTCGGTGTTGATAATATACGGAGGGAAAAACGGGAAGCGTCAGACCAACGCGCACTATTATTGGCACAAAGGTACGATTAATTCCGCGATTCTGGTGCATCTCGATTAAATTTCTTATTTTTGCACAATAATTTTTCGCAATTTATGGAATCGAAACTCGTACTTTACAATACGCTCACCCGCCGCAAGGAGGTGTTCGAACCGCTGACTCCCGGCCGCGTGGGCATGTATGTCTGCGGCCCCACGGTCTACGGCGACCCGCACCTGGGGCACGCCCGGCCGGCGGTGACGTTCGACCTCATGTTCCGCTACCTGAAATCCTGCGGCTACAAGGTGCGTTACGTGCGCAACATAACGGATGTGGGGCACCTGGAGCACGACGCCGACGAGGGGGAGGACAAGATCGCCAAGAAGGCGCGCCTCGAGCAGCTGGAGCCGATGGAGGTGGCGCACTACTATACGGAGCGTTACCACCGTGCGATGGATGCGCTCAACGTCGAGACGCCGTCGATCGAACCCTATGCCTCGGGGCATATCATCGAGCAGATCGAGTTCGTCAAGAAGATCCTCGCCGACGGCTTCGCCTACGAGTCGAACGGCTCGGTCTATTTCGACGTGGAGAAATACAACGCCAAATATAATTACGGCAGGCTTTCGGGTCGTAACCTCGACGACATCATCGCCAACACGCGCGAGCTGGACGGGCAGGGCGACAAGCGCCACTCCTATGACTTCGCGCTGTGGAAGAAGGCGTCGCCCGAGCATATCATGCGCTGGCCTTCGCCGTGGGGAGAGGGGTTCCCCGGCTGGCATATGGAGTGCTCGGCGATGAGTACCCGCTACCTGGGCGAACGCTTCGACATCCACGGCGGCGGCATGGATCTGATGTTCCCGCACCACGAGTGCGAGATCGCGCAGTCGACCGCCGCGCTGGGGCACGATTCGGCACGTTACTGGGTGCACAACAACATGATCACGATCAACGGCCAGAAGATGGGCAAGTCGCTGGGCAACTTCATCACCCTCGAGGAACTCTTCACCGGCAGCCGAAGGCCAGCCCTCGATAATCTCTCCCCCGCCAGCCATAAATTGCTGGCGCAGGCCTATTCGCCGATGACCATCCGCTTCTTCGTGTTGCAGGCGCAGTACCGCTCGACGCTCGATTTCTCGAACGAGGCCCTGCAGGCCGCCGAGAAGGGGCTCGACCGCCTGATGAAGGGCGTCGAAGCGCTCGGGAAGGTCAAGCCCGCCGAAACGTCGACTATCGATCCTTCCGAGCTGGAAAACCGCTGCCGCGCGGCGATGGACGATGACCTGAACTCGCCGATGGCCATTTCGGCGCTGTTCGACTGGGTGCGCATCATCAACCAGCTGGTCGACGGGCAGCAAAGCATCACGGCCGCCGACCTCGAAGAGCTGAAAGCCACGGTTTACCGTTACACGTTCGATATCCTCGGCCTGCGCGACGAGAAGGCCGCAGGTGCGGCTTCGGGGCGCGATTATGTGACCCCGTTGGTCGAGATGCTGCTCGACGAGCGCCTGAAAGCCCGTGCCGCAAAGGACTGGGCGGCTTCCGACCGCATCCGCGACGGGCTGGCCGCAGCCGGTATCCGTGTCAAAGACCGCAAGGACGGCAGCGACTGGGAACTGGAATAAGCGGAAAAAGGGAAGATCCGGATCCCGGGCGGAACTGTCGCCGCCGTGCGCGGACGGTCGGGGCGGGCGCCCCTGAGGGTGTGCCGCTGTGGCGTGATGGCCTTGTGCAGTATGCCGGGCGTGTCCCCGCTCCCGTTCCGGAGGTGCCTGCGTGCCGTAATCAAGGAATAGTTAGGTAGTTCGTCCGGCTTTCGCCCGGACAGAGTTGATAATATATGATATGTCTGCAACGATAAAAGGGGCGGCGACGGAGCTCGGGACGGAGCGTATCCGCAAGCTGCTCATGCAATATGCCGTGCCGGCGATCATCGCCATGACGGCTTCTTCGCTCTACAACATGGTCGACAGTATTTTCATCGGCCACGGGGTAGGGCCGTTGGCCATTTCGGGCCTTGCGCTGACCTTCCCGCTGATGAACCTCGCCGCGGCTTTCGGTTCGCTGGTGGGTGTGGGTGCTGCGACGCTGGTGTCCATGCGCCTCGGGCAGCGCGATTACGGGACGGCGCAGAACATCCTGGGGAACGTCGTGGTGCTGAACCTCATCATTGGCCTGGCATTCGGTATCACAACGCTGCTGCTGCTCGACCCGATCCTCTACTTCTTCGGGGCGAGCGAAGCGACGATCGGCTATGCCCGCGACTACATGTCGATCATCCTCATGGGGAACGTCATCACGCACATGTATCTGGGCCTGAACTCCGTGCTGCGGGCTTCGGGGCATCCGCGCAAGTCGATGTACGCCACCATCTATACGGTGGTCATCAACGCGGCGCTCGACCCGCTGTTCATCTACGGCTTCGGGTGGGGTATCCGCGGCGCGGCCATCGCCACGGTGCTGGCGCAGGTCATCGCGCTCATCTGGCAGTTCCACATTCTTTCGGACAAGAGCGAACTGCTCCATTTCCGGCGCGGCATCTACCGCCTGCGCCGGAAGATCGTGCGCGACATCCTGGCCATCGGCATGTCGCCGTTCCTGATGAACCTGGCGGCGTGTTTCATCGTCATCCTGATAAACAAGGGGCTCAAGCAATACGGCGGCGACCTGATGATCGGGGCCTACGGCATCGTTAACCGCCTGGCATTCTTCTTCGTGATGATCGTCATGGGCATCAACCAGGGGATGCAGCCCATTGCGGGTTATAACTTCGGTGCGCGGCAGTACGACCGTGTGCTGCGCGTGCTGCGGCTGACGATCATCGGTGCCACGTGCGTCACGGGCGCCGGGTTCCTGATGGGCGAGCTGGCGCCCCGGCTGGCGGTGTCGGCCTTTACGAACGATCCCGAGCTGATCCGCCTGGCGGTCGAGGGAATGCGTATCGTCTTCATCTGTTTCCCGATCATCGGGTTCCAGATGGTGGCTACCAACTTCTTCATGAGCATCGGCATGGCCGGCAAGGCGATCTTCCTGTCGCTTTCGCGCCAGCTGCTGTTCCTGATGCCGGGACTGATTTTCCTGCCCCATATTTTCGATGTCCATACCCGCTGGGACGGCAGTTGGGGCGTGTGGTGCGCGATGCCGCTGTCTGACCTGATGGCGTCGGCCGTAGCCTTCTTCATGCTGGTATACCAGTTGCGAAAATTCCGGGCGCAGATGGATGCGGCCCGTTCAACGAACCTCCAATAATGCCGATTATGGAAGATAAATTCGTCATCAACATCGGTCGCCAGCTGGGCAGCGGCGGCAAAGCCGTCGGCGAGGCCGTGGCACGCAGGCTCGGGATCGGGGTCTATGACAAACAGCTCATCAACCTGGCCGCCGAGCAGAGCGGCCTGTGTCCCGAAGTGTTCGAACGGGTCGACGAAAAGGAGTCGCGCAACCTCTTTTCGACGCTCGTCGCCTACCTGCGCTCGCCGTTCGTCGGGAGCGAATATGCCGGGAGCAACGTGCTCAGCAACGACGCCCTGTTCAAGATCCAGAGCGACGTGATCCGCGACATCGCCGCGCGCGAGTCGTGTGTTTTCGTCGGCCGCTGTGCCGACTACATCCTGCGCGACCATCCGCGGGCGGTGAATGTCTTTGTCGCGGCCGACCGTGCCGACCGTTGCGAGCGGCTCTGCCGCCAGTGCGGCATTACGCCCGGGGAGGCCGAGGCCCGGATGGATAGGGAGGATGCGCGGCGCGCGGCGTACTACAACTATTACAGCAGCGGTACGTGGGGTATGGCTTCGACCTACCACCTCTGCGTCGATTCGTCCGTGCTGGGGATCGACGGCACGGTGGATTTCGTGCTGGAGTTCGTGGAGCGCAAACTGGGGGTGAAACCCGGGGCGATTTAATTGTCAATACCGTAAATTTATGATACTTGCAGATCAGATAAAGGAGTTGGAGCAGCGCCGCGAGGCTTTGGAACGATGTCTGGGCATCGACCAGAAACGCATCGACCTGCGCAACGAGGAGGAAAAAACCCAGGAACCCGATTTCTGGGACGCGCCCGACAAGGCGCGCGAGCAGTTGCGCAAGGTCGCCGCCATCAAGGCGTGGGTCGACGACTACGATGCCGTGGCCAAGGATGTCGAAGACCTGGGGCTGATGCCCGATTTCGTGAAGGAAGGGGTCATGAGCGAGGCGGAGATGGACGACCATTACGCACAGACGCTCGAGCGTATCGAGACGCTCGAAATGCGCAACATGCTGCGCCGCGAAGAGGACAAACTGGGGGCGATCATGGACATCAACGCCGGAGCCGGGGGTACCGAGGCGCTCGATTGGGCGTCGATGCTCCTGCGCATGTATACCCGCTGGGGCGAGGCGCACGGCTACAAGGTCAAGGTGCTCGACTACCAGGCCGGCGACGAGGTGGGCGTGAAATCCTGTACGCTGGAGTTCGAGGGCGAGTATGCCTACGGGTACCTCAAGAGCGAAAACGGCGTGCACCGTATGGTGCGCCTCTCGCCTTTCAATGCCAATAACAAACGCCAGACGACTTTCGCCTCGGTGTTCGTGTCGCCTGCCGTGGACGATACGATCGAGGTTACGGTCAACCCGTCGGACATCGAGTGGGATACGTTCCGTTCGAGCGGCGCCGGGGGGCAGAATGTCAACAAGGTCGAGACAGCCGTGCGCCTGCGCTACCACGGCAGGGATGCCGATACGGGCGAGCCGGTGGAGTTCCTGATCGAGAATATGGAAACCCGTTCGCAACTGATGAACCGCGAGAATGCCATGCGCATCCTCCGTTCGAAGCTCTACCAGCGGGAACTGGACAAGCGTATGGCCACGCAGCAGGCGCTCGAGGCTTCGAAGAAGAAGATCGAGTGGGGATCGCAGATCCGCTCCTATGTCTTCGATGACCGGCGTGTGAAAGACCATCGCACGGGCGTGCAGACCTCGGCTGTCGAGGCGGTGATGGATGGCGACCTGGATGCCTTCATCAAGGCCTACCTGATGGAATACGGCGCCGAGGCGTAGCTCCTCCGCGGCCGGTTCCGACAACCGGTTCGCGTACGGCCGGTATTCCCCGCAGGCCGATACGCATTGTATCGGGCGCCCGGTTCTTATTGCCCAGCCCACTTCTGCCGTGCCGCCGGCTCTTATGTCCCGCCGCACCCGCTGCCGGGCGGTGCGGTGCTAAGCTGTCGGACGATTCCCTGCCGGGGGGGGGCGATATCCGGCGGGCAGGAAGCCCGGGCGTTATAAATTGTTATCTTTGCCGTATGAAGAAATTTGTCATCTCCCTGTTGTCCGTTATCTTCCTTTGCGCTGCGGCCACGGCGCAGGTATTGGTCGGCATGACCGACACGACGGCTTATTTCCCGCAGCTGGAAGGGCGGCGCGTGGCGGTGCTGGCCAACCATACGGCCGTCGCGCGGTTCTGCGCCGGTGCGCCGGGAGCTGCGGCGGATACTGCGGTTCGGCTGCCGGGGGCGGCGTCCGACGGGACGATACACCTGGTCGACCTGCTGCACGGTCGGGGCTTCGACGTGACCGGCATTTTCTCCCCCGAGCACGGGTTTCGCGGTACGGCCGACGCGGGCGAGCATGTCGCAAGTTCTGTGGATGCTGCGACCGGGATCCCGATCCGCTCGCTCTACGACGGGAATACGAAGCGCCCTTCGGACGAAGCCATGCGGTCGTTCGACGTACTGGTGGTCGACATGCAGGACGTGGGTCTGCGGTTCTATACCTACTATATCACGATGCTCCGTATGATGGACGCCTGTGCCGAATCCGGCCGCAGCGTCATCGTGCTCGACCGTCCCAACCCCAACGGGCACCACGTCGACGGCCCCGTGCTGGACATGAAATACAAATCGGGCGTCGGGGCGTTGCCGATCCCCGTGCTGCATGGCCTGACGATGGGCGAAATCGCCCGGATGGCCGTCGGCGAAGGCTGGGCCGCAAGCTGCGACCTGCAAGTCGTGCGTTGCCGCAATTATACGCACGACACTCCGTACGAGTTGCCCGTTGCCCCGTCGCCCAACCTGCCGACGCAACGGGCCGTCTACCTCTATCCATCGGTGTGCCTCTTCGAAGGTACGGTCGTGAGCCTCGGGCGCGGTACGGATAAACCGTTCGAGGTTTACGGACATCCCGACATGACCGGCTGCCTGTTTTCGTTTACGCCCCGTCCGACTGCGGGAGCCAAACATCCGCCGCTCGAAGGCAGGCTCTGCCACGGCGTCGATTTGAGCCGGATGCCGCTCGGCGAAGCCCGGGCGGAGGGCCTGACCCTGAAATATGTGATCGAAGCCTGCCGCAACCTGGGGCTGGGCGATAAGTTTTTTACGCCGATGTTCGAAAAGCTCATCGGCGTGGGGTATGTCCGTGAAATGATCCTTGCCGGAGCTTCGGAGGCCGAAATCCGAGCCCGCTGGGCGGACGACGTGCGGCGCTTCCGGAAGCTGCGCGGGCGCTACCTGCTTTACGAATAATCTGACAACCGCCCCGGATGATTCCGGGGCGGTTGTCAGATGAAAGCGGGATGGCCGGTGCTTGATTTGGCGTGGAAATAGTGACGCCTGCTTCGTTGCAGCCGCCCCGCCGGATCGCCGCCTGCCCTCCCCTTTACGGGAAAAAGGATGCAGGTACTCTTTCCCCCGTAGGTCTTGCAAGGCCTGTTCGGAAAATACCCTCCCCCATGCCCAAACTCGCCGCCTGCCTTGCAACACGGACATCCATGTGGCGAGGGCGGAAACCGGCAGGCAAAATATTTCGGTTTCTATGCTTTCCGGTCTTTGTGATTATTACGGAATTTCCCGCGAAGAGTTTTTCAGGGGTGTCGGGTCGACCGAATAAAAGCGTCCCAAAAGGGACGCTTTTTCGTTAAACGACCTCCGTGATCCGGTCGTCCTCGGTGACGGGCCGGATGACCCGGCACGGGTTGCCGAAGGCGATGACCCCGGCCGGGATGTCGCGCGTTACGACGCTGCCGGCGCCGATGACCGTGCCGTCGCCTATTGTCACGCCCTGCATGACCACGCAGTTGCCGCCGATCCAGACGTTGTCGCCGATGGTGATAGGAAGCGAGCGCATGACGCCCGCGTTGCGCTGGTCGGGCAGCAGGGCGTGCGTCACGGTGTAGATGCCCACGTTGGGGCCGATGAATACGTGGTTGCCGATGGTCACGGGCGCTTCGTCGAGGATCGTGAGGTTGAAATTCCCCGTAAAGTCCTCCCCGATTGAAATCTGCGACCCGAAATCGCAGTGGAACGGGCTGTGGATGCAGAATGTGCCGCCCGTGCGGCCGAACAACTGCCGGATGATCGCATTGCGTTCCTCCTCGCGGCTCGGGGGCAGGCTGTTGAACCGGAAGACCAGTTCTTCGCAGCGTTGCAGTGCCTCCCTGATCTGCGGCTTGCGGGCGTAGAGCCACATGCCGGTTTTCATCTTTTCAAGGTCGTCCATAATTTTATTTTTCGTAGTTGTTTATTTCTATGCCCTGTCGGACGCATTTCCCGGGTTTGCCGTGCCGCGTGGCTAACTCTCCTCCGGGAAGGGGAGGGCAGGCTTGCCAATGCGGCCACAGGCGGTGGGCAACAGCGGGCGGAAGCGAAAATCCGGGCCGGGGATTCCTGCTATGTCGCGTTGTATAATCCGCTCATTCCGAGCTGAAATATTCGTATGCCGCCCTGGAGACCGCAGCGGCGATGGCAGCATTTGCGGCGTCGTTTTCTTCCGATTCGGTGACGAATACGGCGATGCAGTAGCGGCGTCCGTCGGGCAGGAGCACATAGCCGGCATCGTTGTCCGCAATGCGGATGCCTTCGGCCGTGCGGTCGGATGAGCCGGTCTTGTGTCCGATCACGGTTCCGGCTGGCAGCCCGGCTTTCAGTTTGTTCGTTCCCGTCGTTGCCTCGCACAACAACCGTTGCAGGAGAGCGTTGTACTCCCCTTTGAGCAGCCTGCCCTGCAGAAACAGGTCGAACAGTGTACAGACGGACGAAGGTCGTGCCTTGTTGACCCGCTGGTTCCCGATGCCGCGGTGCATCTCCTCCTCGCTGGCGGCGATGCGGATGCCGCCGATCCCCTCAAATTCCC
>OAUV01001384.1_pt1 | contig 13869 bp, 9 predicted proteins | sample 1516841 | NCBI WGS metagenome assembly OAUV01 (sample SAMEA2580044, study PRJEB22360) | human gut metagenome | biome: human gut; feature: human-associated habitat; material: faeces | place: Denmark | collected 2008/2010 | reverse complement strand
TCATATTCAGGATTTGCAACATATATGCCTAAACACAGCTTTTTTTCTATGCGCCACAAAGAATCGTAAAATTTATATGAATTGCATAGAGAATTAATGGATCAGTAGAAAAGCAGGATATGTAAACCATTGGCTAAATAGTTGAAAAAATGATAGTTCATTAAGTTTCGACTAAATCATTTTATCGCGCAAATACTGCTAAAATTTATTTGTTATAAATTAGAATAATATATATGTTTGTGGTGTAATCAAAAGCACAATAGAGATGTGCAATCAAAATTCCGAGACGAGAAAAAGGAAGTAGGAGAAACCGGTAAGCTTTCGATTCTGGCATTCAAAATTGTAATCAAAGTTTGGAAAATTCGGCTAACCATTGAATTAGCAGTTTGATCCGAGAAAGGGTTAGGGGAATCGAGGATTCCCCACATTATCTTGCCGAACCTCTCCTACTTCCAAAGCAAATGTAAATAAAAAGAGTATGGAAAAAAAAGAATTTGGAAAAAAAATGAAGTACATGCGCGAAGCACTTGGTGTTTCGAAGTACAGAATTGAACGGAGAAACGGGGTTCTACAACGTCAATCTCTATTGCTCGAAACCGGCGAATCGAATATGACGCTTGATAAGCTATTCGACTACATGAACGCGATCGGCTTGAAAATGGAGATTTATGCGGAAATCCCTGCTGGGGAATCATTCGACAGGTTGCCCGGAGAAACTGATAGGGAGCAGGCTATAAGGTATTGGATTCACCGGCAAGAAAAAGAAATAGATTAAAGAATTTAAACAACGCGGTTCGGCTCGGGGGAACCCAAAGAAGGGAGGAGAAGATACCCTTTCGAAGACTTTCTACGCAAATCTATAAAAAGACAGATATGGACACAAAAACTTTGGGAAAAAAATTGAAATTCTATCGCGAACGCCTCGGAGTATCCTTATACAGGATCAGTGTAAATTCCGGGCTGCGAATCGACACAGCAAAAAAAATTGAAGCCGGACAAGTTACCACGACCGAAAGTTTTTTGCTTTACCTCTCCGGTTTGGGAATCCACATGGAGCTGTTCCCAAATTTACCATCGGAATTTGCCGGAACCGATCTTAATTTTGAATTCTCCGAAGAAAAGGCACGGGCAATCGCTTATTGGAATAAAGAATTTGATAATCAATAAAAAACAACGCAAGGGAAAGACTTCGTATATCTTGTATTCGATTCGTGTTGAAATTGTAATGGATTGTGACCTGCACGAATCATTAGAAGATGAATAAGAATAGACGGGATATTGGGTACGGAGAATGGATGTTTCCCGCTGATTCACATGGTCAAGAGGAAGATACCGAGCTATTCTTTGGATGAGGCGGTGTTTCTAATGATGTCCGTTTTTCCGTATGAGCGGCACGATATGCGCTGGGTGTCAGTGTTGTCGATGCCTTAAAGCATTTCCCGAAATAGTTCAGATCGGAGAATCCGCAACTGTAAGCGATTTCTTTGACAGGAAGGTCGGTGGTAAGCAGAAGGCTTTCGGCTCTTTTCAATCGACTTTCGCGTAGAAATTCGGCGGGTGAAACACCGATCGTCGCACGTAGTTTCCTGTTGAGGCTACTGCGACTGACAGCGACGAATTGTGCCATGTCATCGACTGTAACTTCTGTGTCGGCAATGTGCGAATTGACGAAGTCCATGACTTTGTCCATGAAAAGTTTGTCGGCATCGTTTATCGAAAGCGATTGCGGCAACTCTTCGGCTGTGGTATTTAAGGGTGATTCCGGCAGGTTCAGGTAGGCTTCGAAGCGTTCGTGCAGTTTCCGTTTCATCCGCCGGATATAGACGACAATCCATGTAATGGCACAAAGGGTGAGGAGTGCGGCAAAGACATAGAGCGCTTTCGCCAGACGTGTTTCCCAGAATGTAGGGATAACCTCGATCCGAATGTGTCGGATATTGTCGAGCCATCTGCCGTAATTGTCGGTGGAGCGTATTTCCAGTCCATATTTGCCAGCCGGAAGATCGAGGAACGTGATGTCCCGCGAGTGGCGGGGGGCGGTCCATTCTTTTTCGGGTGCGTACCGTTAGGCGGATGAAAGCGGCCTTTTTTTTTTGTTGGGGGGGGGAGCCGATACGAATAGTGTATGTTGTGGGGCGATGTATAGTCGAGAGCGGAGAAGCGGAGCGTTATATTTCGCTCTCCGGGATGCAGAGCCAGTTCTTTACATGACGGTGACAGCAGGGTGTCAAGGCGGTTCTGAATGGATGCCGATGTGAAGAAGAGGTTCGGAGTGTATGACGAGTGTATCATACTGTCGGTATGGAGGATGATGGCTCCACTGTCGTGACCGAGTAGCCAGCGGTCGTTGCCTAACGGTAGGGGGCGGGCATCGCTGAACCGTATTTTCCGGTCGCGCGAAGAGAATCCGAAGGTAATACATTTTCCGGTTGTCGGGTCGAGCATGTAGGCATCGTTGTTGCTGACGACGACAGCATACTTTTCGTTTTCCGGAGAAAAGCCGATGGCATGGGCGATGTCGGAAGGTGCGCCGGTGGATGTATTGATGTGCCGGAACTCCCATGAATCGAGCGACAGGGAGGGCGGTGATGTGAGGATGTTGATGCCGTCGCTTTCGGTGGCTACGAGGATATGCCCTTGCAGACCGATATTGACATCCATTACGGCGATGTTGCCGAGCGATGTCGCCCTGTCGGGATGGTTTGAATGGAGTGCGAATTTCGTATCGGACGGTGGCAGTGACATGGTCAGCAGTCCGGCGGTCGTGGCGGCGAGCAGCACGGTGTCGCCGATAATTGAGATGCGGCGTACCGATGTAGCTTGGGGCGGATAATCGGGCAATGTCGTGATGTTGATAAATTGCGGATGCGATGCCGACGGCGATGCCACCATTTCTATTCCTTTGCCCATGGTCGCGATCCATAATCGTCCGGAGGAATCGGTTGCGAGGTCGTAGATATTCGGCGATGCGGGGGCGGTGTGCGGGTCGGATGTGGGGACGAAATGTTCTACTTCGAATCCGTCGCCTTTGCCGGGTATCAAGCGGAAAAGTCCGTCGGGTTTGCCTCCCAGCCATATCACACCTCCGTCTGTTTCGCCGAAGCAATAGATCGGGGCACCGAAGGGGGTGAAGTGGTCGGACAGTTTGCCGCTGCGGGTAAGATAGCGGCATGTCGTGAGTTCCGGGTCGTAAAGGGCTACGGCTTGCTGGTCGCTTTCCGAAAGCCAGATACGTCCGTCCGAATCTCGAAAGGTTGCCCTGATCATCGATGGGTTGGGTGGGGTTATTTCCTCGAAAGGAAGAAAGCCGAGTGTGATACAGAACGCACCTACGGAACTGCATAGCCAGATGTTACCCTGTTTGTCGGCACAACCGTAGTGTAATGATCCGGAGGGGGCGTCGATCGTGGCGAGGAGGGTGAATTCTTTCCCGTCTGATCTTGTGCTGTGTAGTATATCTCCTTGCCGCGTGATGAGCCAAATTCCACCTTGTCCGTCGTTTTGTGAAAGCAGCAGATCCTTATGCCGGTAGTGTCCGACATTGCCGAGCCGGCGATTGTGTGGTGACAGGAATGTGAGTTCGGGTCGTGAGGGGGATTGTTCGACGGAATCCAATCGGTCGGTATCGGGAAACCGGAGGTAGGTGCTGTCGGCACATCTCGCTACGATTTCGCCGGTCAGAGCCGGCATGATTCGCGTGAAGGATAGATGGTGTCCGAGTTTTCCTTCAAGTTGTGCTTGGGTATCGGTGAATTTGAACGTATCGAGATCGAAGCGTACAATCTGTTCGTCGATTCTGCACCACAGGTTATTGCCTGCCGACAGTCTGATTTCACGGATGCGGTTCGAATAGCGGTAGACACCTTCGGTCATGTCGGGGCGGATCGGAGAGAATGTCTGACCGTCGAACCGGTTGAGCCCGTTCCATGTGGCGATCCATATAAATCCGTCCCGGTCGCAGACAATGCCTTTGACGAGCCTTTGGGAAAGTCCGTCGTTTTCGTCATAATGTTTCACTTTGCAATAAGGGCGTCCCGAAACCAACACGGGAATCATGAACAACAGCAATGTGAGTATATAACGTGGCATGGCGGTAGACTTAATGATACAAAGCTAAGGAAAAAGGCGGGTAAATGCAAGTAAGAAAAAAAAGACATCCGTGATCTGTCGGTTATGTCACGGATGTCTTTATTGAGGGATGCCCCCTGTTTCTTTACCGGATGCCGCAAGGCGGGTTCGCTATCGGTATGCTCTCCGTCGGGCGGATTGCCGGGGCTATCTGATCATTACTTTTTCTATGCTGGTGTTGCCGGAAGCGAATGTTTTTACGACGATGTGGAGACCGGTAGTCGGTGAGCCCGATGCGACGACCTTGCATGTCGTAGTAGTCGGTCGAAATAGGCTCGGCATCTTGGCGGCTGTCTGTTACAGCTGTGCTTTGGTTAGGGCGGACTTTCGCTTTCGGGCTAAGTCCTCCGAATTCGTTTACGGCTTGAATGTACAGGTTATCATCGGCAGAATCCGACAACGGTTCATCGTAGTCCATGAAGATGGATTGGGTAAACCCGACTACTTCGTCTCCGCGTGTGACGAGGTAGCAGATGGTGTAAGGTACGGCTTGCCACGAAATCCGGTTGTCGTCGATAGTGGCTACGGGTGCTTCGCACGCCTCGGTCTTTATGATCGGTTCCCAGTTGTCGTCGCCCGATAGGACATTGCTGACGGTGTATTCGGCAGCTTCTTCGTCGGTAAGCCGGTTTTTGGCTGTCCCGTAGATCTTCTCTCCCGATGCGTCGGTGTAATAGTAGGTGTCGCGACGCTGCGAAAGATCCAATAGATTCCCTTGTGCGTCGGTGGTATTCCAGTCAGCCCAGATTGCGGGAAGCCCACCCATTGTTTCATACCAACCGGTGGCGGGAATGGTTACTTCCGCACGGGTGTTGAGGAATACGGTTTTGGGGAAATTGTGCCAGGGGCGTCCCAACCAGACACTCGTTTCGGACGGCACGCCGGGGGCGGTGATGGTGCAGTGGTTGAAGACATATCCCCAGAGTACGTCGGCAGCATGCGAGGGGGCTACGATGAAGCCTCCGCTTTTCCGGTTGATGTAAAGCGTAGTGTTTTCGATGTAGATATTGCCGCTGTTGTAGATAAAGTCTACTGCTCCTTCGATCAACGAGTTTCTTACATAGGCACGATAGTTCGAGGCGGAAGGCGTGATCCATGTGTCTTGATAGGAGAGCATGGCGACGTTGTTGAAGATCGTGCGGTCTCCGATCGTGTTCAGGGCAAGGGCTTGCGGACCTTGTTGCAACTCATGTCCGTATGAGTTTTCGAGTGTGATGTTTTCGAAGAAACAGTCGTTGGATTTGACTACTACCGTTGCACCTACGCTTACATGGAGAGCGTTGTCTCCTCCGCAGAGTTTGTCGTCGAGAATGACCGTCTTGTCACGGTCCTGACCGATGATGTGGAGCATGGGCTTGTTTTCGGGAATTTCGACATGCTCGTTGTATTGTCCGTTCTTGACAAATATGAGCCACGGTTTCACTCTGTCGGCGGGGGCTGCATCGATGGCACTTTGCACGGTAGAGTGGTCGCCTGTACCGTCTTGTGCTACGATAGCATCGAATAACCGTGCTTCGGGTTGTATCCGTTCCATCGTGGTGAACGAGATGGTTATTCCTTCAAAGGCATTGCCCGAACGGTCTACGATAGCTCCTGCCGGTACTGTGAATGTATGGCGTGTGGCGTAGCCGAGACCGGAATAATTGTAGATGACACTTTTACCGCTGAGTTTAGGCGTAAGGGTAACTCCGTTGAGTCGGGCGTCGCCCGATCCGATATTGATTTTTTCGTCGAAGGTAAGGATAATGGATCCTTGCGCCGATGCACCGGTCGATTGGTCTGCCGGAACGATATGGACGAGAGCGGGCGGTGTATCGTCGTTAGCCGAATCTTTGTCGGCAAGCACGAAGAGTTCCGACAGGCAGAGTCCGTCATAGTCCGAGGTGTTCCCGACGAGCCCGGATTCGTAGTCGGGCATGAACCGTATCCATACGCGTGTTTGTCCTGCCGCTTCGGCGGGCAGTGTTATTTCTTTTGTTGTCCATCCGTTTTGGAGTTGATACGATCCGAATGTCTCGAAAGTGCTTCCGTCGATGCTGTACTGAACTTGAATGGTGCTGTAAGTATTGTAACTTACGCCGAGGGATGCGGCAAGGATAAGACCGGAATATCCTACGGACGAGAACGACATCTCGAAGTAGTATTTTTCAGAAAGTTTCCGCCAGATACGGGCACCCCATTTGCCATTCTCGGCACCGTTTGAGATACCCCGTGTCAGCCATGTGGAGGTATGCCCGTCGGCATCGCGCAGGCTGAAAAGTCCGGCGTTGTCGCTTTCGTCTTTATAGTCGGCGGCACGTTCGGAGTTGGGTTGGTCGAAATAGAAGTCCCAGCCCACTATGTAGTCTTCGGCAGAAAAACGTGCGGATACCTGTTTTTCCGAATTCATCCGGACCATGCGTACGGATGCGGTCGTGTTGTCATCCCAGTTGTTGAATGTAAGGATGCGATTGTTGATCGCAGTGAGCTGTACGTCCGTACCTTCCTCGTAGTAATGTATTCCATCGACTACATTCCCTTCGGGGGCGAATTGTATCTGATTGGTGTTGGCTCCGCCTTCGATGTTCAGCCGGAGTGCATACACATTGTTTTGGCTGTAATTCGCCACCAACTTGGTATTGTTTGCGATTTCAAACGAATAGGGATTGTCGGTGGATAGTATCGCACCTGTTTCATCGCTCCATGAGGTGAAATGGTAACCGAAGTTTTCGGTTGCAGATACCGTGAGCCGTGTCCCTTCGTCGAACTCTGCCCCTGCGGGTGAACACGAAAGAGAACCGGCTCCGGCGATAGCCGGTTTCATGGAGAATGTATAGGTAGGTACCGGTTGTATCGTTCCGTTTATATCGCCTGTCAGTACGAAATTCTGGAAGGCATATTGCCGGTCGTTCGCCAATGCTTGTATATATATCTTGATGTACACCTCACCGGTGATCTCTCCCAAATCCGAGAGGTCTATTTTTTCTGCCGTAAAATAGGGCGGATTTTTGACGAGTTGCGGATTTACATTTTCCTTGACGATGGTTTCCGTTCCTCCGACGGTTACGCCTATGTTATATTTTCCTCCGTTCGTCCCTACTTTGCTTGCTTGGAACGAGAATTCTTTAAGCCGCAAGGTCAGTCCGTTTTTGGGCTTTATGGAAAAAATAAGCGCATTGGCATCGTTGTTTTCGCTGTTTTGTCCCGTAATCGGTTGGAACATGGTGGCGGAAATACCGCCGTCGGTTCTTGTGCCTTTGACCGTGAGGTTCGAGCCGTAGCTGAATTCGGCGAAGGAGAATACCTCTCCGGCTGACGAGATGGCTGTCGTCGGCGATTCTGCTCCCCGGTCGATTGCCCACGTCAGTGTTGCACCGGTTTCGGACACTACGGTGTCCTCGATTTTTTCTGAGGCGGAGAGCGTGAGATATTTCAAGTTCCAGTTCGTTGTGCCCGAGGTGGGAAGCAGTCGGACGATAACCTGCTCTTTGTCGTTTGCCGATATGGAGACGACATTGTCCTGATATTGGAACCATGCGCCGGATGTGTTTTCGGCTCCTGCGTCGAACCATGTGTTGCCGCCGTCGGTCGAGATAACCATTTCGACGGGTGTTACCGTGTTGTTGCCGGGAGCGATTGCATAGGCAACGGAAATCCCTTTATAGCCTTTGGTGGGGAATGAAACTTCGTAATATACTTGGTGCTGCGACGGGTCGGTAAAGTCGCTAACGGAGATGCTTTCCGTATTCTCGATTCGGAAGATACGAGTATTGTATCCTCCGGTGAACGACCAGTATCTGCCCGGACTTGATGCCGACAGAACGAATTCGCCGGTTTCCCCCTCGCATTCGGTCGGGAGGATATGGGGTGTAACGGACGAGAACCATTGGGTAACATCTTCCGCGGTATCCGTATTGGGGGTATAGAGCATGTTTCGGTCGTCGATAGACGTGGCGGTATAGCCGTGCTCGAATGTCCATGAAGCCAACTGGATGGAATTTTGTGCAGCAACCGGAAGCCATAGGCAAGCCAAGCCGATAGCTGCAACGGAGTTGATTGTTCTTCTTTTCATGGCAAATAGTTATGTTTTAAATTTTCAGTTTTCGATAAACGCTGTGCCTCGGCATAATCCATTCAAGCTTCTCACTCGATGTCTTTTGCTTCCGGCTTGCAGTGTGTCTAAAAAATTATCTTTTTGCTCTGTGAACTTCCGTCCGAGAACGTGCTGTGTTCGATATACAGGTTGCCTTTGACCGGAGTATGCACTTTTATGCCTTGCAGATTGTAAAACGCCGAACCGGTTTTGTGGACAGGAGAGGACGTACCGTCGATTCCCGAACCTCCCGTTTGGGTGGCATATCCGTGAAACCGGACATCGGACAGGCAGAATGTCTTGCCGGAAGAGGCGTTGTTGTACCACGGATAGAACCGCAGGCGGAGAGATTTACCGCCCGTAAGCCGGATAACGGGTTGTACTTTCCCGTCGAGCATGTTGTTGGCAGGCATCTGGGTCTGGGAGTAGATGAGGATAGCATTCGAGAAATCGTCCTCGGTCGAATACCATACATGGACACACATGCCGTTACCCCCGCAGCCGCACATGAAATAGCTGATTTCGTCGATGTCGAGTGTCGTTCCGGGCATGGCGGTGATGCCGAATTCGATGTAGCGTGTCGAGACTTCGTCGATTTCGCCTGCGGGCCAGTTGCCGCCCTCGATGAGGTTACGTTGCGTTTTCCGGGAGGCGTCGAAGCCGGTCCATTCGGGCCACGTCGTGTTGGCATTGGGGTTTGCGTAGCGTTGTACTTCCATGCTGTGCCATGATTCGGGAATGACCGAGACCGGACCGGTAACGGTATAGGAGTCGTCTTTTTCCAGCCGCCAATAGGCTTCGACTTCGGTATCGCCCGACAGGGTGATGGCTGTTGCGGAAACGGGAATGACCGTGGATTTGCCGTTGGCGGAGAGGGTGACTGTGCCGCTGTTGAGCCCCTCGTTGGCGAGGCGGATTCTTGCCTGGAACCTGCCGATCAGTGTGCCGCCGTTATAGGTCATGTTACCTGTTGTACCCCAAGTCTCCTGCCCGATAGAAATCTCCACACCGTCCGAGGCTTCGAGGGATATTGTGCCCGAAGCGGGTGTGAGGTCGAAGCCGGTGACCATAAACTCTTTCGAAAGGGTTTGCCCTACATATCCGTTTCCGAGGTCGGCAGACGAAGGGGCAACCGACAGTTCGGGGTTGAGCGATACATATTCCGAGAGGATTTCCTGTTCTTTGCACAGTTGTACGAAACGCCGGGCGATCAGTGCTGCGCCTGTGGCGCTGAGGTGCGTAGAGCCGTCTCCGTCGCTGAGAATCGCCATACAGTCGCTTTGTCCGTAGCTGAGGTAAAGTTCGGCAGTAGCGGAGGTCAAGTCGATATAAGGGACGCCGGTTTCGGCGGCAACCTGTTGCATCTGGTAGGCATAATCCATCGAGTGGTCGTCGGCTGCTACTTTCTGTTCGGTCAGTATGCCATCGGCAGTCAGCCGGGAGAAACTGTCGCCCAGATCGTGACGCCCGTTCCGACGGATGTTGTTACCCGAAAAATACATCCGGCAGATAGGACCTACCAAGATGGGGGTACATCCCGCATCCCGGGTTTCGTCGATGTTTTTACGAAGGTATCCCTTTTGGGTGGTGGTCGGGTTGGTCCCGGGGTAACCGGTAGCCGCAGCCGATGTTTCGTCGCCGATAGAGGAGTAGTAGGCTTTCACTTCGTCGCCGTCCATACCCCCGTTTTTCTCGTCGTTGTGGGCGAATTGAATCAGGACATAGTCTCCGGGCGACAGTTGTTTTTTGACGGAGGTCCAATAAGCCTCTTCACGGTAGAAACTTTTGCTCGATGATCCGCTTTTGCCCCGGTTGTTCACTTCGATGCCGTCGAGGAAATACGAGAGATATTGTCCCCAACCGCGGGTGACGGTTGCCGATTCATCATAGTTTGCCATGGTACTGTCGCCAATAGAATGGACTTTTTTAGCTGCGCCGGTATTGGAAGCCCCGAATAGTATGGCTGCACCGGTAAGAAAAGCGATGACTTTTTTCATGGTCGTTTTTTTTAGGATTGTATTTTCGGACGGTTTGTCGTCCGGTATGTTTGTTGCGGCAAAGTTAGAGAGTAAGATTCGGTAAGACGGGTAAAATCGAGCAAACCGATCGTAATTTTGAATCAAAGTATAGGTTGGGCGGGGTTGTAAATCAGATATTTTGTTGCCCGGAAAGAATCGTGTGCCCGGAATTGGGGTAGGGTATGAAATTGCCAGCCCGCAAGAAGAGCGGGTTCTTGCGGGCTGGTGGAATGACGATGTGTCATAATGCCCAATCTGCTGCGTTGCCATCGGAGTTCGGGCTAAGTCGTTTACGTTAGTAAACTCCTGTCGTCCTCATCCTCTGCGCCTTGCATCTTAGACATTCTAACGCACCGAAAAGGGGTTGTACCGAAATTTTCATTTCGACACACCCCCTTGTGGACGTTTATTGTTCCAATGCTTTGAAGCCGGGGAATACGGGTATTGCCGAACGGTCGGCTGTGCAGGGAACAATGGTGGCGTATCCTCGCGACAGGTGGTATTCGTCCGTATCTTCGGCATCGGGCTCCGTGTTCAGGAATCTGCCGGTCAGCCAGTAGTAGGAACGTCCGGCAGGGTCGATGCGGTGTTCGTATTCGTCGGTCCAGTATCCACGGGCGGCACGGCACACGCGGATTCCTTTTACTTCTCCTGTCGGGATGTTTACGTTCAGTCCGATATTTTCGGGTAGTCCTTCGGAGAGGACGGAGCGGATTATCTTTTCTACGATCGGGCGGCAATTCGAGAAATCGGCATCGGCTTTGTGCGAGCAGAGGGAGAAGCCGACGGAAGGGATGTTTTGCATCACGCCTTCGAATACGCCCCCCATAGTGCCGGAGTATAATTCGTTTACAGCACTGTTCGATCCGTGGTTGATACCGGATAATACAAGGTCGGGGCGGTGTTCGAGCAGTGCGCTCATGGCGAGCTTCACACAATCTACCGGTGTGCCGTTGATGCTGAATTCCCGATATTCCGAATTCCCGTTTACGGGGGTGATCCGGAGGGGAACATTGACGGTAATTGCCGCCGATTGTCCCGAACGGGGCGCATCGGGTGCGACAACCACCACGTCGCCGAATGAAGATGCTGTTTGTGCCAGCGCGTGGATTCCTCGCGCTTGAATGCCGTCGTCGTTGGTAATCAGGATGAGCGGACGCTCTTTTCTGCGAATCAAGTCTGTCATAATAAATTTGAAATAATGATGTACAAATTTAGATGAAAATCGCGACATTTCTATACCGGCAGGATAAAGAAACTTTTTTCTTTCAAGGGAAGGATGCGAAGACGTGAATCGGAAACGTTCGGTAAAAACGTGTTGATTTTAAAAAATATATTCGTAATTTTGTCCGGTCTGCCGTCCGGTCCGTTTTTCTTATGGGAGGCGGGAGCGGGAAAGGTAGACGGATTATATACATAAAAGGCGTAACTGTGCGCTTTGGATTGACATTCTAAGAACTTCGCAAATTCAAAAGGTAAGTCACTCAAAGCAATGGATGCGCTCTGTGGGATGATTGTATGCATCCGGCAATTCTCGTGACGTCACGGGGAAAAAGGGGTGTTATATAGATTATCGCGTGGGGCTTGACCGTTGCTCGTTTCTGACTTACCGGGCAATGCGAAGGCCTTTTAGAATGTGAAACGGGCAATCTGTTCGGCTTCACGTTTTTTGTATATACCGGTTTTTATTATTTATAACGGTGGCAGAAGCCGTCACTGACTTAATCGTATCGCAATACTATGATCAGGCGAATTATTTTGATGTGTCTGCCGCTGTTTTTATTTTATCCTTTGGCGGCAGCCCAGACCGGCGGAGGAAAGAGCCGGGTAAAGACCGAGCAGAGGGCGAAAGGGACGACCGCCCCGGATATGGACCATTTCGAACGTCTGCTGTCGCTCTATGTACAGGCGAAAGCAGAGCGGGCGGATTTTTATTCTTCCATGACGAGTTTATTGGTATTCTACGGCGGTCAGGACGATGCGGGCAAGGCGAAGTGCCGGCGTTGTCTGGCACAGCACATGGATGAGTATTATAACGACAGGGATAAACCGGTCGAAGCCCTTGCCATAGCCGACCTTTATGAATCGCTCGCGGCATTCGATGATCCCGAACGGCTGAAAATCAGTTATTACCGCGGGGAGTATGCGGCTACCGTCGAGGGTGATTCTATCGCACTTCACCGGGCGATTTCGGATATCGAGGCGTTCCCTGCCGGACAGGGCACGGACCGGGAGGCGCATCTGCTTGTTTTGCACGACTATTTGGAGCAGATCCGCAACTATGTGCCCGTAGACCGGACGATTGACGGGGTATGGATTTCGGATCTGAGAACGAAACATTTCGGAGGCCCGAAGATGATCCTGAAAGTCATTGCCGGGAAAGACGGTTCGCCGATCTTCCGGATGTATCATCTGCCCGAGGAATACGCTCCTGCCGCTCAATTCGATATATTGAAGAACGCTATGTCTATGTGGCGCGGGCAAGGAATGGACGCGCAGTCGGAATGGGTCTATGCCGGCGATTCCATTTTTGCCGTCTGGTCGAACGAGAAGTTAAAGAATCCCGATGCGGACCTCCATGCCATGACCCGGCAGATCAGCGGATCTTTGACCGATGCGGTGACAATTGCGGGAGGCGGATCTTTGGAGGGGAACTTGCTTGGCGGATCATTGTCGATTTTGTCGGGGATGCTTTTGGATGAACTGTTCACTCCGTCGAAGGTGGTGTTTGTGTTGCAGGGGCGGTTGCGTAAGGTCAATGACCGGCAATTGGACGCCGTCATACACTATACATATCTTCGGGCGAAGGGTTCGGATAAACCGGAAGTCAAGAATGAGGAGTGGCATACGCTGTTTACCCGCGTGGAACCGCAGGATAGTTTATTTGGGTGTAATGGTGACTTTTACTTTCCGTTTGCGGTGACGAAGAAAGACCGGAAACTTCTGAAAGGAACGGAAGCTTGTCGTTTGGCAAAGTCGGCGATCGGTGCCGCTACAAGCCTAACGAGATTCCGGATGCTTAACCGGATGCAAACGGAGAAGATGATATACCGGTGCGAAGAACAGCTTTCGTTTCAAGGCGAAGAGGAATTTTCCGATGTGCGCCGGATACATCAGCCCGGACTTCGTCCCTTCACCGGCATAGAGGGGCGAAGCGATTCGACGGGGTGTGTGGTCGTAAAGGTGTTGCCCGAATCGCCGGCTTTTCTGTACAGGGTGAAACGTGGCGATCTGATCACCCATGTGGATGGTTTTGCGATAAAAACGTACGAACAGTTCGAGCGTATAATAGGGCGCAAAAATCCGTTCGACCTTGTCGAGATCACCGTGAAACGGGGTAAGAAAAACAAAAAAATAAAACTGGAACTTTATTATTCACTATAAAACTAAAATCATGAAACGCATAATCGTATTATCGGTACTACTCTCGTTTGCGCTGGCTCTGCCTATGGAAGCGCAACATTTCGATAGAGCCGCTGTAAGGCGGGGACTGATTGAGGCATTTAATAAAGCCCAGAGAGAAAAAGCTGCCCAACAGGCAAAGGAGGCAGAAAAGGCAAGGCAGGTGCGACAATCGGTCGATAATCAGGAAAGGCAAGCCCGGGAAATCGATTCGAACTATTCCGCACAGACGGTACTCGATAGGCAGCC
>OAUV01001356.1_pt1 | contig 14226 bp, 10 predicted proteins | sample 1516841 | NCBI WGS metagenome assembly OAUV01 (sample SAMEA2580044, study PRJEB22360) | human gut metagenome | biome: human gut; feature: human-associated habitat; material: faeces | place: Denmark | collected 2008/2010 | reverse complement strand
AACCGGATTCGCACCGGCTCCTTCAATTTGACCGTCTGTTTCTGCTTCGCCATACTCTTCCCGTTTGTTGCTCCAACGGCAAATATAGCGAATTTGTTTTGTTACCGCGGTATTTTCGAGTAACAAAATAGTAACAAATATCGGGCAATTATGGGCTTTGTCGGGAAAATCGCAAAAGCAACAGAAAATCCCGCAATCAAATATAAATAATTATACTTTAATGATTTATATTTGATTTTTCGTCGTTTCTCTATCCTTTTTGTAGATTTGATAACTGTTCACGAAATTCTGCCACACGATATAAGCCGTCGGGGCGATCGAGGAGATGGGGTCGAGGAACGACTGCGCCATCCATACGGCCAGCACCGTGTTCTTCTGGCCGAGCGACTGCCCGCCCGCCGGCGCGTCCCCGTAACAGCGGCCGAGCATGCGGCCGACCTTGAACTGGCCCAGGCAAATCACCAGCGCGGCGAACGCCAGCCACAGTTCGACCGAAACCGACGCATCGTGCAGGTCGATGATGAATGCCGTCGTGCGGCCGATAATCACGACCAGCGACGCCAGCCACATGTAGAACGAAATCTGACTGTGGTCGCCGATCCATTTCGCGGTCTTCGGCAGCAGAAAACGGCAGAACTGCGCCGCTGCGAAAGGCATGATCAGCAGCGGCGCGATGCGGGCCAGTATCTGCGTGAAAGAGCAGGCCCCGGTTCCGGCCAGCGAAAGCACGACGGGCGCGATCAACGCGATCGCCATATTGCACAGCAGGCTGTAGGTCGCCATCGTCGGAACGTTGGCCCCCAGCATGCCCGCAATCACCACCGCGGCCATCGCCACGGGAGCCAGCACGCAGATCATCGCCCCCTGCGCCACGATCGCATCGAGCGGCAGCAACGCGAAATAAAGCGCCGCGCTCACCACGACCTGAAACAGCAACAGCCACACGTGCAGCATCGACGGCTTCATCTGGCTGGGTTTCACCCGGCAAAAGGTGACGAAGAGCATCAGAAAGATCAGCGAGGGCGTAATCATCTGGTGCGTCCACGCTTCGAGCGCCGTCACCGGACGGCACAGCAAGGCGCCCGCCACCATGGCCGAGGGCATGGCGACCGTCTTGACATTGCGGTGCAGATATTCCAATACGTGCATTTATTTCATCCTTTTTACCGGAACCGTCACACGGGTTCCGTCCTTGCGTTCGACCGTCATCTGGGGTTTGTCGCCGCGGATTTCACCCCGGATTACGGCGCAGGGATCGACCCGCGACACATCCACCGTTCCGAGAAATACGATCCGGTCGCCCGGAGCCACCCTATCCGCAAGCGTCTCGTCCCAGACCTGCCCCACGACCAGCCGTCCTCCGTCCAGCGCGACGGTGACGCCGCTTACCGACACATCGGGCGGTCCGGGCGGTTCGGCATGCGGCAGCAGCCAGAAACGGCGGCCGGGATAGTCGATCACGACCGTTCCCCAGCGGAAAACTCCGCATCCGAGCTTGCTGTGTCCGCCGTGGGTCACTTCGAGGGGCATCCCGGCAAGCGTATTTCCGGCCAGTCCGAATTCGGGAATCACACCCCGCACGGCTTCACCGACGACCGACCGGTTGGTCCACCCCAGATTGCCGGAGTGTCCCTCCGTGCGGCGCACCTCCCGCAAAATCCCCTTTTCGATCATCGCCCGGCACTCGTCGTAACGGCAGTCGAACAAGGCCCCGGAGCCGGTATCGAATTTCATGTAGGTTTTCATCCGGGACTTGCCGCTGCCCACACGGGCGGCGATTACAGGAGCGTTTCCCGCAAAGTGAATCCGCGCACCGCCCCGGCAGCGGAACCCGCCGAGCTGGTGCAGGTCGCCCGCCAGCGTGATCGTCGAGTCGGCATTGGGCATCCGCACGACGAAGCCGCGCAGCAGATCGCTGCCCGCAATGCCGTCGAAGCCCAGACAGCGGAAGATATAGGAGCTGTCGGGCAGCACGATCACCTGCCGGTCGGAGTAGGTTGCCTCGCCCATCCGGAGATACGGCACCCGGACATAGGTGATCGCATGACGATGACCTTCGAAATCGCCCGACGTCCCACGGCCAGACGCCGCGAGTCCCAGTTCGCGGCTGAGCCGTTCGCTGATGCAGGTCTTCGAAGCCCCCGTGTCGAAGGCAAAGCGGCGCGGTCCCGCAGCGGTCTCGACCGTCACGACATACTTGCCCCGTTCGAGCGTGTAAGGCAGGTCGAAGCGCACGGCGGGTTTGCGGGCGCAGACCGTCTGCGCCGCGGCAAGCCAGCAAACAACCAGCAGCAACCGTCTCATCCGCCGCCCTACGCCAACAACTCCTTGACCTTGGCCGAAATATCCTTGCCGTCGGCACGGCCTGCGAGCCTCTTCGAAGCGACGCCCATCACCTTGCCCATCTCCTTCATAGACGTCGCGCCGACCTCGGCAATCACGGCCTTGACCTCGGCGGCAAGCTCCTCGGCAGTGAGCTGCTTGGGCAGGAATTCCTGAAATACGGCCACCTGCGCCAGCTCTTCGGCGGCCAAGTCCGGGCGGTTCTGCTCGGTGAAGATCGCCGCGGAGTCGGTCCCCTGCTTGGCCAGCTTGGAGATGATCTTCAGCACGTCGGCGTCGGGCAGTTCGGTGATTTCCAGTCCCGCCGTCTTGGCTTCGATGATGTATTTCTTGGCATTGCGCAGTGCGCCCAGACGCACGGTATCCTTGGCCTTCATGGCCTCCATGATCCCTTTCGAAATCTGTTGTTCGAGTGACATAAAATTAATATTTTTAAATAAATACACAAATCATCTATCATTTTACTTCAGCAGGAAGTCCAGCACGTCGCGCATCAGCCGGTCGCGCTGCACGTCGCTCTCGATGGACTCGAACGGAAATCCCATGACGAACGTTCCGCCCGCTTCGCTGGCCACGCCCGCCGTGCGGCCGTTTTCGACGTAACGCATCACCGAGAAGGCTCCCGCCCCGGCGGGCCGCAGGGCGTCGGGCGACTCGACCCGATAACGGTCCGGACGGTATTCATTGACATAACGGTACTCGTCGCGCGAAAATCCGGGATGCGAAGTCACGACCCGCACCCGTCCGCGCTGCGCCGCCCGACTGCCGTCGTAGGTGTAGTGCAGCACCTCCTCGGCGAACCTGCGGTCGTCGTCCGAGGCCTCGCCGCCCGTCCAGAGGTCGGTCGCCACATAGCTTCCCGACACGAAGAGCGCACCGCCGCCGGCCATATACCGGCGCAGAACGGCCTGCAACTCCGGGGAGAAGGTTTTGAAGGCATAGCCCGTCACCCCGCGTCCGATGGTCGTCGAACGCTGTTCGCCCAGAATGAGATCGACGGCGGAATAACCGTCGGGCGAAACCTCGCCGCGCTCGACGGCGCGCACCGACGCCGAGCAGAACGAATATCCGGCCGCGGCGACCGAACGTCCGTGCAGGGCGGGATAGTCGAACGTGTTGCCGCCGATCACCTCCGTTTCGTAATCGCAGGCGCAGGCACCCAACGCGATGCTGTCCACCTCGCATTTGGCCATCTGCATGTCGAATACGTGCTGCGCGCCGATGAAAGAAATATCCTGCCGGTCGGGCACGCCGCCGTCGATGTCGGTATAGAATCCCGCCAGCGAATCGGCGCGCACGCTCAGCGGCGCGCTGACGCGGTCGAAGCCGTTGACGATCAGCACCGTCCCCTTCTCGTCGGGCATGCGGCATGCGGCGACGGTCTCGCTCGGAAAACTCTCGCCGCCCTCGTTCACGGCCGTCACCTTGTAGCTGTAGATGCGCCCCGGCTCCTGCGCGGTCAGCAGGCAGGGTTTATCGACGTAACGGCCGTTGTCGAAGCCGCCGTCGTCGATGCGCGTATAGACCACATACCCCGTCGGAGCCGCGGTCGTTTCGAGCGAATCCATCACGGGCGACCAAGTGACCGCCGCCTTGCCACCTTCGGCGAACTGCACGGCGAGCGACTCCACGGGCAGCGGCTGCACTACGTAAGGTAATCCGTATTGCGAGCTGATATAGCGCAGGATACCCTTATAGACGGCACGGCTCACGAGGAACTTGAAACGCGGATCGCTGCCGTAGCGCATGTCGGCGAAATTCTGGTGTGACAGCAGTTCGAGCAGCATGGTCGGCACCCCCGGCACGCGCGCTTCGTAATAGGCGCGGTTCCAAAGCCCGCGGCGACTCCATGCCGGTTCGTACGTGCTGCGGATATCTTCGACGATCTGGGTCATGACGATATCCGTGAGGTCGCGCGAACGGTAGCGGTCGGCGCCCCCTTCGAACTTGCCCTTGTTCTCGCGCGTATAGAAGATGCCCAGTGTGCCGATGATGTCGTCATTGAGCCGCACGCCCACATCGGAGTGGAACGCCAGCGCCATATCGACCGGAATGCGCAGCCCGGCGCTGTCGGGCATCCGCTCCGAACCGCCCGTCAGGGCATTGACCCAATGGGCGCGCGACATGTAGTCGTCCTTGTAATCGTCCCGGTTCTCCTTCGGGGAGTAGACCTTTTCGTCGAATCCGGCCCACTGGAGCCAGTAGCGGGCGCCCTCGCAGAAACGGGGATAACCGCTCGTCTCCAAATGGCACACCATGCCGGGCCGGCGCAGCGAATCGCACACCGTGCGGGCTATGTTGCCGTAACCGCCGCCGATCTCCAGGGGCTCGGCCGAGACGATGCGGCCCGCCTGACGCGAGCGGTTGGTGAGCGTCACGACCTCCTGCGGACCGGCGTCGAGCAGAAAGCGGCCGAGGTAGATCCACGTTCCGCCGCCCATGGTCTGGTTTACGGCGAAGCTGCTGTCCCCTCCGAGGTGATGCACCGTATACTGCGCGTCGTCAGCGTTTTGCGGAGTCGAATCGTAGCTCACGTAAACGGCGTATTCGCCCCGTTCGGGAATGTCGGCCGTCCACACGGCGCGGCTCTCCGCCCCGCCGGTCACCGATCTCACGCGGCGCGTCGTGCCGTCCCGGAAGGGATTCTGTCCCGTCGTGTAGACCTGCTGCACATGCGCGAAGCCCATGCCGCCCGGCTGCCATTTTTCAGGTCCCTCCTCCTCGCGGTACTGCCCGGCGGCATCGTTGTCCGCCAGTATCTCGTACTTCTGCACGTCGCGTTCGCGGGGCAGCATCACGCAGGCCCCGGCATTTTCGAGCATCGGAACCAGATACGGCAGCACGTAACTCTGGGTATAGAGGTCCTCGCAGGTCTGCCACAACTGCGAACGCTGCCACTTCCAGCGGTTCTGGGGCTGGTCGAAATAGCGGCCGTGACTCTGCCACAAGGCGATATGCCGCCCAGCGAGTCCCTGCGACGGCACCACGGGCGCTGAAGAACGGGTCACCAGCGGCCGCTCGGAGCGGTTGGTAAAGGGCACGATCTTCTTCTTGCGCAAAAGTTTCCGGTATTCCGCCCCGGTTCGGCAGGCCATCGGAATCAGCTCGCCGACCTCCCGCTTGTCGGAGTAAAGTTCGATGGCCGCCTTGCGGAACTCCGGCGGCAGGAGCAGGCGCACCGAGTCGCGCATGGCGCGCAGGTTCTCTTCGCGGAACGGATAGTACGAAAGGCCGACCGAGGTGTAGATCCGCACCCGCTTGCGCGAGGCGTCCACCCCCTCGATGCGGACATAGCCGCCCGACACTTCGCGGGCGACGATGCGCGTCAGCGTGCGTCCGATTTCGCGGCGCGCAGGGCCGTCGATTCCGGCGGCCGAGACCTCCTGCCCGCAAAGACCGAGCAGCAGGAGAATATACAACAGTTTATTTTTCATGTCGTTTGACCAGTAAAAACATGCCGGCCATCGTAAATGCGGCATTGTAAATCAACAGTTCGAAACCGATCCGGTAGCCCCACGTCTCATCCGCCCAGTATTGCAGCAGGGCGCTCAGCAGCGGAGCGGCGAGCGCCACGAGGGGCATCCAGCCGTCGCGCACCCTGAGACGCGTGAAGATACCGAAAGCGAACATACCCAAAATCGGGCCGTAGGTGTAGCTGGCGACCTTGTAGACCAGATTGATGACGCTGTCGTCGGCAAGGTATTCGAAGGCGAGGATCACCAGCACCATGCCGAGGGCCATCGCCACATGGACGATGCGCCGCAGGCGGGTCAGGCGTCGTTCGCCGTAACGTTTCGTGCCGTCGAGAATATCGACCGTAAACGAAGTCGTGAGGGCCGTAAGGGCCGATCCTGCGGCTGAATAGGTGCTTGAGATAAGTCCTATAACGAACAGTATGCCAACAAACACCGGCAGCCCGCCGTTGACCGCGACCTGCGAAAAGACCTGATCGCCCTTTTCGGGCATCGCCAGTCCGCTGCGGTCCATATAGATGTAGAGCAGCACGCCCAGCACGAGGAACAGGAAGATCACGAAAATCTGGCTGACGGCCGTGAGGACGATATTTTTCTGCGAGTCGCGCGGCGTGGCGCAGCTCAGGTTGCGCTGCATCATGTCCTGATCGAGTCCCGTCATGGCGATCAGCAGCACGATGCCCGCCGCAAACATCTTCCAGAAATAGCGGTCCGAAGCCGGGTCGTCGAAGAAAAACATCTTCGAATAGGGCGACGCGGCGACCTCGCGGGTCATTTCGGGCAGGGACATGCCCAGCGCCTGCATGATGAAGACGATCGACAGCACGAGACTTCCCACCAGACACACCGTCTTGAGCGTATCGGTCCAGATCAGCGACTTGACGCCGCCCTGCTGGGTGTAGAGCCATACGAAGAGCATCGTGACCGCCGCATTGAGCCAGAACGGAAGTCCGTAATGGCTGAAGACCAGCAACTGCATCACGGCGCAGACCACATAGATGCGAAGGGCCGCCCCCAGCATCTTCGAGACGAAGAAAAACCACGCCCCGGTACGGTGCGACCGCACGCCGAAGCGGTCGTCGAGGTATTCGTAGAGCGACACCACCTTCAGGCGGTAGAACGTGGGAATCAGCACGAAAGCGACGATCAGCTGTCCGACCGTGAAGCCCGCGACCATCTGCATGTAGGAAAAGCCGTCTACGGCGACCGAGCCGGGAACGGAGATGAACGTCACGCCCGACATGGCGGCGCCGATCATGGCGAAGGCGGCCATGTACCACGGCGTGCGGCGGTTGCCGGAGAAAAACCCGGCGTTGTCGGCGCGGCGGCCGGAGACCCATGCTACGGCGAAGAGGACGGCTATGTAGCCCAGAACGGTAGCGATAACGGCGGCGGATGTCATAAGCGTAAGTTCAGATTCGAATTACAAATATACGAAAAGAGTCCCGAAAAAGCGGGCAAAAAAAGCAGAATAATGCGGGGACGGGCGGGATGAAGCATCCGGAACGGCGAAGGGTTCGGAGATTTTTTTCGAGGGGGGGGGCCGGTATCGGGAGACAGTCCCGGCGGGAATCACTTTTTCAGTATCCGTTCCAAGGCAGCGGCGTCCAGCAGATTCACCGTTTCGAATTTTCCCTTGTAGAAGACGCCCCAGTTATTGAATACGCAGGGCAGCTCCTTGGCCTTGCGGAGCGTATCCACCTCGATGAAATCCGCCGGGACACCGTGCGCTTCGCAGTGTTGTCTTATCATTTCCAGATTGCCGGGGATAAAGGGGCACTGCATATCGTAATAGACGGTCAGCGTCTGACTTTCGATAGTCATTTTTTTCGCATTTTCCGCGAATTTCGGGGTCGTTCCGTCGAAGGAGAGCGCCAGCAGCTCGTAGCCGTTGTCGGTCGTATCGACGACCTCGAAGCCGAACTTCCGGGCAAAAGACTGGTCCGAAAGCCACGCTTTCTGCTTTTCCGCACCGAGCATGCAGACGCCCGATTTTCCATGCGTCCGCGCATCGGCCAGACAATGTTCCATCAACGCCTTTGCATAGCCCTTGCCTTTGTAAGGACCCGCAACCCACAAACAATAGATATAATAATAGTTGTCGCCAATCACGGGCACCCATGCCGTTTCGAGAGGCGCGTATTCGATAAAGACCACGCCCTTCGCATTCAGCTTCCGGAAGACGTGCCCCTCGCGGAGCCGGTCGGAAAGCCATCGCCGCTTCGCCTCTACGCCCGGATGGGCCTTTTTCGTGCGGATAATGCAGCACAAATGCTCGTCGGCAAGGTTATCGGCCGTCAGATCGACGAATTCAGCATCCATGGGCGGCTTTTCAACGGGATGAGCGGGCATCACGCCTTACGATAGGACAACGCTCCCGAAGGGCATTTTTCGACCTGCGCGACGATCCGGTCGGTCGCGGCGTTTTCCAGCCTCACCCACGGCCGCTCCTGCGGGTTGTAAACTTCGGGAAGCATGCGGACGCAGACGCCCGAATGGATGCAGAGATGCGGCTGCCAGACCACGACGATCTCGCCGTTGGTATATTCGATACGTTTCTTTTCGGATTCCATTACAACAATATTTTACAAAGACTGCCACCGGCAGCCCCCAAAGATAAGCATAAAATCCAGATTCCGAACCGGACTCCCCCGCCTTCGACTCCCCGGAGCCGCCCCGAAGCGGTCGTTCGTCTCCGTCCGGCGGAAAATCGCAGGCGCGCGGAGCGGAAAGGAGCGGCAAGTCTAAAAACGACGCAAACGGCTGGAGATCAAAATAAACAAACGATTGCATCCCGGAAGGAAAGAAGGTTTTCAGCGGCGCCGGCGGAAGATTATCGAAAACTTTTCGGCAGAAATTTTGATTTTTCATCCAAAAATACATACATTTGCCCCAACGACATTGCAAATGACAATATTCAACCATATCCATCATCATCACAACCACTTTCCGAAGGGGTAAGATCGATGTGCATATGTAAATAAGGATTATATATCATAACGAAGCTCATCCCCTGCGGATGGGCTTTTTTCATGTCCGTTCCGCAGGCGGGTGTCTGAAAAACAACAAACAAACATGCTGAGAATAGCAATTCAGGCCAAAGGCCGACTCAACGAGCAGAGCATCGGCCTGCTCTCGGAAGCGGGCATCGGCGTCGCCGAAAGCAAGCGCAAACTCATCTCCCGCGCCGACGGATTCCCGATGGAGGTGCTCTACCTGCGCGACGACGACATTCCGCAGGCCGTGGCCATGGGCGTCGCCGATCTGGGGATCGTGGGGCTGAACGAGGTCGCGGAGAAGAACTTCCCGGTCGAACGGACCATGGACCTCGGATTCGGCAGCTGCCGCATCTCGCTGGCCGTGGACCGGACGGCGGATTACAACGGACTGGACTACTTCCGCGGCAAGCGCGTGGCGACCTCCTACCCCAACATCCTCGCGCGGTTCTTCGCCGAGAAGGGCATCGACGCCGAAATACACACCATCGAAGGGTCGGTCGAAATCGCCCCCGCCGTGGGAATGTCCGACGCGATATTCGACATCGTATCGTCGGGCGGCACGCTGATCTCGAACGGATTGGTCGAGGTAGAGAAGGTGTTCTACTCGGAAGCGGTGCTGATCGCAAATCCGGAACTCGATGAGGATAAACGCCGTGAAACGGCCCAGCTCACGTTCCGCTTCAACTCGATACTCGAAAGCCGCGGCATGAAGTACGTGCTGATGAACCTCCCGCAGGAGAAGCTCGACGAAGCGATCACGATCCTGCCGGGCATGCGCAGTCCGACCGTCCTGCCGCTGGCGCAGGAGGGATGGTGCTCGATACACGCCGTGATCTGCGAATCGCAGTTGTGGGAGCGCATCGAACGGCTCAAGGCCCTCGGCGCGGAAGGAATTCTGGTGCTGACGCTCGAAAACATGATCCGCTGACCCCTAAAAACGACCCGAAAAATGGAAATGCCGAAAATCTATGTAAATCCCCCGCGCAGCGAATGGCCGGCGCTGACGGCCCGCTGTACGCGGCAGGAGGAGGAGATCGGGGAGCGCGTCGCCGCGATCCTCGCCGAGGTGCGCACGGGCGGCGACGCGGCCCTGCGCCGAATCGTCCGCCGCATCGAAGGGTACGTCCCCGAAACGTTCGAAGTGACGCGCGAGCGGCGTGCAGAAGCCGCGAAAGCCGTATCGCCGCAGCTGAAAGCCGCACTGGAGCAGGCGAAGGCCAACATCGAAGCCTTCCACCGGGCGCAGCTCCCGGCGCAGGTCGAGGTCGAAACGATGCCGGGCGTAAGGTGCGTACAGCGCGCCGTGGCGATCGGCCGCGCGGGGCTGTATATCCCCGGCGGCAAAGCCCCGCTCTTCTCGACGGTGCTGATGCTCGCCCTGCCGGCCCGGATCGCCGGATGCCGCGAAGTGATACTCTGCACGCCGTGCGGCCGCGACGGGCGGATCGCACCCGAAATTCTCTATGCGGCCGACCTCTGCGGCGTGGACCGCGTCTTCGCCCTCGGCGGGGCGCAGGCAGTGGCGGCCATGGCTTACGGAACGGAGAGCATTCCGCGCGTCGACAAGATTTTCGGTCCCGGCAACCGCTACGTCACCAAAGCCAAACAGCTGGCCGGCGCAGCCGACGTCGCCGTGGACCTGCCCGCGGGGCCTTCGGAGGTGCTGGTGCTGGCCGACGAAGACGCCCGGCCCGAATTCGCCGCCGCCGACCTGCTGTCGCAGGCCGAACACGGTGATGACAGTCAGGCCGTGCTGGTCTGCCGCAGCGAGGAGTTCGCACAGCGGGCAATAGCGTCCGTCGGGGAGCAGGCCGCGCGGCTCAGCCGCCGCGACGCAATCGGCAATTCGCTGGCCAACAGCCGGATCGTGGTTTTCAGCGACCCGGACGAGCAGATCGCGTTCGCCGACGCCTACGCCCCCGAACACCTGATTGTCGCCATGCGGGACGCATGGGACGCCGCGGCGCGGATCACGGCCGCGGGGAGCGTATTTATCGGCGGCTACTCGCCCGAAAGCGCGGGCGATTACGCTTCGGGAACCAATCACACGCTGCCCACGGGCGGCTGGGCGCGGGTCTACAGCGGCGTGAACACGGAGAGCTTCATGCGCAAGATAACCTATCAGGAACTGACGCGCGGCGGACTCGAAGCCCTCGCGCCGACGATTACGGCCATGGCCGAAGCCGAAGGGCTGGACGCACACGCCAACGCCGTGCGCATCCGGACGGAAGGAGGTGCGCGATGAAACCGCTGTCGCAGCTCGTGCGGCCCAACATTCTGGCGCTGCAACCCTACTCCACGGCCCGCGACGAATATGCGGGCGGCGGGATCGGCGTCTGGCTCGACGCCAACGAAAGCCCCTACGACAACGGCGTGAACCGCTACCCCGACCCGCACCAGCGGGAGCTGAAGGCGCAGCTGGCCGCGCTGAAGGGCGTGCGGAGCGGACAAATATTCCTCGGCAACGGCAGCGACGAAGCCATAGACCTCGCGTTCAGGATCTTCTGCGAGCCGGGCCGCGACAACGCCGTTTCGATCGCGCCGACCTACGGCATGTACCGCGTGGCGGCGCAGACCAACGGCGTCGAACTGCGCGAAGTGCCGCTGGGAGCCGATTTCTCGCTTCCGGTCGAGGCGTTGCTGGCGGCGGCCGACGGGCGCACCAAACTGCTGTGGCTCTGCTCGCCCAATAACCCCACGGGAAACGCATTCCCCGACCGGGAGATCGAAGAGCTGCTGCGCCGCTTCGACGGCGTGGTGGTGCTCGACGAAGCCTACATCGACTTTGCCGAAGGGCGGGGATTCCTGCCGCGGCTCGACGAGTTCCCCAACCTGATCGTACTGCAAACCCTCTCCAAAGCTTGGGGCATGGCGGGACTGCGGCTCGGACTGGCTTTCGCGTCGGAGCGGATCGCCGCGCTGTTCGGGCAGGTCAAGTATCCCTACAATATCAATACGCTCACCCAGCAGACCGCGGCCGAGTGTCTGCGCCGGGACATTGCGGCGCAGATCGCGCAAATCCGCGAAGAACGCGGACGGCTGGCGGCGGCGCTCGCCGGATGCGGCTGCATCGAGCGGGTCTGCCCGTCGCAGGCCAACTTCCTGCTGGTGAAGACCGCCGATCCCGACCGGCTTTACGGCGAACTGATCGCCGCAGGGGTGATCGTCCGCAACCGTACGCGGATCACGGGATGCGAGGGCTGCCTGCGTATCACCGTGGGGACTCCCGCCGAAAACGGGCGCATGCTGGAAACCGTCAAAAACTTCAGACCATGAAAAAAGCACTCAAAAAAGCACTGTTCATAGACCGCGACGGCACGCTGATCGTCGAGCCGCCCGTGGATATGCAGGTGGACAGCCTCGCCAAGCTGGAATTCGTGCCCGGAGCCATTTCGGCGCTCAAAGTCCTCCGGGGACTCGATTTCGAGCTGGTGATGGCCACCAATCAGGACGGACTGGGAACCGACTCCTTTCCTGAGGAGGATTTCAGGATTCCGCAGGAGAAGATGCTCCGCACGCTGGCGGGCGAAGGCGTGCTGTTCGACGACATGCTGATCGACCGCACGTTCGAAAGCGACGGCGCCCCGACGCGCAAGCCCCGCACGGGAATGTTCGGCCGCTACACCGGCGGAGGATACGACCTCGCGGCGAGTTACGTCGTCGGCGACCGCGCGACCGACATCCTGCTGGCCCGCAATCTCGGAGCGCGGGGAATTCTGTTCGCACAGGAGACGGCGGGCCGCCGGATGCTGCGCGAAGCCGGAGCGGAAGAGGCCTGCGTGCTGATCAGCGACTCGTGGGCCGAGATCGCCGAGTACATCCGCCGCGGCGAACGGCGGGTGGTCGTAACGCGCGAAACGCGCGAAACGCGGATCACCGTCCGGCTCGACCTCGACGGCAAAGGGTTCGGCGGCAAGGAATTCGGCGATGTTTCGGCAGACCGTCCGACCGCCGGAACCGGAAGCGGCGGCATGGAGAGCGGCACGGATACGGGAAATCGGGTTGGTACGGGTGCGGACAACGGACCGGACGGCAACCGGGCCGGGGCGAAAAATCCGGCAGGGGAATGGAACGACGCCGGCAGGAACAGCGGCGACGGAAACGGCGACAGCGACAACAACAGTGACGGAAGGAACGGCGACAACAGAAACCGCGACGACGGAAATGACAACAGCAGGATCAACGACAGCAGCAGTGACGAAAGGAACGACGACAACGGGAACGGCGACAATAGAAACTGCGGCGACGGGATTTCGACCGGACTGCGTTTTCTGGACCACATGCTGGCGCAGATCGCCCACCACGGCGGCGTGGCGCTCGAAGTGGAGGCCCGCGGCGATCTGGACATCGACGAACACCACACGATGGAGGACGTGGCGATCGTGCTGGGCAAAGCCATCGACCGGGCTTTGGGCTCCAAGGCCGGAATAGGCCGCTACGGATTCGCCCTGCCGATGGACGACTGCCGCGCGCTGGTGCTGCTCGACTTCGGGGGACGCATCGACTTCGAGTGGGACGCCGAATTCCGCCGCGAGCGGGTCGGAGACGTCCCGACGGAGATGTTCCGCCACTTCTTCCACTCGCTCTGCTGCGCCGCGCGCTGCAACCTGCAGATTGCGGCCAAAGGCGACAACGACCACCACAAGGCCGAAGCGATCTTCAAGGCCTTCGCCCGCGCCCTGCGCATGGCCGTGGCCCGCAGCGGATTCGGATACGACATACCCAGCAGCAAAGGAGTATTATGACGGCGATAGTAGATTACGACACGGGCAACCTGCGGTCGGTCGCCGACGCCATGCGGCGCATCGGGGCCGAATTCACGATCACGGCCTATCCCGCGCTCCTGCGCGGCGCCGACAGGGTGCTGCTGCCCGGCGTGGGCGAAGCTTCGTCGGCGATGGCCAAACTCCGCGAGCGGGGACTCGATCTGGTCATCCCCACCCTGACGCAGCCCGTACTGGGCATCTGCATCGGCATGCAGCTGTTGTGTCTCGACAGCGAGGAGGGAGACGCCCGCTGTCTGGGGATTTTCCCGGCGCACGTCAGGCGGCTGAAACCCGCGGAAAACGGGCTGAAGATTCCCCATGTGGGCTGGAACACCATCGGCAGCCTGCGCGGAGCGCTGTTCGAAGGAATCGGCGAAGAGACCTATGTTTATTACGTCCACTCATATGCGGCGGAGGTCTGCGAAGCGACGATCGCCCGCACCGATTACGGCGGGGAGTTCAGCGCCGCGCTGGGCCGCGGCAACTTTTTCGGCACGCAGTTCCACCCCGAAAAGAGCGGTTCGGCGGGCGAAAGGATCCTGCGCAACTTTTTAAAACCGTAACACGATGAAAATAGAAATCATACCCGCAACGGACATTATCGGCGGCGGCTGCCTGCGGGTGGGGCCGGGGGGCTTCCGCAGA
>OAUV01001354.1_pt1 | contig 14257 bp, 19 predicted proteins | sample 1516841 | NCBI WGS metagenome assembly OAUV01 (sample SAMEA2580044, study PRJEB22360) | human gut metagenome | biome: human gut; feature: human-associated habitat; material: faeces | place: Denmark | collected 2008/2010 | reverse complement strand
TCAAGGTGTTCGACCAGACCATTCCCCGGTCTGTCCGTGCTGCGGAGATCAGTGCAGTGGGCAAAAGCATTTTCCAGCACGACCCCAAAGGCAAGGTGGCAGAAGCCTACCAATCTCTGACGAAGGAGGTGCTGGCGAATGCCGAAAAGCAGCTTAAGCGTGTCGCTGAAAGGGGCAGATGACATTTTCTCCACGGAAGAATCCCGACAGGAACAGCAGCGGGAGCAGGTGCAGCAGATTCCCATTGGAGAGCTGTTCCCTTTCAAGAACCACCCCTTTAAGGTTTTGGACGACGAGTCCATGCAGCGCACTGTAGAGAGTGTAGAACAGTACGGTGTGCTTTCTCCGCTGATTGCCCGCCCACGCCCGGAAGGTGGCTATGAGATCATCTCCGGGCATCGCCGCCAGCACGCTGCACAGCTTGCCGGGCTGGATGCCCTGCCGGTCATTGTCCGCAACATGGATGATGATGCCGCAGTTTTGCTCATGGTGGACAGCAATCTCCAGCGTGAGAACATCCTGCCCAGTGAAAGGGCTTTTGCCTACAAAATGAAGCTGGAAGCTCTAAAAAATCAAGGTGCTAGGTCGGATTTAACTTCCGCCCAACTTGGGCGGAAGTTGGAAACAGCAGACATTGTTGGTCAGGAATCTGGCGACAGTAGGAATCAGGTTCGGCGCTTTATCCGCCTGACCAATCTTGTACCTGAACTGCTGGACATGGTAGACGAAAAGAAGATTGCCTTCAATCCCGCTGTGGAGTTGTCGTATCTCGACACGAACCAACAGCGGGATTTTTTAGAAGCGATGAACGACACCCAAAATGCGCCATCCCTTTCCCAAGCGCAGCGGCTTAAAAAGCTGGCGCAGGAGGGGCACTTCTCGTATGATGTTGCCTTTGCCGTCATGGGCGAAGAAAAAAAGGACGAGCTGGACAAGGTGGTCATCAAAAACGACACCCTGCGGAAATACTTTCCCCGCAGCTACACCCCGAAACAGATGGAGGACACCATCATCAAGCTGCTGGAACAGTGGCAGCGCAAGCTCCAGCGGCAGAACGAACGCTGACTCACACCGTAACGAAAGACCCGATGGGGTCTTTTTCTTTTGCAAACAAAGGAGAAAAAGCCTATGAAAAATAACGCCATCCGTACCATCCGCTCCGAAGAGATCACCATTGACGTGCGTATCTGCGCTGCACTGGCGGCAAACAGGGGCAGCGGTGAGGTCTACCTCGCAGCCATTGCCCCGGATATGGAGTTGACCATCATCACGCTGGATGAGGCTCCCGGCATTCTGCCCTGCTTTGAGGAGGACGATGCCTGCCTGAACCTCCCTGACACCTCGCTGCTGCTCTGCTACAATCCGGCGCAGGTGCTGAAGATGGGCGGCAAGCACTACCTGACCGGCCCGGTGATTCTGGCTCGTACCAACATGGACGGCAGGGTCATCTCTCTGACCATTGATGAGGTCTACCTGTTCCAGAAGTATCTGGAAAGCCACAGCATCACCCTGATGGCAGATGACCAGAAGCTGCCCTGCATCTGCATCGACTGAGGTGCCACTATGTCAACGAGAGCGGAATTTTTCCAGAGTATGTATCCGGGACTGTCCGATGGTGAAGTCATTGATGAACTTATCAAAGCCAGTATCGCAAAGCACGAGATGAGATGCAGGAGCTGATGAAAGCTCAGAAAAATGTAGAGATGTTCTTTGCAGAGGAAAAGAGTACAACCGAAAAAGAACAAGCACGATAGATGAAATCCGCCGAGGATCCTTCCCGTTTTTTCGGGAAGAGTCCTCGACGGATTTTATATTTTGGGGTGCTTTGCTAACAATCATGCTTGAATAAAATGCGTGTTGCATTATCTTTGGCTAAAAATCAGAATTAAAAAGTGGTCCTCTATTTACAACTGTTGCAAATAGAGGACCACCGCTGTGAATTAAGGCGACAATGAGTTGTTTAGTAAAACCATCGAATTGGAAAAACTTTTCGCTGAAAAAGAAAGCTGAAAAACTTTTCTTTTCAAAAGTTCTTCTATGCGTTTCATGATAAACCAGTCACTTAATGGAACCGAGATTGCTTTTAATGTAGACGCCGTAAGTTCACCAATTGAAATTGGAACTGTTGATGCTGAACAAATGATTGTTTGATCAAAATAATCCGATTCAACACTTCTTACTTCGTTTGTACGCCAAATACGCAAAGGCTTGTTTTCTCTTAATAGCTTTTCCCACTTTTGAGCGTATTCGGCAATATCTTCTGAACTCAGTGTCTTTTCGGAAATTTGATCACCCTTAAATTCTAAAACTTTCTTCAAGTCTTCTGTTGATGCAAGTGAAATGTTTGCCGAGTGACGCTTTGCCGCACAGAAGCAGATATAATAAATACCACACCAGCATTCAGAAGTGTTCCTTACCCATATACGCAGTGATTTTTGATTCATCATAGCGTCTTGAATAATATCTTCTGTCGTATGATATTTTTCCCATAGCTTTTTTGCTTGACTTTTGCAGTCTGTGCAATATTCTGAAAGGCATTTTATAAATTGCTCACAACGGTAACAGGAATCACAGGGGTGTCGAAGATCACCCATTGAAAGCAAATAAGGAAACAGCTTCGCTTTTTCGATAATGCCTATGGCTGCTAACATATTAAGATCACTAGGCTCAAAAACAATTTCATACATAGCAATTTGTCATCACAAATTAGGAATTGTAACCTGCGTAGTTGCGCTCCACCAGATAGGCTCACTTGCACCAACTACTCCGAAATAGCAACCAACACTACAGTCGAGATAGGTTCCAGCATCATAAAAATCGTATGTATATGTAGTGTCGTAGATGCTTTGAGTTGGCACCAATGCCGTTGTTGAGAAAGGACAGCTTCGCTCGATATTATCGGAATAGCTAGTGTAATAATCTGTTCCAGAAACGCTCTTTATCACGTCAGGTCCAATGCCAACAGTAGTTCCGCTCATATAAAAGCCTAGTCCATTAGCTTTTGTATAAAGCACTCTCCAAGTTCCATCAATTCAAAAGAGGCTCGCCACCGAAAAGAACAACGTGTATTAGTTCACCTCGTTGTTCTTCAGAACATTTGATTAAAAAATTAGCTATCGCTCCAGCTCTGTTTTTTGTCATGTTTTCACAACGCAGTTCTCCTGCGCCTTCATAACAATATATACATCTAAAATTGCATGACCAAGTTAATAGCACTGTTGCCGTAAGGCATTTTTTTCCGTAGCGTGATTTGTTATAGAAATGATTATAAATGCACGATTCATTATATTCGTCAGGGATTAAAGCATTGTATTTTATAAACAGTCTATTTTCTTCTTCAGTGAGCAACGTCGGATTAGATGATTCTATTGCTTGCTTAACCGAAGGAGAAATTACAAACGTACTTCCCCATAAGGAGTTGAATAAAATATGTTCCTGATTTTCGGTTGTATGAATTATATTATATTTTGAGAACTTCATTAATTCAATCCTCCTTATGCTTGTTCGCAGCTAGTATCATTCCGCCAAATGAAAAACTTACACCAATTAATAATAAATGCTGAGTGCAAGAAATATATAATGTAGAGCTTCTATTCAAGATGCCTAATACAAAAACAATGAGGTCAAGAGCTGCAAAAGCAAAAAATATCATACTTCCAATACTTTTGATATGAGGCCAGTTTTTTTCATTTATATCAACAGGCAAGGAAAAACGGAAACCGTAGTAACTATGGAACGGAAAACTTTTATGGAAAAGAGGATATTCCACGGGAGCGCACTTTATTATAATTCCAATTGCAGAAAATATTATAAATGTTGGAATATATGAGCCGTCTGAAAAAATCATATATAGCCCCCCTTTATACTGTTATCTTCATCACATGTTCAGAAAATAGATAGTACTGCCAGCCAAAACAAAACATCGTAAATTGCGCAATTATCAATCAGGTGTATTAATTCCACAAGACTCACTATTTACTGTACAAGAAACGGAATTTAAACCGCAAAGCCCAGCATTGCTTCCACAAATAGACACGTCAGAAATACAGCCCGAAACATTTGTGATGCATCCGCCAAAGTCTGCAACGCAGGCACTCGCATCTTTTGCACATGGAGAGATTTGTCCCAAGCATAATCCAATCGGATTCGTATTGTTATCGTAGGCATTTCCAATATATGTAGTCATAATCGACTCCTTTCTACTCTTCGGCTGGCAGTACTATCATATCTGAACACCTAAGGATTTTGTCAAATCCTATGGATGTCTATCGCGTTAAATTCAGCATTCACTTTCGCAGAAGAATTGTGGTTTGTCGCCCAAAAAGACAAGTAATTATTTTAATGGTACAATGGAATCACAGTAATGTAAAGCTCTTGAATCATGTGTGGCAATTATAATAATTGTATCGTTTTTTATCGCATTCAGCAACTCAAAGAAAGTATTTATACTATCTGCATCCATAGCTGAAGTTGGCTCATCCAATAATAGCACAAGAGGCTTTTTTAGCAATTCGCGAATAATAGACAATTTTTGCTTTTCCCCTCCCGAAATATTATCACTTTTTTCATTTATATATGTGTTCAAACCATCACAACATTTATCTAGCCAGTCATTCATTCCAAGTTTGTTAATATAATATATTGCAGCGTCGATTTCTTCAGGTTCGTAATTTTCATTAATGTTATATGGATACAAATTTGAAATGATTTTGTCTGCGAGAAGCTGCGGCTCCTGCTCAACAAAGCCAATAAGAGATTTTCTCAAAAAATTCATATTTAATTTCTTGATGTCAAAATCGTCGAAGTAAATGTTACCGCCATAAAGATTATTATACAGCCCTGCAACTAAATGTAATACCGAGGATTTTCCAGTACCATTATCACCACACAAGGCATATATATTTCCTTTATAAAACGCTGCATTAAAAGACTTTAAGACTGGTTTGTCAAAACTCAATGATATGTCTTGTAGGTATATAGCCTTGATGTTTGACACAATTTGTTTTCCGTCGGATTCGGATTGCATCTTAGCAACATCCATCAAACGGTTTAAAGATACCAATGCATTTTGTGTAGAGGAAGTAAGTGAAAAAAAATATCTAATACATCCCAATGCAGAAGAGAAATAAACATTGATTGTCGTAAAACCGCCGATAGACATTTCTCCATTTAGTACGGCTACACCTCCTACAAGGAATAAACCGATTTGGCTTAAAGCCAAAAGCATTGAATCAATACCAGAAAAAATATATTGAAAAATTTGAGCGTGCATAGCCGTCTTGAAAAGAGATTGAAATGCTAAGTCCACTCGATTTATAAATACATCTATCAACCCGTGCCTTTTGACAAATTTAATATAACGCAATTGCTCCTGTGCTTTAGAAAAGAACAGGGCTTGCTCGTTTTTGAATTCCCTTGTGGTATTATATAGTTTGCCCTTGAATATTTCAAAGAAGACGATATAAAGTGCAGCTAGTATAAGTAATATACCGAATACTGTTTTGTTGATTTGATATGTTATAACGCTCACCGTAATAAGCCGTACCGAACTTACAGGAACATTTTGTATCACGTTTATGCAATATGAAGCGATTTCATTGGAATCAGTTTGAAGTTGCTGAGTAATGCGTGAACTGTCCAAAAAAAAAGTTTTGGAAAAAGGGATCTGCTGGATGTGGACGAGCATTTGTCTGTTTATATTGTAGCTTACCATTGTATGAAGTTTTTCGCGTATTCGCCCGAGTGCAAAAGATATCGCAAAACTTATCATAATAGTCGCCAAGAAAAGAATACAATAGTAGCATAGTTGAGGTTTCCATTCCACGCAATTAGGCGAAGCCAAAAAGTCAATAAATCGACCGGACAACAAAGTGTTAAAGAGGGATATTAACGAAGATCCTATGCTGAGAACAGAAAAAAGGATAATCTTTTTTCGGTAAAGATGCAATGTGCAATGGGAAAATTGAAAGATTCTTTTCATGATGATAAACCGACTTTGTTTTTAAAATAATATTCGGCGACTTTTAAAAAGTGGTTATCCCTTTGGGTCAGCAACTAATACCGACTGAGGGCGGAAACTTCTTTCGTCATTTGCTTCGCAATTGCTACCTTTCCCTAAGGGAAAAGCTTGCGCTTTGTGCCATCTCAAAAGGTTTCCCATTTGTGAGGAAGCTGTCAGCCGTAGGCTGACTGAATGGGTCTTTGCCTCAGCAGCGGCATCTCAAAAACATGCTTAGTAAAAGGAACAACCACTTTTGAAAACAAAAAATCCCCTTTATATGCTATCATGCTTTAGCTAAAGCGTCAATATCTTTCGCCAATCTTGAAAACAATTGTGTGTACTGGTCGTATTTGCTTTCGCATTTATCGTCTATACGCTCGATGAGCCACTTTTCTATGCTGCATCCCGCGTAGCTTGTTCAAATTAGCTTTTTCTGTATGCAGGAATGGGGCATTTCGTTTCTGGATGCGCCTGTCCCGGAACAGATGAAGTATGCTTCTCTGGCAGAAGCCGCTTCTCACCTCATACAAGTCCTCAACGACCCGGAGCACATCACCGGATAAAAAGCGTCCCGAAGGGATGCGCAGCCTGCATTGGAAAATGCAGATCAAAGGGGCTTGGGGCATTCCCCCAGCAAGCAATGTTTTTGTATAGACGAAAACATTGCTTGCAACTGATTGTTTGGCGAGGAAAAGCGTATATGGTTTTGGCTGTTTAATCAAACAATGATAACGTGAACAGCGCGCTCGTAATCAGCTTTGCGAACGTATATTGTGTAAATCGTTTGACAATTGACCTTTTGAAATGCGGTTCCAGCTCTTTCACGGGTTCCCATCGAAAACAAAGACGGCGATGATAAATCGCGTACTTTTGTTCGATATCCGATTCCCTCTTTTTCTAAAAGAGATGTGTATTTTTGGTATTGTGATTGATTTGAGCAAACCACCAACTCTTTTTGGTTAAAAAACGGTAGCATAAAAAACTCCTTGCTCAAAAACGGTTATCGGATATTATTTGAAATTTCAACATACCAAGTCTTTCCGGTCTTTGCAGCAATATTGACAACATAGTAGCAGCCAACGCGATTTGTTGCATCTACCAGAACACCAGCCCAAGAGGAATCAGGGTATTTTGTCCAGTCTTTCTGAGATGCAGGAATGTCAAAATCCTTGGTCTGCTCTCGATATCCGTTACTCGTCCATCCAGTTTGACCAATTCTTAGAGTTTGGCTCGTAATTTTTGTTGCAGAGTTATTGCAATAGTACTTTCCAGTAACCTTTGTCAACTTATAATACGAACGATCGCCGGAGTCTTTAACAATATCATAATAAATTGTAGTATATGCTCGTACGGTGTTGCTTGAGTCCCAAGAATCTTGGTTGATGCTTCCATCTGCACAGGGGCTTATAGATGTTGGAAATTCGCTAGGCAGAATGGTTGCGACATCTTTTCGATAGGAAGTAAGGGACGAACCATCATCCAAATGTTGAACATCCAGAACGGTTTTTTCCTCGAACTGAATCATTTCATCGGTTGCCTTAACAATATTGGATTGGGTAATCAAATCTTTTTCCGGCGATTCAGAAGCCATTTTAGCAAAGAGCGAAGAATGAACGGTGACACTGCCGATTCTCATAGAAGGTTCCATTGCAACGCTAGAAACGCAAAGCATCGCAATCATCAAGAAAGAAAGCGAAGCAGCTAAAAGCTGTGATACTTTTTATGTTTCATAATAAACAATCCTTTCTCATTAAATGGATAAGTTTGAATTTCATTCAAAGCTACATTGCTGCATCGGAGTAACTCCTTTCGATTTGTGCATTGTGCCATCCTTTCTTACACTGTATACCCAGCAAGCAATATTGTCTACATTTCTGTAATAAGATGGAGAAAATTCGTAACGAAATCGGAGTCACCAACAAAGAAAAATGGCATAGTGCTTTTTGCTGTTGAAACAGGAAAGCGACCATGCCATCTCAGGATTGAACTTATTTTCGTTTTTCTTGCAGATGCTTCTCAGGTACATAGGGACGCTTCGGCTGATACATCCAGCCTGCACAACCCGGAGGCCACTCCTGCATATCCTTCTTCACCAGAGCTTCAATTTTCTTTTTGGCGAACTGTTTGACTTGAATTTTCATTTGTATGCCCTCCTTTCAATTTTGACAGCGTGAAATGGATAATGTTATTGCATCAGCAGTCAATGCTGCGACCAACCCTTGTAGTATGGAAGGAGCGATTTGAGTTCCCACCAACAAAATTGCGAAAATATTTAGAATCAATAATAACCAACGAACAGCTATTTTCGCAGCCTTAAATTCATTTGTTGACCAGTGAATGCTTTTATTGTTAACTGGTGCAATATACAAAATTGTAATATCAGAAACTATAGTTAAGAAAAGCAACGCCAAGCCTGTACGGAAAACGTAGGAGATTGAAGCAAGAAGAACTACTTCTAATAAAATGGAACAGAACAGGCATTTACTATAAGTAGCAGCATGATAACCGTTTGTGTATTTCCGAATTAAGAGGAAGAACACAGAAAATGAAATCGTTAAGGTCCAGCCAAAGCAAAAACCGCCAATCAGACACTGCACAAGCCAAGTGAATAAGGTTGTCACTCTTTTTTCGATGCTATATGCAAACCATTCAGAATAAGATTCATCAAGCAATCCCATCGACACGCACTTTTGCGTTAATTGCATTGCAAAATCTTTCATTGCGACAATCCTCATTAAAAGAACTTTCTTGAAAGAAAGAATACACAAGTTGAGCTACAATTTCCACAATAATGTAACGAAATGGACTTTTTTTGTCACGAAATCGGAGTGAGCGGTATATCAGCGGTGAACTGGAACCACCCATTTTCATAGAACATGGTATACTCGCCGCTGTATTTTTCAAGAATCAGTCGGATGTTCGCAAGTCCAAAACCATGCAGCTGTGGTTCTGGTTTTGTAGTTGGAATGGAACTGTTTATAATTGTAACAGGTTCTGATGTGTTTCGGACAGAGATAAAAAAGTCTTGTTGCGCAACCGCCATGACATGAATCGTTTTGTCACCTTTATCGTACCGTTGACACGCTTCAATGGCATTATCCAAGAGGTTTGATAGAAGCACTACTATATCAGAGGCATCAAATGGAAGATTTGATAGATCATTCACTTCAAAATCAATACTGATCTTCTTTTGAGTTGCTTCGGCAGCTTTTGTGTTGAAAAGTGCATCCAAGATAGGATGGTGTGTGTTGACAAGGAATAGTCGATCTGTTTGCTGTTCGGTGATTTTTCCAAGATATTCTTCAGCAGCAGAATACTCTTGGCTTTTCATTAGTTGATTTAGAACATTCAGGTGCGCCCGAAAGTCATGAACATTCTTCCTTTGAGCTGAATAAAGTTCGCTTGCTGAGGTCATGTTTTTCGATTGCAGCTGAATCTGCTGATTAAGTGTCAACAGCTGTTCTCTTTCCGATGCGGCATATTCCATTCGCTCCAATAAGAAGAGGACTGCGACGTTTGAAATAAAAATGAGAATACAACAGCCAGCAGAAACAAACTCTTCTATATTGTGACCACTTGTAACGTAAAGTAGGATCACAAGCATTACAAATGATGCACATGGAAATAGAAAGTACAGAATCAGCTGCGAATGTTGAGCATGGCTTCTTGGTCTGTTTGCCGTGCGCTAAAGCATTATTTTACGAAACAGTGCAATAATAAATAATTCAGCAGAATAATAAGAGATTCCATAGATTAGAGATAAAGTCTTATTGGCTTGAAACGTCTGAGCATCCATCCCACAAACCGAAGTTGCAAGCATTCCGACTGCAAAAGATAAACTATAAGTCAAGAGATATTCTACAACAATAAGAAATAATAAAAACCTTCCTGAGATATTCCCATATAGAGTTCTGGCAACAATAAAGCAGGATAGTAGAATTAAAAAAATTTTGACGATTTGGTTTCGATTTAAGACAATAACACTGAATTCAATGGATGCATACATTAAAATAGTTTGAACTATTACACCGACAAGAAATCTATGATCCCTCCAACGGTGCGAAGCAAAAGCGTCTAAAAACAGACATACGCAGACTGAATCTATGATTGTGTAAACCAAACTGATTAAAGCATCCATCTACTTTTACCTCGCCAATGTAAATATTTCTGTTTTAGCTCATTATAATTCTTTTCGCTTGGAGCCAGACAAAGACCACCGCGCAATTGGACTTTATTGTATTGAAAGATTTCGACATAGTGCATATTGACAAGATAGCTTTTTTGAATACGAAGGAAACCGAGTGGCTCGATTTTTTCGGATAGTTCCGTTATGTTGCCGTAAAATTGGTATGCTGGGCGTTTTTCGTCCAACAAGTGCATAACAATGATTCTTCGATGAGATTCTAAATACAGAATGTCATTTACAGGTACATCAATAATTTCAGAGTTTATCGAAATTGTAACAAGCTGTTTCCGTTGAAGCACTTCTTGGACGGCTGAATCAAAGTAGGAATCAAGTTTAGCAGAGAAATCTGCTTTTAGTAAGTATCGAAAGGCTTGAACCTCAAATCCCTCTGGAGCATACTGAATGAAATTCGTAATGAAGATAATCACAATGTTTCCATTTTCTGCTCGTAACTTTCTGGCAAGCTCAATTCCATTTGTTTCGCCCATATCAATATCCAGAAGCGCAATATCATACGGAAGTGATAAGTCTATTTGACTTGGTTGAGAAAAACCATAAAATCTTAATGCTACATGCGTTTCCTCGCTTTTCTTTTTGAGTTCTTCAATAATAGAATCAACGATCTGCTGGTCATCATCACAAACCAAGACATTCATTTTGAAATCCCTCCATTGCACATGGGAATGCTTTTTATCACACAACATACAGCCCTGCTCCTCACAAGTCAATCAAATTTCAACATAATCGAACATTATATGTAGTATAGTACGATTATGTTGAAATTTCAAATAGTACACTTTATATAGGATAGGAGTGTACTAGAATGGAGCATTATTTAGGAGAAAAGCTAAAAAAGCTGAGAGAAAGTCGTGGTTGGACGCAGGCGGATTTGGCTAAACGGTTAAATAAGGCTGTATCCACAGTCAGTGGATATGAAAGTGATGCACATGCAATTCCGTTGGATGTTCTTGCAAGCATTTCATCCTTATTTAGCATTTCGACAGATGAACTCCTAGGACTGGATGCGCCAGAAGTACTATCTCTTTCTGGATTGACTGGTGCGCAAAAGAAAACTTTAATTAAACTCCGTAATGAATTGCTTTCACCAAGTCAAAAAGGAAATGATCTTTCGCCGCAGCAGATGGAAATTCTTCATGACATAATAAAAGCCTTCGGTTAACGACTGACTTGCAATACAGTGCGAGTACAATGCAAAAAATTGCTTAGATATGACCCTCAATGCTTGATGCCCAGTGTTGAGGGTCATATTGTTTGTAGCCACACCGATTTCGTTACAAGTTTTCTCTATTTTGATACAAAATCGTGGACGGCGATTGTTTCTTGTGCTTTGATTTTATTAATAGTTAATTTAAGAATTGATATGGAGGTGAATCCAATGCACGAATATCAGATTACGCATTGATTCTAATCATATAAATGGAAGGTGAAAGAACAATGACTATGAAAAAATACACTCGTTTTCTTGCCGGTGTCTTGATAATGGCAATCTGTGTCACAACATGGCTTCCGGTTTCTTTTGCTGCTGAAAAGGGAGCAACCGTTACTTCAACTGAAAGTTTGGTGGCCTCTATTGGAAGAACCATGCAAGTATCCTACAAAATGGATGGAAGTACGATCATTGAAGTCACTCGTTTTACTGATGTCGATGGGCAAAATGTTATCATGAACCGAAGCGTTAAAAAAGACGGAACAGGTGAACTTGTCTACACAAAGGCACAAAAAGTACAAAAAGTCAGCTTGGCCAATCAAGACTATGATGTCTTTCTAAAATTGGCAACTTCAAAATCTGCTCCTCAAACAAGAAGTGCCACTGTAGGAAGCGATGTTACAGGATCACAGTATAAACATGTGTTCGTATCAAATCTCAGTTATACAATTGACAATTCAGCAATTGCACAAATTGAAATTGGTGGAGTTGAAGCTGCGGCAAGTCTTTTGATTGCTAAGTTTGCTTTACCCGGAGGCACCGCAGTCACTATTGGTTCCTTTGCATACAGTGTGATTATGGCCTTTTCACCATCGAAAATGGTCATAAAACAATCTCTGTATGAAATCCATTTTACATATGACAACAGTTATTATACCCATTGCTATCATGACACCATGTATTCGTATGATTCTGGTGGACACCTTGTAGATACCCAAATAACGTACTATCAGGCCGTTGGAGGCTAAGAATGAATAACAGAAAAAAACAATTCTTTCTTAGTGCCCCTTTACCACTTTGGGGATGTGTTTCAATATGGCTTAGTAACCTTGCAAGGTTAACGCCTGAAAGTGCAACTCCTTATGCGTGGGCTACTTTATTTTTCTCATATGGAATTGTAGCCTTATATTATATCCAAATAGCGATTTTTTCCAAACGCTGTGATAGTAATGGCTTAAAAGAAAAGTCTGCATGGGTTATGTTAGGAATATCGACATTGTTTTTGGCGTGTTCTGTAATTTTGGCTCTTCGATAATCACATGACCATGTTAAAATAGCCCTCTACTTGCAATTACTGCAAATAGAGGGCTATATCAACGAGCAGGAAGCCGAAATCGTTCGGCTGATCTTCGATAAATATGTATACGAGGGTTACGGCGCACAGCGGATTGCCACCTATCTGAACAATGCTGGATACCGTGCCCGCTCTGAAAAGTGCTGGCATCCGGGCAGCTTGCGAGGAATGGTCGGCAGCCTGACCTACATGGGCGTTCTCCGCTGCGGAGATGCCCGCTCCGAATTGATGCCCGAACTCCAGATCATCCCGCAGGAGGAGTTTGAAGCTGCACAGCGTATCCGGGAAGATCGCTCTGCCCACGCAGCGGAAGAAGCCGAACACCATGTTCCTCTTCGTACCCGTGGACAGGCATTGCTTTCCAATAACGTTTACTGCGGCCACTGTGGTGCAAGGCTCGCCCTGACGACCAGCCGGAAATGGCGTAAGCTCTCCGATGGTACTCTGGACGATACGCTCCGCATTCGCTACACCTGCTACGGAAAACTCCGCAAGCAGACGGATTGCACCGGGCAGACCGGCTACACTATGCACATTCTGGATGAGATCATCGACAAGATGGTTCGCCAGATTTTCTCCCGCTTGAGAGGTATCCCAAAAGAGCAGCTTATCACCAGCCGCTATGCGAAGGAAACTGCGGAGCGCAAGAACCATCTGCAAGCCCTTCAAGCAGAACGCGACAAGGCCGAAAAAGACTTGCTCGCCTTAAAAACTGAGATTCTGGCTGTAATCAAAGGGGAGAGTGCTTTTCCGAAAGACACTCTTGCCGAGATGATCGCAGCACAGGAAAAGAAGCACACGGAGTTGGACACTCTGTGTGAAGAAGCCAGTGCAGAACTGGAGCGAAACGCTGAATTGATGGCAAATGTATCGCAGCTGTACGAAGAATTGATCTCTTACGCAGACCTGTACGATAGTGCCAGCTTTGAAGCAAAAAAGATGATCGTCAGCCAGCTTATCCGCAGGGTAGAAGTTTATCGCGGATACCAAATCCATGTGGACTTCAACTTTGATCTTGCACAGTATTTGGAGAATAGCGATGAACTTGCTTGCTGACAAACACAAAAACACCGTTGACTTCGATTTGAAATCAACGGTGTTTGTAACTCTTATTTGAGCCAATGGTGGAGAATACCGGGATCGAACCGGTGACCTCTTGCATGCCATGCAAGCGCTCTCCCAGCTGAGCTAATCCCCCATAATTTTCCAGAAGTAGAAACCTCTGGAAAAGAGATACTCAAACAAGAAACGTTTTATGAAGTTCAGTCGTGGGGGTGCGTGAGCGCACTGCTTGGGCTCCCAGCTGAGCTAATCCCCCAGAGCCGGTGTGTCGTCCCTGACGACGTGGTTTATTATACCAGTCAAAAGAGCAGTTGTCAACATCTTTTTTCAAAATCGTGCAAAAAAATCCCGCCGGGGCTTTTCAGGCTCCGGCGGGACTCTTATTCCGGTATCATTCAGGCCTTAGCATACTGGCGGTCGAAGATCTGGGGAGCCGCCTTGATGAGCAGCACAGCACCCACCACGGTCAGGAGAGTCTCCGGCAGC
>OAUV01001346.1_pt1 | contig 14410 bp, 15 predicted proteins | sample 1516841 | NCBI WGS metagenome assembly OAUV01 (sample SAMEA2580044, study PRJEB22360) | human gut metagenome | biome: human gut; feature: human-associated habitat; material: faeces | place: Denmark | collected 2008/2010 | reverse complement strand
AATCCCAATAGGACGAGCCGTCCTGGGATTGGATCACGCCTGCCTTGATGATGTTTGCCACCAGTGAGCCGGAGGTGATGAAGTCCGCCACGATCTGACCGTCAGCGGTGATGGCTGTTTCGTAGGGACCGTTGTAACCGTTATGGGAAAAGCCAAGACCACCCACGTTCCATCGCCAGACATTGACTGCATCGCTGATGTTCGGTGCGTCCAGTATCAGCAGTTCGTAGGGCTGACCGTTTTCATCGCCGTGCAGAACCACATAACCTCCGCTCTGCCCGGTAATGAGTGAAGTCGCATTGCCGATGGCTGTTTGGATCAGTTTCGGAAACCGTCCCACGGTAGTCTGCACCTTGCTGACGGAGTTCTGTACCTCGGAGATCGTGGTAATCATACTGGACTTTTCACTGCCCAGAGTAATGCTCGTGTATCGCTCCGCAAGACAGTCATAGACCGTCTGAACCACCATCGCAGATACACTCACTCCCAGCGCCGAATGGCGGATTGTGACCGTGTCGCAGAGGTTGACACGCTCTAAAAACGCCGCATATTCAGGCTGTTTCCAGAGCGGTTCAAAGGACACCTTCACCGTGGGAACGGTCGCACCCAGGGGGTTATCACGGATATAGTCGTTTGCCGCGGCACGGAGCATTTCTTCCGTGATAGCCATACTGCCGTCAAAGCGGTCGGTGAAGTCCATAATCAGCGTTTTCTCACGCACCATTTCGCTTGACACGATGGGAAGCGTTTCCTCCGGGAGTGTGACCACCGTTTCGGTGTCTGCACCCTCCGCTGTGAACACCGCATACGGCAGAAGCGAAGTATAGACGCCGCTGTTGTCCTCGTCCTGCTCCAAAGCCGTGAGGTTCTTGCCGTACTCGATGACCACGCCGGTATTCACGCCTCGGTGGGTATGGAACTTGACCGTGAAGTTGTCCCACTCATACTCGCCGTGCCATTTGGAGAGCATAGAACCTTCCGAGCCGCCGAGACAAGCGCGGACGCTTTTGGGCTGTGTGACTGAAAACGGCTTTGCTTCGCTGTAGTCCGTCCAGCCTGTAAAGCGTGTATCTCCTGCGAGAAGTTGCGAGAGGATAAGCTGCGGAGAGCGGCTTTCCGTGGTAAATGGCATCACAGGGACATTGGCAAAGTCATAGCTGATATGCTGACCGTAAATGCTTACCACGCCGTTTAAGGGCTTTGTGATGCGGTAGATGCGGAACGCCTGGGGTTTTGCCGTATCGTTGGGCTTTGCCTTGATGATGCATTCCTTGGCGATCCTGCCGTAGTGTTGTCCTGTGACGGGATATTTCAAAAGGCACTCAAACAGACCGTTTCGCTCCTCGGTAACCTCGCAGGAGACGGTATCTGTCAGAGTGCCGATACCAAAAGTGGAGAAGTCGGTGGCGCCGGGGGCATAGAGTACAGGGATCATAGGCAGCACCACCTTGGGGTTACCTTGATCTCCGATACACCGCCGTTTATCGTCAGCACCGTTTCACCGGGCGGCAGTTCGGGAAAGCCGTCACCTGTAACCTTGTCGTTCAGAAGCGTGGTGCCGTAGTAGAAATTCATCTGTTCGCTGTCGCACACCACGCCGTCTGTAATGCCCTTGAAATTCCAGGTCTTGCTGTACCCACCGCTTTGAAGCGTCAGCGTCAGATTCCCCGTGCCCATTAGTGTAATAACCGGCTTTGCTGTGAACGCTTCCGGGTTAAAGATACCGCCGCCGTTCTCGACAGTGATTTCCTGCAAGCCCTCCAAGCTGTATTTGAAAGGCTTGCAGCTGAAGGTCACACGAAAACTGCCCAGCTTGTTAAACTGTTCCTCAATGTCCAGCGAACCGCTGATCACGCCACAGCGGAGATAACCCGTATCGTAGGAGTCGGTAATCGCATGGTATCTGTCCGGCCCGGTGTAGAGCCAGCCTTTCACCGCACGAAGCACATCCGCAAGAGCGGTAATATTCTTCCGTGCCAGGAACACCGTGTAGGTCACCTTGACATTCGCAAAGCGGCGGTTTGAAACAATGAGGTCGCCGCTCCTGCCGGGAATGGAAGTGAAACCTGCGTCGTATTCCGGTGCGGAAAACACATCCTTCTTTTCGATATGCAGACCGAACTCTTCAGAACTGCGGCCGTTATAGGTAAAATAACTCATGCAAATACCACTCCTTTCCGCATGGCGAACTGGTTCGCCGTCTCCATGACTTCATTTGTAAGCTGGCGGATATCCTCCGAGGAGTAGTTATTGAAGTTAGTGATGTTGAGGGCGATGGAAAAACCGCCGAAGCCGGATGTACCACCCAAAGAAGAACGGACATTGCCTGTCACATCAAAATCGGTGGGCAGAGCCGTCTGCATATCGTGGGCGAGGTCGTTCATGACCCCGTCAATATCTGCCGCCATACCCTCTGCGGCTTTCACGGCTTCGTCGCCGTTGTCCTCAATGGAGCCGGACAGACCTTTGACAAGCATTTCACCGACCCATGCCATTTCCTTTGATGGCGAATGGATGCCGAAGAAGCTGCAGATGCCGTCCCAAATGCCGGAAATCCAGCCGGAAACCTTATCCCACAGCCAGGAAGCAAGCCCGGTAATGCCTTCCCACAAGCCTTTGACAATATTGCCGCCGATCTCGACGATCTTGCCCATGAGAGAGCCGAACGCCTTTACAATGCCCGCAATAATCTGCGGTACTGCCTTGATGATCTCTACGATGATGGTCGGAAGGTTCTCAATCAGGGCAACAAACAGATCCACGCCAGCCATGATGATCTTATCCAGGTTGCCAAGGACAGCGTCCACCAAGCCGCTGACGATTTTGGGGATGGCGGCAACGATGGTGGTAATAATCTGCGGCAGTGCCTGAATCAGCGAAACCAGCAGTTTGATGCCTGCTTCAATGATAAGCGGAATGGCATTTATGACCGCATTGATAATGCCGTCAATGATCTTTGGGATTGCTTCCACGATTGCCGTGATGATTTCCGGCAGAGCATCTACCAAAGAGGTGAGCAGCTTGATGCCTGTTTCGATGATCTGCGGAATACTGTCCAAAAGGAAATCCACAATGGACAGAATCACTTCCGGCAGAGCGTCAATCAGCACCGGGATGGCGTTCAGAATGCCTTCCGCAAGACCCATGATCAGTTGAAGCGCCGCATCCAGGATGAGCGGCAGGTTGTCGATCAGCGTCTGCACCATCTGCATCACGACTTCCACCATTTGCGGTATGAGCGTTGGGAGTGCCTGTGCGATGCCGATAATCAGAGAAGCAATGACCTGCATTCCTGCGTTTACGATCTGCGGCAGCAGTTCAAGCAGTGCCGTCACCAGTTCTGTAATGACCTGCAGAACCACAGGCAGAAGGGTTGGAATGGCATTGATGATTCCCTCGGCAAGGGCACGTATGATAGAAGGTGCGCTCTCCAAAATGGCGGAAGCAATTAAGCTGATGAGTTCCACCGCCTGGGGGATCATCTCGGTGACCGTCTCAATAACAGCAGTCACACCGTTTGTGATTTCTTCTCCTGCCTGCTTATTCCCGGCGACCAGGTCGGAAAGGCCGTCCATGATCATAGTGATGCCGGGGAGAAGCTCTCCCACCATTCGGTTTTTCAATCCGCTCATAGTGCCTTTCATTTTGGTAAGGCTGTCCTCAAAGGCGGCGGAAGCGGCAACGGCCTCGTTGCTCATGATCATGCCGTAGTCCTGGGCTTCCTGTTTCAGTGCTTCGGTTTCCTCGGCGGTCATATTGAGTACCGCCGCCATATCGACAGCGGATTTACCCAGCAGGTCATTTGCCGCCTTGGTTCGAGCGGCGCCGCTCTCCATTTTCTGAAGTGCGGATATTACCACAGAAAGCTGTTCATCCTGGCTTTTGCCGTTCAGGTCGTCAATGGAAAGTCCTACTGCCGATAATTTTTGTGCCGCCGAGTCAGAACCGCCCGCCGCATCGGTAATCACACCCGACAGCTTTTTCATGCCGCTTTGCAGATTGTTTACATCCGCTCCGCAACGCTGGAACACATAATCCCATTCCTGATAGGATTCGGCGCTGATGCCGATCTTCTGGGAGGTCTTGTCTATGGCGTCCCCGGTTTCGGCCACCTCGTTTGCCATGTCATACAGCTTTTTGCCTGCGGCGACAGCGGCGGTGCCGATAGCGGCCATGGTGACTGCCAGCGCCTTGCCCACGGATTTCAGAACAGAGCCGAATTTCTCAAACCTTCCTCCGGCTTCGTCACTTTGCTTGCCAGTGTCTTCCACTTCATCGCCCAGCTTGTCGGCGGCGTTTTCCGCTTCGCCCATTTCGTCTGACATGGCGTCAATGGCTTTCTCGTTGTCCGAAACCTCACGCTCCATGTTGTTAAGAGCGGCTTCGGCGTTGTTTAGCTGTATCTGCCACGCCTGGGTGCGCTTATCGTTTTCTCCAAAGGAGGAAGCGGCGTTTTCCAAAGCTGAGCGGAGGGTTTCAATTTTTTGCTTTTGGGATTCGATTTCCTTGTTCAGCACTTGATTTCGTGCCGTCAGAGCGTCCACCGATTTATCGTTTTTGCCAAACTGGGACTCCACCAGCTTCATTTCCGAGCCGAGAACCTTAAAGGACGAGTTGATGTCAGACAGCGCCTTCTTGAATTCCTTTTCGCCCTCAAGCCCGATTTTCAGTCCGAAGTTATCTGCCATTCATATCACCGTCCTTTGTGCAGAATTTAAAATTCACAGAAAAGCCATTGCTTTTCTGCGGAAAAGTGTTATAATAAATTTGTTAATACTCTTACAGGTCATCAACCCACTATTAGATTCATAAAACGAGCCTATGAATTGAGGTGGCGGGATGAATTTGAGTATTATCGAAAAAACGAGTAAACCGTGAAACTTATCGATTCTTCAGAATGCTCGTTATGAGTCGAGACAGTAGCTGCGTGTGACTTTCAGTAGTTCCCCTATGTTTCACAGCTTTACACCACAAAATCGAGCCAAGGTAAATTGTCGTTGGCTTTGTTTTCGTGCGTGTAAAGCAAACAGGAATGTTATTGCTTCCGCGCACGGTCAAAGTGCGTGGATTTTTTTGGCTCAGAAAGGAGTAAACCCGTGAAAAAGGTGTCTGGAAAAACTCACACACAGGAACAACTGAATGCCTGGGCCAATCAGAATAACCCTAACAACAAAGCGTATAGGGCAAATTCTAACAACCGCAGCAATCAATTGAATCCTAACCACAAGACGCACCAGCAAAGGCATAATGCCGATAGACGTTATCAGAAGCTGGGCATTGTCGAGTGGGCACCCGATTATCCAGAATGGGATGATTAACTATCTCTCTTGGGTAAGAAAGGAAATGCTGCATTTTCATATTCCCTCCGGGATAATGTCATCAATGAATCGCTCCCGCTTGGGGACTGCCTGCCCGTTATACTGCTTGTGGCATTCCCAAAGATCGAGGAGCAAGCCAAACGGCATCAGCCAGGTTTCATCCCACGAAAGATGAAGCTGACCGATGCCGTAATATAAAAGCCGGGTAAATAACTCTTCGTCACTTACCCGACCACTGCGTTTTTTGGGTCATTCTCACTTTCAATATTGCGTTTCGTACCCTTGTACAGAGCCTCCATAATGGCGGATTTGTACTCCGCCAGGTCAGACGGAACAGTGAGAAGCTCCACTTCTTCCTCGGTGAGCAGAGGCTTGGGATTATCCCTGTTCTTGATGTTGAAGATGAGAATGGACTGATTGGCGAGCAAGGCAATCAGCCACACGATCTCACCGATTGCCATTTCAAAGTTCTCGGATTTCATCAGCTTATCTCCGAGATTCTCAAGACCGCCGTAGCGTCCGGCGATTTCTTTCGTTGCCTTGGTGGTGAGGACGAGGGTATATTGCTCACCGCCGATATTGATGACTGCGCTGCGTTCTTTATCCATCACTTGCTGCCTCCCGATGCTGCCGCTGTTTTTACAGGCTCGTAGACCTGTTTGTACCAATCCGTAATGACCGAAGCGGTAACCCCGGTATCGCCTTCGGTGACCTCTGCCTTCCACGGGTGCTTGCCGAACGCATCCGCCTTGTTACGGCGCAGGATCGTACCCTCAATCGTAGGCGTAGAAAAGGTGATGCTGTCGCCTTTGGTAGCAAGGTTGGTGGCAGGGATACCGAATTTCACACGGTACAGCCAGTAGTAGCGGTATTTGCCGTTGGATTTCTTGGCACGAAATCCAACCGCCACAGGTTCGCCGCCATCCTCAGATGCGGAAACCACCACCTTATTTGCGTCAATGGTCGCGCCTGTGAGATCAGACGCCACCGTATTGCCGATGTCGTCGATGCCCAAGGAGAGCGTGCCGGACTTGAATTCCTTGACGATCTCCGCCGCACCGTCGTCGGCATACAGCGTCGCTTCGTTAAGTTCTACCGACAAATCGGCGGTCATCGCTTTGGCAAGGGGCGCAGGGGTTGCATAGGTTTCATCGCCGTTTTCATCTTCGGTGATTTTGGCATAGTAAAGTTTGTCAAGACCGATTGTTGCCATAGATTTATTCCTCCGTTTCGTAGTATTGAGCCACATCCACCGCATAGTGGAAGTAGCCTGTTTCTGTTTCATAACCGATGTATCTGCGGTCGGTTATGGTGAAATCTGCATTCAGAAGTTTTTTGATAACCGCATTTTTTAATTTGGTATAACTGCCCTTGGTGTAAATGGAAATACGCACTTCCTGCACATCGACAAGAGGTGTGTTATCTCCGTGAATAGCAAAGCTGTCCATCATAGGAACAATCACCAGATAGGTGTCCGGGGCTTTCTCGGAAAAGATGCCTGTTTCAATGGGAATATTCAGCCCTTTAAGAACAATTTGCAGTTCTTCCAAAATGCTCACAGCTTGCCCACCTCCTCATCAAATGTCCGCTTCATCGCTTCCTCACAGTCGGATTTTGAGGCGGTTTTTGCGGGTTTCAGGAAAGGCTTTGCTCTCTGACCGTGTTTGCCGTATTCGAGAATGTTGGCAACCTTGGCGTTGCTCCCGCCGTCCGAGCGAGGTTCTGCAAAGCCAATCTTGATGTCATGGTTGCCGTTCTTATCCACCTTTACGGGTGAAAGACCGAGTGAGCGTTCCAACTCACCCGTGGAACGGGAATCAAACGCCGTACCACTGCCAATCACGGCAGAGAGATTGCTCTTGACCTTCTGCAAGACTCCCTCGCCGCCGGCTTCCAGTACCTTTTCTGATATCTCATCCGTTTTGCTTCCCAAGGTGGACAGCTTGCGGAGGAAGTCCTCCGGCATCATCATCTGCGCTTTAGCCACTGGACGCCACCACCTTTTTTGCCAGAATTTCTGTATACATTCCTTTACCCTTGATATCCTCCACGGAGGTAATGTCGAATCGGTCACCGTCACAGAGGAGAAAGCAGTCGGTCGTGACCGTCACACCGGCAATGGTGCGGAAACGGAACAGGTCAGTGGCTTCGGAAAAGACAGCAAGGTTTGCCCATCGCTGACTGCCGTGCCGACCCTCACGGTAGACACGGATATTGGCGATCACCACATCCTCGGAATGAGCAAAACCCTCTCTATCCTTTGTTTTGACCGTGCGGAGGATTTCCGCAAAGCCATTCATTTTACCGTAACTCATTCTCACACCTTCCAATCCCGGTCGAGCCGTAGAAGCAGATTGACTGTGTTCCAGGTCTGCTGTGCCGCCTGGGGATTGTCTCCGAAGAAGCCGCCTGTCGAGCCATCCCTGCTTTCGTAGAAATGGCTGACAAGCATAATAACGGCTTGCTCGGTGGTTGGTGGCATAGAATTTTCGGAGTAGTATCCTTCCGGGATATGCTGATAACTCTCCGCATAGGAAACAGCGGCGGTGATGAACATCCGCAAGAGTTCATCATCCTCTGAATGCGCAAGAATCAGATTTTGTTTTACCTTTTCAAGCAGATTCATCACCGCCACCTCCATTCATTAAGAGCCTGCCTTCATCTTGAGGAGCTGAATGCCCTCGGGTAGAATGATCTTGCCGTCCACACGCTCGGTAGCGACAAAACCGACCTGACCGTTGGTGGAATACAGTTCGTTCAGACGCTGTACGGTTCTGCCGGTGCGGTCAGCAATCCAGTAATTATGGAAGTCTCCGAAAGCAATGGCATAAGCACCGGCTTTAAGTATGGGTGCGTAAGGGCTGGTATGGATTTCGTAGCCGAGCAGCTTGTCAGGCTGGCCCGCCTGAACGGAAGGCTGCCAGAGGTACTGACCGTTGCTGTCCTTCAGCTTGCGGAGAGCCGCAACAGTAGCATCGTTCATAAGAAACTTCGCATTCTTGCGGTAAGGCGCCTTGAGTGCATACACAAGACCGATAATTTCATCCGTGGTGACAGCAGTGGCGGAGGCGGCAGTAACGCCCACGGTTCCGCCGTTGGCAGTAAATAAGCCCGTAGGCTGACCGCTGCCGGTACCCACGCAGAATGCTTCTTCCTCGGCCGCGCCGAAGGCGTAGGCAAACTCACGGGCAATATAGTCCTCCAAGTCAAAGGCGCTGTCTTCCAGAAGTTCGATACTCACCTTAATGAGGTCAGAAAGCTTGTACGCATCGATTGTCTTCTGAGAGAAGGTGGGATTGCTCTCAGTATAGGAAGCGTTTTCCGCAGTCCATGCAGCAACGGAGTGCGTGGCCGCCACGGGGATTTTACGCTCATTGTCTGTGGTAATGACCTTGCACAGACGGCGCATCACATTTTCTTCCTTCAGAGCGTCCACAATGAACTTCTCGAACTCGGTGGGAACAAGATAGCCGCCGTTGGCATCAACGCCTGCGGACAGGACATTGTGGATAGTGGGGTTGCCGCGGAGATGGAAACCGAAGTCCTCCTTATAGGCGTTGGATGCACGGCCGGTCTTGGCCTCGCCCTTAGCCTGCATAGGCTTCTCCGTAATGGGACTGCCCACAGGCTTTCGGAGCTCGGCTTCAATGGCGTCACGGCGCTCCATGCGCTTGACCTCATTGGTAAGTTCATTCAGTTCCTTCTCCATGTTGTTGTAGGTGGCGTCATCCTCGGCAGAGAGCACACCCATGCTGTTGCGGTGGGTATCCAGGAAACCTTCCATAGTTGCCCACAGCTTTGCGCGCTTTTCACGCATTTCAACGATAGTCATAGTTGAATTCCTCCTGTTAAATAAAATCTTTGATAGTGTAGAGACGAGCCTTGAGCTCATCAACGCTGCGTCCCTGTGGCTTGGCCTTGGTCTGTGCGGCCTCCGCAATCATGCGATGGCGCAGCTTATTAACCAGAGATGTGTTAACTGCCTTGCGTGAGAACATCATGGACAGATGACCTTGAGTTTTGCATTCATCCTGATTCTCATCGTCATCCTCGCCGGGAGCAGTTTTATCCTCATTATCTTCCTTTTGGAAGTTCAGAGCATCTGTGGCTCTCTGCATGACTTCATCGGCAAAGCCGAGTTCCACAGCCTTGTTAGCGTCCATCCAGGTTTCGGAATCCATGAGGTGGGACAGTTTTGCACGGGACAGCCCTGTCTTGATTTCGTAGGCATTGATAATGCTGTCTTTTACACTGGCAAGCATCTCAATTGCCTTCTCCATCTCGGCAGAGTCACCCATAGCCACAGTCATAGGGTTGTGAATCATCAGCATAGACACGGGAGACATCAGCACTTTCGTACCCGCCATAGCAATGACGGATGCAGCGGAAGCCGCAATGCCGTCAACCTTGACGGTGACATTGCCTTTGTAGTCCATCAGCATATTGTAGATTTGCGCCGCTGCCACGCAGTCACCGCCCGGAGAATTGATCCATACGGTAATATCGCCGCTGCCGGACAGCAGTTCGTCTTTGAAAAGTTGCGGGGTGACGTCATCGTCAAACCAGCTTTCTTCTGCGATTGTGCCGTTCAGAAACAGTGTCCTCTCTGCCGGTGCTGTCTCCGCTGCAGTCTGATTCTTCCACTTCCAGAATTTCTTCTTGTTCACTTTCGGAATCCTCCTTTCCGTCATCATTAGGTTCTGTATTTGCAAAAGCCCCTGCGTTTTTCATAGGGAGCATATTGCCGTTGATAAGGTACAGGTCGCCGCCTTCTTCGGCAGGAATGCGGTCGAGATTTTCAAGTTCACGTATGTCATTTGCGCTCATCCAGCCGTTCTGCCGTCCGATGGCGTACCCGTTCATGCGGCTTTGATAATCACCGCGGAGCAGACCTTCCACATTGAATTTCACATAGTACGACTGCTTTTCCTCTTGGGTCAGAAGAGTGCGCTGTATGGACTGCTCCCAGCGGATGACCCAAGGGTCAAGGGTGTACTTTACAAATTCAAGGGACTGCTGCTCAATATTAGAAAAGCTCGACTTTTCAAGGTCGCCAACCATGTGTGGCGGCACTCTGAAAATTCGAGCAATTTCATTGATTTGGAATTTGCGTGTTTCAAGGAACTGTGCCTGTTCGGGGCTTATCCCGATGGGCGTGTACTTCATGCCTTCTTCCAGCACGGCGATCTTGTTGGCGTTTCCGCTTCCGCCGAAGGTGGACTGCCAGCTTTCACGCACACGCTGTGGGTCTTTTATAGTGCCGGGGTGTTCCAGCACGCCGCCCGGTGCTGCACCGTTGGCAAAGAACTTGGCTCCGTATTCCTCGCAGGCAATTGCCATGCCAATAGCGTTTTTTGCCATCGCAATCGGAGAATACCCGACCAGTCCGTCAAAGCCAAGCCCCGGAATGTGAAGCACATCGGAGGGTTTCAGCACAACGGTGGAGCCTTTCATCGTAGGTGCTTCATCGTTTGACCGCCGATACTCGTAATAAAGCTGTCCATGCTCATCACGGTCAACGCTCATTTTGTTTGGCATAAGCGGATAAAGCGCCACCACCTCGTTCTTGCCGTTGCGTATGACCTGTGCGTAAGCGTTGCCCCACAGGAGCAGATGGGTCATGAGCGTTTCTCGGAATACGAAAGAACTCATTTCCGGGTTCGGCTCATCGTGGAGAAGCAGATACAGCGGATGGTCTATGGCTTTCTCCTTGCCGCCGTCCGGCTTATATTTGTACAGATGGATCGGCAGACCTGCGATGGCTTCCGCAAGAATACGGACACAGGAGTAAACCGCCGTCATCTGCATGGCAGAGCGCTCGGTCACTGATTTGCCAGAGGTCGTACCGCCCATATAGAAGCGGTAGGCACTGCCTGCCGTGCTGTTTGTAGGCTTGTCTCTCGACTTGAACAAGCCGCTGAAAATGCCCATGTTGATTTCCTCCTCAAATAAACAAAATTCCCCGGTCATCGTAGACCGAAGCGGAGTTTGTATTGCCACAGCGGATGGCACGGTCGAGTGCCATAATCGTGGCGACTGCACCGTCGATTTTCTCTGTGGATTTTTCCTTGTCTGCCTTGATGTTTCCTGCCGGGTCGGTGCGAATGAAGATGTTGTCCATCATCCAACGCAGAACTGGGTGTCCGCCGTGGGCGAGTTTCTGCTCCAGGGTCAGCTTCATGAGTTCCTTTGTCGGCGGTGACATATCCTTGAAGCCCTGTCCGAAAGGAATGACTGTGAAGCCCATCCCCTCAAGGTTCTGCACCATCTGCACAGCACCCCAGCGGTCAAAGGCAATCTCTCGGATGTTATATCTTGTTCCGAGTTCTTCAATGAATTTCTCAATGAAGCCGTAATGCACCACATTGCCCTCGGTAGTTTGCAGATACCCCTGCCGCTCCCAAAGGTCGTACATCACATGATCACGGCGCACACGCAGGTCGATGTTGTCCTCCGGTATCCAGAAGAACGGCAGAATAATGTATTTATCCTCCTCATCCTCCGGCGGGAACACCAGCACAAAGGCTGTAATATCCGTAGTAGAGGAAAGGTCAAGACCGCCGTAACATACACGCCCTTCCAAGGCTTCCGGGTCAACGGCAAAGGAGCAGGCGTCCCATTTGTCCATGGGCATCCAGCGGACAGCCTGCTTGACCCACTGGTTTAAGCGAAGCTGTCGGAAGGAGTTCTCCTCGCCGGGGTTCTGTTTTGCCGATTCGCAGGCCGCTCTGACTTTGTCGATGCCCACCGTGATGCCGAGGGAGGGATTTGCTTTCTTCCACACCTTGGGATCTGTCCAGTCCTCGTTTTCCGATGCGCCGTAGATAACGGGATAGAAGGTAGGGTCATGCTTGCGTCCGTCAATAATGTCCAGCGCCTTTTGGTGTGTTTCATAGCAGATGGACTGCGTGTCCGTTCCGGCTGTGGTGATGAGAAAGTATAACGGCTGCATTCTTGCGTCGCCGGAGCCTTTGGTCATAACATCAAATAGTTTTCGGTTGGGCTGCGTGTGCAGCTCATCAAAGATGACGCCGTGGGTGTTAAAACCGTGCTTATTGGCAACATCAGCAGACAGCACTTGATAGAAGCTGTTGGTGGGCAGATAGGTCAACCGCTTCTGCGACTCCTGGATTTTCACACGCTTGGCAAGCGCCGGACAGAGCCGCACCATATCCACCGCCACATCAAAGACAATCTTTGCCTGATTGCGGTCGGCGGCACAGCCGTACACTTCGGCTCGTTCCTCACCGTCACCGCAGGTGAGCAGAAGAGCCACAGCGGCGGCGAGTTCAGACTTGCCTTGCTTTTTGGGTATTTCGATATATGCGGTATTAAACTGGCGGTAGCCGTTTGGCTTTATCGTACCGAACACATCACGGATGATCTGCTCCTGCCAATCGATCAGTTCAAATGGCTTTCCAGCCCATGTGCCTTTGGTGTGGCAGAGGCTTTCAATAAACATGACCGCAAAGTCTGCAGCGTCTTTATCGTAGCGGCTGTCTTTTGCTTTGAAGTGTGTCGGTTTGTAGGTTTTCAGCTTTCGCAAATGCGGTCACCTCCTTGAAAATGGGTATAAAAAAACAGCCCTGCGGCTGTAGAGAGGAACAGAGCCTTTCGGCTCATGCTCCTATGGAATTGTTTTTTTTAGTCGTTGATTACGACGGAGAAGTAGTAACCAAAGGCATCTCTGCAAATTCCGAACCTGCTGTCGATGCCGTTTTTGCGGTCATCCTTCATGGCGGCTTTGGCAAGCTCTGTGGCGGCCTTGCGGCTTTCCTCACGGGTTAATCCCTCGAAGTGGTAGGTGCCTCTTTCTGTAATCTTCTGATTGCTTCTTTCATTGTGTTGTTCCTCCGTTCTTGATTGTGTCTGTATATTACCGTCATTTCGAGGATATATCCAGTCATTTCGGAAGAATATACTACACAATCATTCAGCAGAGTAACTGTGTATATTAGTCCGATCTGCCGCCGTAGGAACTGCGGTGAATACTCTCCAAAATCTGCTCCTGTTCGGCTTTGTCAACACCGATGCTCTCCAAGGCTTCTCTCGTTCCGCAGTCGGGACAAATGAGGGTCTCATTGTCCTTGCGGGAGAGTGCAGGTGGTGCGGTATAGGACTGTCCGCACCGTGGGCATACTCGAATTTTTGAAATCTTATCATTCTTCATGTTCGTTCCTCCCGCTGTTAATGTAAGCGTTCATCAAAGGCTTTTCATCAAAGCCGAAATCATCGTACCCCTCAAGACAGGTGCGAAGGTAGCTGATGGATGGCACCCCGATCGGTCTGTCCTCGTGCATGATGTACACGAACACCGTCCGCTCACGAACCTTGCCTGTTTTGATGCCCTTGATGGGAAGCACCATCTCGGCTTTGTAATAAAAGGTCGGGAATCCCTCGTAGCGGTCAAGGGCAAGTTCATCTCTCTCGGTGACCTCCCAAACTGCAACAGGTACGGTCGAGCCTTCTTTCGGTTCGATGGTGAGGTAGGAACCTGTCTTGCTTCCTTTGAAAAGCAGTTCGTAGTTCGGTATCTCCGATGTGCCGATGATTCGAGCGGAGGGGCATCTCCATTTCATCTGCTTGATGTTGAGGTTGCTTCCGTAAGCAATGTAGTAGCGTTTTTCCATGTTTAGTTCATCCTTTCCGAAGAGGACACTCTTCTACCACCTTAAGACCGCCTGAGCGGTCGGTAAGGTTGCGGAAGACTATCTTCTGCGGTTTATGCTCTGCCGTTCCTGAATGCCGTGTCTCCTGCAAGGCGGCGGGTCAAAAGGTCTCTTGCGGTGGCGAACTCCTCACCGATGAAGCCGAGTCGGAGGAGCCAAGTCCGCATTGCGTATTTGGGGTTCTCATTCTGCTGTGGCTTGGGGCTTGCGGTTCTCACCGTTTTTGCCATATGGCTTAGCGCAAGGCAAAGCTGAATGTAACTCTTAAGCTGTCCTGCGTGCAGTCCGTTTTGTCTGCCGTTTGCAGGGGCGTCAAATTGGAAAAGCCTGAATTCGACCGTGCCTTTTGTAAAGGTTGCGTGGAGATTGAGCATGTGGTATCGGCTGGGGTTGTGAGGGGTGCATTTACGGTATTCACATCCA
>OAUV01001345.1_pt1 | contig 14410 bp, 10 predicted proteins | sample 1516841 | NCBI WGS metagenome assembly OAUV01 (sample SAMEA2580044, study PRJEB22360) | human gut metagenome | biome: human gut; feature: human-associated habitat; material: faeces | place: Denmark | collected 2008/2010 | reverse complement strand
TAGAGCATAACCTTGCCAAGGTTAGGGTCGCGAGTTCGAGTCTCGTTTTCCGCTCAAGAGAAAAGATCAGTGTAGAAGTACATTGGTCTTTTTTATTTATCATGGTGTAAATGTTAGAAAACGGAAGAAGGTCAAATCAAAATATTGATATACCCTCCTCCCGCTGTTTTAGTCAAATTATCCGCAATGGAAATATTTATTGACCAATGCCAACATCCCTTCCGGATTATCTTTTAAGTCGTTACGTAAGGTCAGATCGTTATAACTGGTTAATTTGCTGATGATTCCATCAATCATAGTGGGGCTGAACACATTATGTTTTTGGAATATTTCGCGCTGTTGTTGCAAACAGGTTGCGGAAGCTGCACAGCTATCGGGAAGCTGGGCTAATGCCTTCAGTTTGTCTGCATTTTCTTTCTGATGGATATTGACGTTTACGTAAGTTTTTTCTGCAATGTCCAGTGCATTTTCTATTTCAAATCCATGGCGACAGGCTACAGCTAATCCTGCTATCAGTTGGTAGAGATCGGCCGAACCGTCCGGTGACCGCATTTCCACTGTCTGTTTTTGTGTGGTATCATAATGGCTTTCTGTTTCCAGTGGATTGGCAGTCATGCACATGTCTGTTTTAGCTGCCCATCCTAGAGGTACGCGTACCAATACTGAACGGTTGCGGTCACCCCAGCAAATATTAGTTGGCGCTTCCTGATGGGGAACCAGGCGGAAATAAGAAGTAGGATTGGTATTACCGAATGCGGTGATGGATGGAGCAAGTTCCATCATGCCAGCAATAGCTTTGCGTGCTGTTTCTGATAAAACACCTTCTTTCAACATCTGGTTTTGTCCATCTTTCATGATACGCATGTGGATATGCAATCCGGAACCAGCTTTTCCTGTAGTTATTTTAGGTGCGAAAGTAATGTTATAACCATGTTTATAGGCCAGATTACGTATAATCCATTTGGCGATCATCAATTGGTCTGCCGCATCTTCGGCATTGACAGGCAGGAATTCTATTTCATTCTGTTCATATATCATGCCATTCAATGTAAAATTACCTACTTCGGAATGTCCATATTTTATTTGTCCGCCTGCTTGTGCAATGTAGGCCATGCACTGGGTACGGAAATCATTGAACTTGGCATATGGTGCTGATTCATGATAGCCTTTCTGATCTGTAGCCTCGAACATATTTGTATCCGGAGCAATTACATAGTACTCTAATTCCCCCATAGCCTGAAATTCCATGCCGGTTACTTCATTGAATGCCTTGCATGCTTTGTGTAAGGTATGTTCGGGGGAACTTTCCAATGGCTCTCCATCCTTGTTAAAGAAAGAGCAAAGCATGGAAAGTGTAGGTATCTCGGCAAACGGGTCCAAAAAAGCCGTCCGGAATCGGGGAATTACATACAGATCACTGCTGCCCGCCTCAATGAATGGAAACAGGCTGGAACCGTCCACACGTTCTCCACAAGTCAAGATAGCATCTAGATATGCTTGGTTGTTGATAACGAAATTCAATGTCTTCAGTCGTCCGTCTCCGGCGGGATACATAAAGTTGACCATACGGATGCCATTCTGTTGAATGTATCGTTTTATGTCTTCTTTGGTAAACTCTGCACAAGGTTTTTCTAGAAATGCCACCAATTGGTTGGGGTTCATTATTAATTCTTTATTCATAGCAAAATTGGTTGTTTTTTGTTTGTTATTTGGTTAACTTTCCAAAGATAACAAAAAGTTTTCTGAAAATCCTATGAAAAGTTCATAGATATTTTCTTTCATACTGAGTGATATTCTCTTTATCTTTTTCTGTTTGGGAGAACATCGTTTTATAATTTGTCCTACCTTTGCACCGCTGTTTTAAAATATAAATAAGAGAATCATTATGGAACCGATGCATAAAATTAATAAAGTAGAGGTCCGGAATTTACAGATCGAAGATTACATCCAATTATCACAATCATTCAAGCGGGTGTATGCGGATAAGGATGTGTTTTGGACACACGAGCAAATAGAAACGCTTATCCGGATTTTTCCGGAAGGACAAGTAGTAACGGTGGTAGACGATAAGATAGTGGGATGTGCTCTTTCTATTATTGTAGACTATGATATGGTAAAGGGAGATCATACCTATGCCAAAGTAACTGGTAATGAAACTTTCTGTACGCATAATCCGGAAGGGAATATTTTGTATGGTATCGAGGTGTTTATCCATCCGGATTATCGCGGTTTGCGTCTGGCACGCCGTATGTATGAGTACCGGAAAGAATTATGCGAGAAACTGAATCTGAAAGCGATCATGTTCGGTGGTCGTATTCCTAATTATTATAAGTATGCGGATACGATGCGTCCTAAGGAATATTTGGATAAGGTGCGTTCCCGTGAGATTTATGATCCGGTATTGACATTTCAGCTTTCCAATGATTTTCATGTGCGTCGTGTCATGAAGAATTATCTTCCCAATGACGAAGAATCCAAGCATTGTGCCACTTTGTTGCAATGGGATAATATTTATTATCAGGAGCCTACGCAGGATTATGTGGATAAGAAAACCACTGTACGTGTAGGGTTAGTGCAATGGCAGATGCGCCCTTATAAAACATTGGATGATGTATTTGAGCAGGTTGAGTTTTTCGTAGATGCCGTTTCCGATTATAAGAGTGATTTTGTTCTTTTTCCGGAATATTTCAATGCGCCGTTGATGGCCAAGTTCAATCATTTGGGAGAAGCCCAGAGCATTCGTGGTTTGGCACAATATACCGAAGAGGTTCGCGACCGTTTTATCAATTTGGCTATCAGTTATAATATTAATATCATTACGGGTAGTATGCCATACGTAAAAGAGGACGGAGGGCTTTATAATGTTGGTTTTTTAGTACGGCGTGACGGCTCATACGAAATGTATGAAAAGGTACATGTCACTCCCGATGAGATAAAGAGTTGGGGCCTCTCGGGCGGTAAGATGGTGCAGACTTTTGATACGGATTGTGCTAAAATTGGTATCTTGATTTGTTATGATGTGGAATTTCCCGAGCTTTCTCGTATCATGGCCGATCAGGGAATGCAGATTCTGTTTGTTCCATTCCTCACCGATACTCAGAACGGCTATTCCCGTGTACGTGTTTGTGCTCAGGCACGGGCAATCGAGAATGAATGTTTTGTCGTTATAGCCGGTAGTGTGGGAAATTTGCCGCGTGTGCACAATATGGATATTCAGTATGCACAGTCTGGAGTGTTTACTCCGTGTGATTTCGCTTTCCCAACTGATGGCAAACGGGCCGAGGCGACTCCGAATACCGAAATGATTTTAGTTTCGGATGTTGATCTGAATCTGTTGAATGAATTGCATACGTATGGCAGTGTGCGCAATTTGCGTGACCGCAGGCATGACCTTTATGAACTGAAGATAAAGAAATAAAAAAATGTTTCATTACGGATTACTCAGGTTAACGCTGGTTTATAGATAAGTGGTTATTATTTTATATTTCCGCCTTACTTTTAAGAATAACCTGTGTTAATCAGAGTGATCCTGTAATGAACTTTGTTATTTCAAAATAAAAGAAGCTACGGGCCATTCTATAACAAATATAGTTTTTCCTTGTCTGCTTTCCTGTAAATAGAAATTGCCCCCATGTCTTTTTATAATCTGCCGGCACAGACTAAGCCCGATACCAGTTCCTTCTGTTTTTGTGGTAAAGAAAGGAACGAATATTTTTTCTTGCAATTCCATAGGGATTCCCCGTCCATTGTCAAGTAGTCTTATATAAAGTTTGTTTGTTACTTCCAGTGTTACTTCTATTTGTCCGTCTGTTTTTCCTTCCAATGATTGCATACTGTTTTTCAGCAGATTTAAAAAAACTTGAGAGAGTTGCTTCTCATCGCCCTCAATATATATATCAGAGGGGGTGCTACGCAGAATGAAATGGATATGAGCATTTTCAAAATCAGATTGTAGTAACAGACCTAGATTGTGCAATGAATTGGTCAGTGAGAATCGCTTCTTTTTCGGTTCCGGCATATACGATAAGCGTCGATATGATTCTGTGAATTCCATCAGTCTTTCGCTTTGTTCACGAATCACTCCAAGTCCTCGTATTACTTTCTCGTCCGTACCGGGGCGCAATGAAAGTGTTTGAGACAGAGAAACAATAGGAGCAATGGTATTCATAATTTCATGAGTAAGCACCCGGGTAAGTTTGTTCCATGACTCACTTTCTTTCTCGTTCAGTTCATTACTGATATCTTTGATAGCCAACAGGGTAATCGTTTCTGAATTTAGTTTCATCCGGTTCATGGATAGTGACAGTTGTTTTTTTGAGTTAGATTGTAAAAGAAAGGAATTTTCCACATTTCCATGGGTTATGAAATCTTTCAAGATCGGATATTGCTCTTCCAATTGGCGGAGGAATATGATTGACTCAACTCCCAGCAAACGTAAGGCTGCACCATTTACAAACAGAACTCTTTTTTCGGAGTTCCACGCTAGCACTCCATTTGGTACTTCTTCCAGTAAAGAGTGATAAAAGTTCTCTTGTACCCGGCTTTGCGATTTCGTTGTGGCAAGCAATTCATTGATTCGGTTTAGTGAATGGCTAAGTGCATTCATTTCTTTATCTGCCGATTGCTCGTTGAACAGTATCATGCTCTCTTTATCTTCCATCGCATCCAAGAATATTCTTATTTTGGCATTGAATTTATTCAATTGTTTTACCAAAGCTCTGATAAAAAAAAGTGAAATAATCAAGAAAAGACAGCCTAGAATAAGGGCGGTATGTGTAATAATAAGTGCGATACCAGCTCCGGCTACAGCAATTATTAATAAGATGTAGCTTAGGATAACCATATATAGATGTTTGCTGAATACCATGGTCATCAGAGCTTAAAGCGTTTTATTTTATTGTAAAGTGTCTGGCGACTGATGCCTAACTGTTCGGCTGTTGCTGTCAGATTTCCATCGTTTTGACGGATGGCTGTTTCTATGGCCTGGCGTTCTACTTCTTCCAGATTAGGAACGGTAGTGGAGAATTGTGGACTCCAGGTTTGTTTTACGAAAATGTCTTTGGAACGGATTACATCTCCTTCACATAAAATAACTGCTTTCTCGATGGTATGTTGCAATTCCCGGATATTTCCCGGCCAATGATAAGAACATAATTTCTCTAAAGCATGTTCATGCAGGAAGATTTCTTTTTTTTCGTATTTAGCAGCATAGCGCTGCATAAAATAATCAATGAACAAATGTATATCTTCCCTCCGTTCGCGTAAAGGCGGGATTTCCAGATGAATAGTATTCAGTCTGTACAATAAATCCTCACGGAAAGTCCCGGAATCCACCATATCCTGAATATTCTTGTTGGTAGCTGAAAGCAGCCGGATATCCACTGGGATTACTTTATTACTGCCGATGCGTGTAATTTTTCGGTTTTGTAATACGGTGAGCAACTTTGCCTGCATGGCTAAAGGGAGATTTCCTATTTCATCCATAAACAGGGAACTGCCGGATGCCGCTTCAAACTTTCCCGGCCGGCTCTCGTAGGCATCGGTAAAAGAACCGCGCTCATGCCCGAACAGTTCACTTTCGAATAAAGATTCACTGATTGCTCCCATATCTACCGTTACCATAGAATGTTCCTTTCGTGTGGAAAGCCGGTGTATTTCCTGTGCCAGCATTTCTTTTCCTGTTCCGTTTTCTCCGGTAATCAATATATTGGCATCTGTGCGTGCCACTTTCACTACTATCTTCATTAACTGCTGCATGGCAGGGGATGTTCCCACAATCATCGGTGATTTGTTTCTATCGGGGATTCTGTTTTTCCTTTTCTTACCGCTTCCAAAAGCATCTTTTATTTTGCGCACTAAGGTCCGGTTATCCCAAGGTTTCAACAAAAAATCAGTTGCATCATTCTTTAAAGCCTTTACTGCCAGTTCTACATCCCCGTATGCTGTAAGCATGACTACGGGTAGTGCAGGAGCTATCTCACGGATTCGTTTCAGCCAATATAACCCTTCGTTGCCGTTATTGATTCCTGCCGAGAAATTCATATCAAGAATAATCACATCTATCGGAGAGGTATTTATGATAGATATGATTTGATTCGGATGATGGGCTGTCTTTATTTCGCTGAACTCCGTTTCCAGTAATAATTCCAGTGAGGCCAATACTCCTTTATTATCATCTACTATTAAAATCGTTCCTTTTTCCATCTCATTTTTGCTTTCAGAGGCTAAAGGTATCTGCTTTTGATTGTTTCTGCAAATGAGGCGTCCAATTATTGGACGTTTTTTATTATTTTCTGTAATGCTTTTATTTATCATAACGGTGACTTGACATTGGAATGTGTCTTCAGTCCGTGTTGTCAGCGTTCCAGTATCTTCCTTGGTTCGTTCTGGTTTTATAGTGTTTATAATTTGGACGTTATACCGTCTAAAATTTGGACAGCTAATTTATATTTTATTTTGTAACTGGTTGATTATTAATGTTATGTTCTTCTTGGCATATCGTTTGCGTCCTATTCTGTGTTTAAATTAAAATGCAATGAGAAATAACTTGATAATTGTGTGTTTGTTGTCCGGTCTGTCTTTGCCTGTATGTGGGCAAAGTACACTGGACGATTGCATACGTTATGCTTGGAAACATAATCCAGGTTTCAAGAATGTCCAAATAGACGTAAAGGAAGCACGAACAGACTATGTGGCTGCTATGGGTAAATTTCTTCCTTATGTTTCAGTACAGGCGGAAGTGGGCAGGCATATCGGACGTTCTGTCGATCCGGATACTAATGGATATACAGCCGATTCATATAATCAAGGAACTATAGGAATGGATATAACTCTTTCTTTATTCGAAGGATTTGCCCGGATCAATCGTTTGCGATATACGCATTGGACTAAAAAAGAGAAGGAGTGGGATCATCTGGCAAAGAAAAATGATTTGGCTTATCGGGTAGCTGAGGCTTATTATAAAGCGGTATTGGATAAAAAGCTTTCAGAACTGGCAGCTGAACAGCTTCGTTTGGGAGAACGTTATCTGAAACAGACGGAAGCTTTTGTAGAACTAGGGTTGAAATCGCTTTCGGACTTGCAGGAAGTAAAAGCGCGTCATCAAGGAGATGTGTTCAGAGAGCGTATGTATGAAAAAAATCGTCAGATGTCCTTTCTTTATTTAAAGGAAATACTGGGTATGAAAGAGGGCGATATTTTGTCTGTTTCTTTATCAGTCAGTGAGGATACGCTCTTGTTAATGCCTCAAGTAGAGGTAGAAGAAGTCTATTTACGGTCCGTACACGTACTGCCGGATTATAAACGGATGGAAATGTGGGAACGCGCTGCCCGTAAGGAGTATGCTGTGACCCTTGGACAGTTCAGCCCGACTATCTTCGCCCGTTTCTCATGGGGATCTGATTTTTATAATTCCTTGTTCTCGTTACATCAATTGCGTGACCATTGGAATAAATATATAGGAGTAGGTATTTCATTCCCTATTCTTAGCGGATTAGATCGGAATGCCGGAATAAGGAAGAAGAAATTAAACTTGCAACGGGTGCGGAACAGCATAGAGGAAGAGAAGTTACATTTACGTAATGAAACGGAACGAATTGTACTTTCATTACATTTGGGATGGGAAGAGCATCGACAGGCTTCCCTGCAGGTAAAAGCAGAAACGCAAGTGCTGAAAGAAACGGAACGGAAGTGGGAGGAAGGGCTTGTTTCCGTGTTTCAGTTGATGGAAGCACGAAATCGCCTGCTTGTCGCTAAAGCGGAAAAAATAAGAGTGCGTTTGCAGTACGAACTGACATCGCGACTAACTATGTATTATCGGACAGGAAGTTTTATTAACCATTAAAAAATATGGACACACTAATTGAACGTAAAAAGCGTTTTACTCCCAGGCGGATTTATGGAGGTGCGGGAGTATTATTCATATTGGTATTCGTTTTTTATTTTATTTTTCGTGATACCGGTTCCTCCATGACCATTGACAAGAGCCGTATCACTATCGCTACAGTTACAGAAAATGAGTTTAATGATTATGTCCGTGTAATTGGACAAGTACTTCCCAGCCGCATGATTTACCTCGATGCTATAGAAGGCGGAAGAGTGGAGGAACGCCTTCATGAAGAGGGAGCGATGGTAAAGAAAGGGGATGTGATTCTGCGCCTGAGTAATCCTTTGCTGAATATCGGTATCATGCAAAGTGAAGCAGATCTGGCCTATCAGGAAAACGAGTTGCGTAATACTCGTATAAGTATGGAGCAGGAACGGTTGAGTCTGAAGCAGGATCGTATCGGTATTCAGAAAGAATTCATTATAAAGAAACGTCGTTACGGACAATACAAGCGGCTGATGGAGGGGCAATTGATAGCGAGGGAGGACTATCTCCAAGCTACGGAGGAATATGAAGCGGTAAAAGAACAATTGTTGGTATTGGATGAGCGGATCCGTCAAGATAGTTTGTTTCGTTTGACTCAGATAAGCAGTTTGGACGAGAATATAATGAATATGAAACGAAGTTTGGCATTGGTACGAGAACGTCTTGAAAACCTGAAAGTGAAAGCTCCTATAGACGGGCAAGTGGGTAATCTTGAAGCACAAATCGGGCAATCCATTTCTGCCGGGGAACATATCGGTCAGATTATTACTGCTGATCTGAAGGTACAGGCATTAATTGATGAGCATTATGTGGAGCGTGTCGTCCAAGAGCTTCCCGCTGACTTTACCCGTGATGGAGAAAATTATAAGTTGGAAGTAACCAAAGTGTATCCTGAAGTGAAAGACGGGCAGTTTCGTACGGATTTCCGTTTCACGACAGGGCGTCCCGAAAACATTCGGGCGGGACAAACTTATCATATCAATCTTCAGTTGGGGGATCCTGTCAAAGCTGTTCTGATTCCTCGGGGAGGTTTTTTTCAAATTACCGGAGGACGATGGATATATGTTGTGGATGAAAGTGGTAAATTTGCCGTCAGACGTCCTATCAAGATTGGCAGGCAGAATCCTCAGTTTTATGAAGTGACTGACGGGCTGGCTTCCGGTGAGAAAGTTATTATTTCCGGTTACGAGCTGTTTGGAGATAATGAGAAACTGATTTTAAACGAATAAAAAACACGTAAGAATGATTAAAGTAGAAAACCTCTCTATGTTGTTCAGCACCGAGGAAGTGCAGACCAAAGCATTGAATGAAGTAACTTTCGAAATTGAAAAGGGAGAATTTGTCGCTATCATGGGGCCGTCCGGTTGTGGAAAATCTACCTTGTTGAATATACTTGGAACATTAGATACCCCTACTTCGGGCTCCTATCTCTTTGAAGGAAAGCGAGTGGATAAAATGAATGAAAACCAACTGACCGCTCTCCGAAAAGGAAATATCGGTTTCATCTTCCAAAGCTTTAATTTGATTGATGAACTGACTGTATATGAGAATGTTGAACTCCCATTGGTGTATCTTAATATAAAGCCGACAGAACGTAACAGGCGGGTAAAAGAAGTGCTTGAAAAAGTGAATATGCTGCATCGCGCCAATCATCTGCCACAACAGTTATCAGGTGGACAGCAGCAACGTGTGGCCATAGCCCGTGCCGTAGTTACCAATGCCAGGCTTTTGCTGGCGGATGAGCCGACAGGTAATTTGGACTCTACCAATGGGGTGGAGGTTATGGAACTGCTTAGTACACTGAACAAACAGGGGACCACCATCATCATTGTTACCCATTCACAGCGTGATGCTGCTTATGCACATCGTATAATCCGTTTGCTGGATGGTAAAATTATTGCCGAGAATCGTAACCGCCCTATGGAATCTGACAGCAAAATTGAAATTTTATGATTATACAAAATTATTGGAATAGCGTTTGGCGTAATCTGATGAAGAGGAAAGGTTTCAGCTTCATCAATATCTTTGGCTTGGCTGTAGGCATGGCATCAGCTTTATTGATATTTACTTACGTTGCTTTTGAATTTAGTTTTGACAAAATGCATAGTAAGAGTGAACGGATTTATCGTGTGCAAAGTACTTTTCATGAGGGGGAAGTTCTGACGGATGATTGGGCGACCAGTTCATTCGGATATGGTTCGGCCATGCAGGAAAATCTGGCGGGAATTGAGGATTATACTCGTGTAGGATGTATTATCCAACCGGAGCAATTGGTAAAATATGGCGAATTATGTCTGCGCGAGAATGGGATAGCATACGCTGATCCTGGCTTTTTCCGTTTGTTTGATTTTGAATTGTTGAAAGGTGACCGCGCTTCTTGTCTTTCCATGCCATGTCAGGTAGTGATTACGGAACGGATTGCCCGCAAATATTTCAGAGATGAAGACCCTGTCGGGAAGATACTTATTTTTAACAGCAATATGGGGAAGGTGTCTTGTGAGGTAACTGGAGTCATGAAAGAAATGCCTTCTAATTCGCATATACATTATAATTTTCTTTTATCATATGCCACCTTACCTAAATGGGTACAGGAATATTGGTACAAACATGAAGCCTATACATATGTATTGCTGGATTCGCCCGAGCGCAAAGAAGAGATAGAACGTACTTTTCCTCAATTGGCCGAGAAGTATAAAACTGAAGAGGCATTGAAAAACAAGACTTGGGGGGTGCGGTTGGAGCCATTGGAGAAGATTCATCTCAATCCTCAATTAGGTTATGAGGCCGAGTTGAAAGGAAACCATTCGGCCATCATCGCGTTGATTTTCGGAGCTATTGCTATTTTGATTATTGCTTGGATCAATTATATAAATCTGACAGTTGCCCGTTCTATGGAGCGTGCCAAAGAGGTAGGAGTGCGCAGGGTAGTGGGAGCTTTCCCGAAACAGCTTGTTGGTCAGTTTCTATTTGAAGCATTTGTAATGAATTTGATCGCTTTTATCATTGCGTTAGGATTGATCGAACTATTACTTCCTTCCTTCAATCAGTTGGTAGGACGTACTATTACTTTCTCTGTATGGTTTACGGAATATTGGGGGGGCGGGGTTCTATTGCTTTTTATAGTCGGTATTTATATTTCCGGTTACTATCCTGCCCGCGCATTGTTGCGTAAGAAGCCGATTGTTTTACTGAAAGGTAAATTCCAAAATAGCCGTTCCGGAGAAAATACACGTAAAATATTGGTCATAGTACAATATACGGCATCCATGATATTGCTTTGTAGTACATTAATTGTGTTTGCACAACTCAGCTATATGCGTCGGCAGTCTTTGGGAGTAAAGACTGACCAGATTTTGGTAATCAAGTTTCCCGGGCCTACTGAGGGTATGAAAACAAAGATGGAGTCTATGCGGAGAGCTATCAAGAAATTGCCATTGGCGTCGAAAGTAACTTGTTCCGGGGCGGTACCGGGTGAAGAGGTGGCCATGTTCCTGTCCAATCATCGGGCACATGATGCGTTGAAGCAAAACCGGTTGTACGAGATGCTGAGTTGTGACCCTGACTATATAGATGCATACGGACTGGAGGTGGTAGCCGGACGGGGTTTTTCCGAGGAATATGGGGACGATGTGAATAAATTGGTTATCAACGAAACGGCTGCCCGTATGTTAGGATATGTGGATAATGATAATGCCATTGGTGAGGAAATAGCTGTTGAAACGCTAGGAGAGCCCATGCAGGTAATCGGGGTAGTGAAGGATTATCATCAGCAAGCGTTGAATAAAGGTTATACAGGGGTAATGCTTTTCCATAAAGATAAGATTGACTGGATTCCTCAGCGTTATATTTCGGTTGTGATGAAACCGGGTGATCCTTCGGAATTAGTATCACAGATAGGAGAAATATGGAATAATTATTTTGCGGATTCCAGTTTTGATTATTTCTTCCTCGACCAGTTCTATGACCGGCAGTACCGTCAGGATGAGGCTTTCGGCGTATTGATGGGAGGTTTTACCGGATTGGCTATTTTTATCTCCTGCTTAGGTTTATGGGTGTTGGTTATGTTCTCTTGTGCCGTCCGTACCAAGGAGATGGGTATCCGGAAAGTATTGGGGGCATCTCGTTGGAATCTGTTTTATCAGTTGGGTAAAGGTTTCTTTATTCCTATTATTATCGCTATTCTGATTGCGTTGCCTGTGGCATGGGGCAGCATGAATGCATGGTTGGCTCATTATCCGTTCCGAACAGAATTGAAAGTGTGGTTCTTTCTGCTTCCTGTGGTCTTGATGTTGTTGATTTCTTTTCTGACTGTAGCAGGACAAACCATAAAGGTTGTTTATAGTAAACCCGCTCGGTCATTGAAATATGAATAATGGAATATAAGATATCCGTGGTTAGTAATTCATTTACAAGGAATATCATTTAAAACCAATATAAATTATCGTACCAGTTCATTATGGCAGATCAATACTGATAAACTTTGAAAACCTTTTGAATTTTTCTACAAAACTAATTTTGCGTCTAAAATTATTTTATTAATTTTACAGCGTTTTTAAGGAGAGTCTAACTCTCTATAGTTACAAATGAGCGATGAGAAAGGGTGCCTTGGTGGCATCCTTTCTCTTTTGTAGTGTGTTTTTGTATAATTTATATTGTATTTTACTTATGTCACGATTATGTGAAATCACGATACATCTTTTGTATTTCCGTTTCTTTTACTTTTATCAGACTTAATCGTTTTTCTTGCATTAAAAAAACAATTGGACCTCCCTTTGTTATATATTTAACACTCTTTTAATCTCATTTTGTTGAACAATCTACGCGATTCAAATGTTAATATAATGTGTTTTTCATAGTAATAGATTTAAGATTAATAGTTAGTATTTGCTTGTGAAAGTCAGTACACTTACGGATAAAAGCGTTTATCCGAAAAGAAAAGAGAGGCGACCGGAAACGGAAGCCTCTTTCTTTTTGAGCATTTTTAGTTCACCATAATTATTGTGAGAGGAAAATTGATTCTGATTGCATAAATAATATAATGTGTTGAAAATAAGATTTTTCCCTTTTTAAGCCTTTAATAAAAAATGGAGTTCTCTTAGTAAGAGAACCCCATTTTGCTGCAAAGATAGCTATAATTCCTTAATACAGAAAATTCCGCATTAAAAAAGTATTCCAAAGTATGCTTATAAATGACAATTGTTTGCAAAAATAATATGAAAGGTTATAACTATAGTACACTCTATCAGGCATTTAAGTAAACTTGGGGTTCTCTTACTAAGAGAACCCCAACAAAAAAACGAAAATTGATGGCTTATTCGAGCCTCATTTTTTAGAAGAATAATTTAATTATGATGTTTTGATGGAAATAAAAAGTCCTATGGAGCTTGCAACCGAAGCACTCTCTTATAATAATCAAAACATAGCGAGCGAAGCGCCTAAGTTACTGCTCTGCAGTTCAATCGCTTCCGTCTCAGACCAGGGGTCAAATAAGGGAGTCACGCCATTGGCGGGAATAGGGAAGGAACATCCTGAACTCAATTGGTATTATCTGTATCTGCCTAACAAAGAATTGAAGCGCTATATCGGCGTTTTTAGTGGCAGGAAGTCCGTAAAACTTCGTAAGCCATCAGGTGAAGCAGAAGAAAGATACTTTTGTTTCAAGGTATTTTCCTATACTTCGACGGACCACAGGAAACGCTTCGAGCAATGCGCCTATACTAAGGAGGAATATACTGCCCGTCGTGATTCCGCCCGGGTAGTGAAAGAAGCCTTTGCCACCGGTTCCACCCGGAAATTGAATGCTTTGACGGACGAGAAAGAAATCGAAGGCAACGGCTGGCTGTTTGTCTGCGCTCCTTTGGATCAGTTGGAACTTATTTTGTCTGCTATGTTTCCTCGCCAGTATTTGGTGACGGACTATAACACGCACCGTGCGGCGGTCATCCCTCAACGTCAGATGGAGGAATTTATCTATTTGTACGAATCCATGCCTTACAATATCGAGTTGATGAACCGTCCTTTGGAGGATTATCTTCAGAAGAAACAACGTATCCGGATTACCGGTGGCGTTTTCCGAGGGAAGGAGGGGTGCATTATGCGTTTGCACCGCAATACCCGGTTGGTGTTTGCTTTTGGGAATATGACGGTGGCTGTGAGTTATCTTCACGCTTTTCCGTTTGAGAAGGTTGAGTGAAGGCTGGTTTGCTTAGAAGTTTATTTTTTAGAGAACTGCTATTATAAGGATGAATTAATGAAAAGTTCAGACTCTTCATGTGTAACATTTGCATACTTCTTCAATGATTGAGATAATAGAAAAGAAATATTGTACTGGATGTGAGGCTTGCCTGAATGTCTGCCCTCATGCCGCCATCATGATGGTTCGTGACCATGAAGGGTTTGATTATCCCTCGATTTATAGCGACAAGTGTGTGGATTGCGGATTATGTGTCAAGGTATGTCCTGTTCTTCATTATGAGGATATTGCAAATAAATCCAATCTCTCAAAAATAGTATATATAATGATTTGAAATTCAGTGTGTT
>OAUV01001343.1_pt1 | contig 14456 bp, 8 predicted proteins | sample 1516841 | NCBI WGS metagenome assembly OAUV01 (sample SAMEA2580044, study PRJEB22360) | human gut metagenome | biome: human gut; feature: human-associated habitat; material: faeces | place: Denmark | collected 2008/2010 | reverse complement strand
GAGACGGTGGCGCAGGCCGCCGTCGAACCCGTCTACTGGAATTACGGCGCTTTCATCCAGCAGTGCATCGACTTTACGATTCTGGCGTTCTGCGTCTTCATGATGGTGAAATTGATGAACCGCCTGATGAAGAAGAAGGAGGAGGCCCCTGCGCCCGCCGCCGGGCCGGTGCTGTCCAAAGAGGAGCAGCTGCTCACCGAAATCCGCGACCTGCTGAAGGCGCAGAAGAAATAGGGGATGTCTCCCCGAAAAGAGGAGTCCGGCCTATTGGTCGGACTCTTTTTTGTGCGAGTACTCCTGCAGTACGTAGGTCGTGAAGATCGGGAAGAACATCATGCCCAGCGAGGGGAGCATCACGCAGAATATCTTGCCGATGGTCGTCACGGGGAATATCTCGGCCCCGACGGTCGTGACGTTCATCCACGCCCACCACAGCGCGTTGCCGAAACCGTGGAGCTTGCTGTTCACGAGTATTTCGTAATCGTAGAAGACCAGCGCCGAAATATAGGTGAAGACGACCACGGTGAAGATGTAGGCGAAGAAGAGTTTTCGGACCTTGTTGTCCACGAGCCACTGCACCACGATGTAAAATGCGAGGAACGCCCGCATCAGCGGCATGATGCCGATCAGCGTGGCCCAGTAGCGGGGGAGTTCGGCGCTGCTCCAGTCGATGATGTTCAGATAGGGTATCGAAATCAGCAGTACGAGGAAATTGCGGCCGAAGAAGCGGGCTTTGCGCTCCGAGGCTGCCCACCGTACGAAGAAATCGCACAGGAACAGAATGCAGACTACGAGCTGGATGATCAGGTAGTTGCGTGAAAAGTGCATGTGGTCGCCGGCGATTATTTCCCACGAAATGGCGGCGAGCAGAACCACTCCAGCGATTACTTTGAGGATGCTCAGGCAGTTACGGATCTCCGTGCGTGTAGATTCTGACAGGGACATATTTTCGGTTTACGTGCACTGGGCTCAAAATCAGTGCCAAAGCGTCTGAATGCGAATTTTCCGTCGATTTTTTGCCCGAAGATTTTGCACGATCGAAAATTTCTATTACCTTTGCACTCGCTTTGATAGCAATGGCGGGTTAGCTCAGCTGGTTAGAGCGCATGATTCATAATCATGAGGTCCCGAGTTCAAGTCTCGGACCCGCTACCATGAAAATCAAGAGGTTAGAACAATCGTTCTAACCTCTTTTCTTTTTGCGTGCATGCAATTTGCATGCAACCGGAATTTAAACCCCCATCTCACATTTTCAGGGGTGTCAATCAGAATAAGGCAAGAACAGGATTCTCAATTAACCCTATTTCTATCATATGTTGTTTCTGCTCTTGAGTTAAAATTGGTACAGCGATAATTAGCAAGTGCTTTGCTCTTGACGCTGCTACATATCCTAATCTTTTATATTCAACATTATTCGAATTAAACCATTGCTCAAAATGGCCGCCTTTTGAGTGTTTGTCTTTTTCTGATATTAAGAGTACCGAATCGAAAGTTTGCCCTTTAGCATCGTGAATGGTTGTAATGGGCAATTCATTAATATTGTTCATTGCCTCCAAATATAATAATACTTCTTCATTACCATATCCATTTGGTAATCTTTTTGTTTTCGCATTGTCAATATTATCAGAACATTCCGGGAAATCATTCTTTAGTTTGTCAAAATATGTACGAGCTTTTCTAGCCCATTCACACCACTTATATTTCTGCCCTTGTAGGTTTTCAAATGGGAATAATAAATCATCTATTCCCGCAAGAATGTTCATAATTAGTTTTCTCCACGTTAATGACTCAAAATTGGAAGGACAAAAGAAATCTCGCTTATTGCCATCTCCGTTATAGCAGACTTGACTTAAATACTTACCAGCATAATATATTGAGAGTTGAGTATCTGTTTTTGTTTTTGCTGTTTTTTTCCATAAGTATATAGCCATGGCTAATAAGGTGTAAGGATTATTCTCATCTATCATGTTACCCATGAACTTATTTCTAAAATTATTACTCCGGACCAATATACTACTATTGCATGGGGCTATATCACTTTGTTTCAAAAAATCAACATATCTCCGAGGAAGAGTAAAAAGCGTATCATCATCATATTCCCATACTAACACGCTTCTATCAAATAGTGCTTGTCTTTTTCCTTTTATCGGAGGATTACTTGGTATAATATGGGAAAAACAATTAACTATGGATTGATTACTTCTATAATTATCTGTCAATGATAACTTGACTATATCATTTCGTCTAACATATTTAAGTAAATATTCAGGATTAGCTTGTCTAAAACCATATATAGATTGATTGATATCTCCTACAAGGATTAATCTAGTTCCATTTTCTCTTAAAATACTCAATAACTCAATTTGTACAGGAGATAGGTCTTGACACTCATCAATTATTATTAGCGGAAATCGCGTTGCTAGTCTAGTAGCGATTTCTTTTCTTTGCATTAATAATTTAAAGCAACAATTTTCTACGTCTTCAAATGTAAAGAACCCCTTTTCATTAAAGGCGTTCTTCGTTTTCATAAACGATTCATATACTTTTTTATTAGTTAACCAATCTTTATCAGCGCGATAGGCCCTAAAGGCATCACTATTCAAATAATCGCTTAGAGAAACCTTTGCTCTGTCAATGATAATAACAAAATCTTGGGAAATACAATCGAAGTAATACTTATTAGCAAAAATAGGTATCGTTCTCGTTGCTGTTATATATCCTGTCTTGCAACAATATGCATTAAGAAAATTTGCATTACTACCAACCTCAATAATAGAAACTTTATGATTCTGAACATCAGAGGTACAAAAAGGAATAAATATATAATTATAAATCCAACTATCTAAGGTTCCAATAAAATGAGGGTGGCTTGAGGCACGATTACCTGCATATTTTTCGATTCGACTTTTTATTTCACCCGCCGCTTTATTAGTAAATGAGATAATGCAAAATCCACAAAACACTTCTTTCCAAGTTCTAATTTCATATGCAGATTTCAATCCTATTACCTCTGTTTTGCCAGCACCGGGACACGCCTCTAAATAACAACTATGACTGATATCATGCAGAATAAAATCGAGTTGATTCTCTGATAGCTTTTCTATTTCAGGATCATTCGTATCTATTGACAAGCCTAATTGCTCGTATATTCTATTTCGCTTCTTTTTCATCATCCTTATTGATATATGGTTCTACCAACCAATCCAAAGCGTTTTTAATATATGTGGGCACTATTAGTCTGATTTCTTCGTTAACCATTTTTAACGCTAATAATTGGGCAAATTCACCTTTCGTTATAAAGGTCCCATTTTCAATAGTATCTAGGAGAAATTTGGCTGCTTCAGCTTTTTCCGTGAAAAATGCTTCCATATTCTCTTTATCAGTATCACGCTCTTTTTGAATCCAATCTATAGTAGAATATTCTGTGGCTTTCCTTTTTGTTGCCCCATTTGTATCTATCTTTTCAAGTAGAAGGTTAAATAATGGAATAATATTCCCTGTCTCAAGAGCTAAATCATATTCAAATGTTTTCAAGTTTGTAAATAACCGTGCATTTTTTGAGTTCTGCTCCAATTGTTTTATCATAAACAAAAGTCTATTGTCTCCTTCTGCATATTTTATTGGGGCAGTATCTTTAGGAGGATCATTATCTGTTATTCCTGCACAACGCACATTTATACTAGCACATCTGGTAAGTTCACCTTCCTTTTTAATTGTATATCCTCCAAATATTTGCATGAAATAATCAAAATATACACCCCCTATATTTATTATTGATATACCAAAATCTTCGAGAGTGTTTAGTTCAGACTTTAATCGCCCCTGACGGATTAGGTCTGCAAAATAAACTTTTGCCAACTCAGGGAGTAGTAACATTTCAGCAATACCCTCAACAAATAATACATTTTTTGCAAACAGTAATGCGCATTTTGTAGTGTCGAGCCATCTCGAAAGAAAAAACTTACAATTATCATTAAACCCACACTCACTTAATGATATATAATCTGGATTCTTGCCTAACCCTGTACATGACAGTACCTTCACATTATCGATACCCACGGCAGATGCTACTATGGAAGAGTGAGTGGTTATAATAACCTGAATATTAGCCTCTTTAGATTTGTTAGATATAAAATACAACAACTTTGATAATAATTGAGGGTGCAAGTGAGCTTCGGGCTCTTCAATCAACAGAATCTTATGTAATGTTTCATTTTTGCTCAAACCCTCTAATTCAGCTAATACTGTCGCTAAATACAAAATATTATTGTGTCCCAAACTATTCTCATTGAGGTCTCGAAACATTTCATACTCATTGACCTTACCAGCATTGGGGATTATAGGATAAAATAATAGCCGTAATCTTTCAACAATACGATTGAAGTTAATTTCAGCAAACTGGATCATAGCATCTTGACCAAAAATGGTTCCCGCGCTTTCAATTATATTTCTTTTAATTGTCGCATCGACTTTTTTTATAGTTTCATCCTCTAAAAGTTTTTGTTGAAATGTACTGAATTCAGTCTCAAGAGGATGTTTCTCTCCCTCAGGGATAGCAGGACTTAAATTTTTAATTAATCTTGCTAAACGTGAACCCTTATACGATTCTAATTTTTCAAGAGCGTTTCGAAGAGGGGGAAGATATATACAATGAATTGCGTCAAGAAGATTCCACTCAAAAATACCGGAAGCGATCTTATTCCCCCATATATTCCGCTTGTATCTACCTTTGTTATCTTGTTTGTTTTCAGCGTTGAAATTAAGCAAGGCTTCTATCATATTATCTGGATTAATCCATGGCAGGTATGCTACTTGCTCAACGTCCGATAATTTATTAAACCGTGCAGATATCTTAATATTGTCACTGCCTAAACTTTTAGCAGGTTTATCAAATGGTCGATGAAAATCAGATGCAGAAATACCTATACGCCCATATTCGTCTTCATTTAACAGAAGCCTTATTGCGTCAATAATAGCAGATTTTCCCGAACCATTTTCTCCAACAATTACTGATAATCCCTCATTAAAAGTTGCGCGAAAATCGCTTCCAAACAATTTATATCCGCTGATATTAATTTCAGATAAATACATATTAAATCGCTTGTTTGATGATTACTATCTTCAAAGTTAGTGAAAAAAGTTGCTAAATATCTACAAGATATAAATGATATGAAAATTATTTGGAAATCCCGGCTACTATCCGTAGTTTTGTTACGACATACATACACGGAAAGTGTAAGTTTATTCTTGAGCTGTGAACGTAGGAAATTCACTTTTAGGAAAGAATAAGCCGACATCTTCCCGCGTCGTATCCATCCATGGATATGGGCGTGGGGCGTTGCTTATTTTAATAAATCAGTTGATAAATATATCAATCTGACAAACAGACTTTTAAGAAGATTTTACAGGGGTTTTAGTAACGATTTGGAGAATGTGCGAAATTCGCTACTTTGCGTAATCATCTTGTCAAATAACCCTTGTCAAAAACAAAGGTAGGAATTTTCTTTGAACTTGCAAAAATATTCGATTTAAGTGCTAAATACAAAACGAAGGCACGAGGTTATGAGCCTCGTACCTTCTTCCCTTTTATTTCTTGTTACCGTGTTAGATGGCTTTGATGACGAATGGGCAATAAGATTAAAATGGTTTTCTGCAAATTACGAAAAATAATTGATATATAGCCTATTTTCCGGTAATAAAAATGTAGCGACGGTGTTTCACAACTCTGTCGCTACCGCTACAACTAAAACAAGTTTTTAACCTTAATTTTTATCTTCATTACAAATGAATACAAAATAGTTGATATTTGCAAATCATCTGTCCGTTTCCGGTACGAGCCATTCGGGGGCATGAAAAAATGGTATGCCGCATGATAGTGGTCGGAAATGCGCCGGAGCCCGATTCGGATGTGTCGGATGGAAAAAAGGACTCCGTCGTTATACGACGGAGTCCCGGTTTATGAGTGAAACGGATCGGCGGGGTTAGAAATTGCCTTTGTCCTTGCGGTCCCACCACAGACGGGTGCCACCGGTGTCGCCGTCGCCTTTCACTTCGGAAGATTCAGCCTTCAGCAGCTGGATGGCATTGTTCACCTCGACGGTGTTGGAGCTCAGTTCCGTTTCGTTGTACAGCAGGCGGCGCGGGCCGAGCTGCGTGTCGATGATCGAGGGGGCCAGATTTTGCTTCGGACGGAAGAGTTTGGGGTAGCCCGTGCGGCGGTAATCGGCCCACGCTTCGGTCGAGAGCGGGAAGTTGGCGATCCATTTCTGGGTGATGATGCGTTCGAGCTTTTCTTCATTCGAAGCGCCTTCGTCCCACTTCACCGTGATACTGGTGGTCGGATCGGAGTTGTATTCCGGCTTCCACGGGTCCGTATAACCCTCAGGTGAGGAGGTATCGTCGTTGATGTAGCTGCTGATAGCCGCATCGTCGATAGCCGCCCAGTCGGGGGCCGTCAGTTTCTTCTCGGTCCATGCTGCCGCGGCGTCGGACTGTCGGTAGCTCTTCTGGTTGCGGATGGAAACCTCGATACCCTTTTCATAGAGTTCCTTTACGCTCTGCTGCCCGGCGTCGGTCCAGCGAAGTTTGGCTTCGGCGCGCAGGAACCAGCCTTCGGCGGCGAACATGATGGGCTGCGGCGTCGCATATCCGCCGGCCAGAAACGAGTAGTAGACGCGCTGGTTGTCGTTGCCGCCGTTCTTATTGCCCAATTCGCAGCCTACGGGAACTCCGATGTATTGCGCTCCCTTGCGGATCAGGATGTCGCTTTCGTTGTATATGTCCTCGTTGTTCTGGTCTTTCTCGCCTGTCGGTTCGGCGGTCTCCTTGACCAGATGGCGGACGTTGGTGGTGAAATAGAGCGGGCGGCGCGGGTCGTTGTAGCCGTTCATGAACGCTACGATCGACGAACCGATGCCCGAATCCAGCCAGTCCATCATGCGGCGCAGTTCGTTCGAGTAGGACTTGTTGATAAGGATGTCCTTGTCTTCGAGGACTCCGGCCTGAATGGCTTCCTTGGCGTATTTTTCAGCATCGACGGGGTTTACCTTGACGATGCGCAGCGCCATGCGCAGCTTGAGCTGGTTGGCGATCTTCTTCCAGAGCGTGCGGTCGCCGTTGCACCAGCAGTCGAACGATGCGAGACCTGCGGTCTCCGTATCCAGTCCTTCGAGCGCTTTGTCCAGCTGTGCGAATATCGCCTTGTAGATATCTTCCTGTTTGTCGTAGGCGTAGCTGCTGGGGCGTTCGGCCAGTTCGTCCGCTGCGAGGACCGACGAATAGGGAACCGGGCCGTAGGTGTCGGTATACTGGAGCAGGTTATACGCTTCGACGATGCGGGCTACGGCTGCGAAGTCATGCTGTCCGGCGGCGTCGCACTGTTTGATCAGCCGGCGGGTGTTGTTGAATATTTTCTGCATGAAGTTCTCGTGCATGCCGCCGCAGAACCCGCGGGCGAGGTCGTAACGCGCCATCGTCCAGTTGCTGTGCGGCACCTCGAAATAACCGCCGTAGTTGTCGATCGACAACGAGGTCCAGTACTGGAACAGGTTCTGGTGGGTGGGGTAACTGAACGAGAGGGGAGTGGAGAACTGCGCTTCGAACGGCAGTTCTTCGGGGTCGATCTCGTAGGGATTGGTGTTCAGCTCTTCGAAATCTCCCGTACAACTTCCCAACAGTGCGAGGGGAAGCGCCATTGCGGTAACGTTTCTAAGAATATTCTTGAGTTTCATAATGTGTAAACGCTTTTGATTAGAAATTCAGTTTCACGTTCAGACCGAAGCTGCGCGTGGTCGGCAGGTTGAAGACATCGAAGCCTTGCAGGCCGTTGCCCGTACCCATCGACACGTCGGGATCCATCGGGGCGTCTTTGTAGAAGAAGAAAAGGTTGCGGGCGATGAACGCAAGGGTCAGGTTCTTCGACTGGCCGAACAGGTTACGGAAAGTGTAGCCCAGCGAAATCTCGCGCATACGGACGTTGGTCGCGTCGTATACGTAATCCTCGACGTTGTAGACCGAGTTGAAGCTTGTCGCGCCCACCACGTCGTAGTAAGCCTTGACGTTCGAGAATTTGATGCCCTCGCGCATCACGTAGCCGCGGTCGCGCGCCCGGCCCGTGCGTTCCGATACGCCGTATCCGTCGAGTGTGGCCTCGGTCATCGAAACGACCTTGCCGCCGATGCGGAAGTCGATGAGCATGCTCAGTGTCAGGTCCTTGTAGCGGAACGTGTTGTTCCAGCCCATGTTCCACTTCGAGTTCATGTTGCCCATGTATTTCAGGTCGGAATTCTGCTCGCCGCCGTTTACGGGGATCTGGTAGTCGGCGCCTTCGGGGGTTTCCGTCACCAGTTTGCCGCTCTCGTCGCGTTTGAGCGTGCGGACGTAGAGGTCGCCATACTGGCCGCCTTCATAGAGGATCACTTTGGCGCCGCCCAAGTTGGAGACCGTTACGCCGTCTTGGATACCGTCGAAAAGCTCGATGATCTTGTTGTCGTTGTACGAGAGATTCAGATCGGTGGACCATGTGAATTCATTGCCGAAGTCTTGGAACCAGCCGGCCGTCAGTTCGAAGCCTTGGTTCTGGACGTTGCCCGCATTGACGAACTGCGATTTGTAACCGCTCTCCCACGGCAGCGTCACCTCGAAGTACTGGTTCTTGGTGTTGGTCTTGTAATAGGTGGCGTTTACGTGCAGACGGTGCTGGAAGAACTCTCCGTCGAAACCGACCTCGAACGAGTGGGTCTTTTCGGGTTTCAGCGTGCGGAACGGCACCGATTTGGGCGGGTTGATGGCGCCTTGGTCGCCGTAGGTATAGCGCGGATTGGTCTTGTAGACGGGGACGTCGTTGCCGACGATGGAGTACGAACCGCGGAATTTGAACAGGTCGATATTCCGGCCCATGTCCACGAAACGGTTGAGCAGAAGGCTGGCGCCCACCGAAGGATAGAAGAACGAGTAGCCGTCGGTGTAAGCGAGGGCCGACGACCAGTCGTTACGGGCCGTCACGTCGAGGAAGAGCGCCTCTTTGAAGCCGAACGTGACAGCTCCGAAGACCGAGTTGAGCCGTTTGCGCTCCAGTCCCATGGTCGTGCCGTTCTTGTAGAAATTCGACGGGTTGAAGATGTTGGGATAGTAGGCGCCGCCGTTGCCCGGAGCGACGAACTTGCTCTGCTCGTAGAGCAGGCTCACGTTGTTCGAACGTGTCTGCATCATGCTGGTGCCGAGGGTGGCGTTGAGCGAGAAATCGTCCCACGTATGGTTGTACTGGGCGAGCAGGTCCGCATAGAGCTGTTCGCTGAAGTAGCGGTTGTCGTCCATTTTGCCGTAGGTGTATTTATTGCCGTAGGACGACGCGTAGTGGTTGCGTACGTAGTGTTCGTCGGCGCGCTCGTAGCGCATGCGGCCCGTGAGCGAAAGTCCGTCGATGATCTGGTATTTGATCGATCCGCCGAATTCGTAGCGGTTGCGTTCGACGACGGGGCGTTCGCGGTTGAGCAGCCAGTAGGGGTTGCTGTTGGTCTCGTCGGTGGTAGTCACCCAGTTCTGGACGTTGGCGTTGAGCTCGCCGTTGTAGGTCTCGAAGTTGCTTTTGTAGCCGTTCCAGTCGCCGCCGCGCGGGAAGGTGTAGGTGCCGACGAGCGGGTTGAAGACGAAACCGCCGGCCGGCTGGTTCGAGATGTGCTGGTTCACGTATTTGGCGTTGAAATCGACCTTGATGTGGTCGTTGAAAAGGTCGAAACCGACTTTGGCGTTGAGCGTGTGTTGCGAGTAGTCGTTTTCAGGGGTGATGCCGCCGGATGTTACGTTGCCGTAGGAGAAGTAGGCTCGCAGGTCTTCGGCGCCGCCGTTGATCGAGATCGAGTTGTTGGTCGTCCAGCCCGTACGGAAGAACTTCTCGGCGTAATCGGGAGCCTTCGACGCGAGTTTGTCGCCCCAACTGTATTGGCCGTTCGCCCCGTATGTGTTCTGGAATTCGGGCAGCGAGAGCGGGGTGTCAATGGTCGTGTTGCTCGATACGTTCACCGCCAGACGCCCTGCCATGGCCGATTTGGTCGTGATCATGATGGCGCCGTTGGCGGCTACCGCACCGTAGAGGGCGGCGGCCGACGCGCCTTTCAGCAGGGAGATCGAGGCGATGTCGTCGGGGTTGATCGTAGACATGGCGTCGCCGCCGTCGCGCTGGGCGCCCCAGTTGCTGTCGACCTGATCGGACGTGATGTTCATCATCAGGGGGACGCCGTCGACGACGACCAGCGGCTGGTTCGAGCCGTTGATCGACTTGTTACCGCGGAAGAGTATTTTCGACGATCCGCCCGCGCCCGTCGAGTTCGGGGTAATTTGCAGACCGGCGGCCTTGCCCTGCAGCGCGTTGATCATATTGACCGACTTGATGTCGGCCACGTCATCGCCGCCGACCGTTTCGGCAGCATAGGAGAGTGTTTTCGACTGACGTTCGATACCCATGGCAGTCACTACGACTGCGTTCAGCTGGTTGGCGGTCGTCGTCATCAGGATGTCCAGTGTCGTCTGACCTGTGTAGGTCACCTCGTAGGGGTCGTATCCTACGTAGGTTACTTGCAGTACGTCGCCGGGCTGCAACCCTTCCAGACGGAATTTGCCGTCCATGTCGGTTGTCGTTCCGCGCGTCGTGTTCTTCACAATCACCGTTGCTCCGAGAAGCGGCCCGGAGTCGTCTTTGATCAGGCCTTCAAGGGTGCTGCCCCCCCCCGCCTGCGCGTAGGAACGCAGAGCGGTAGCCGGCGCAATGAGGCAAAAGGACGTCATCAGAGCAAAGCAGATGAAAAGTGCTCGGTTGGTTAATTTCCTCATAAATAAGTGGGTTTTAGTTGAACAAGAGTAAAGATTCCGGAGTGACGCCGTATCTTTGGTTTGATAGAAAAAGCAGTGTTATAGCGGCATATTTTAATGTTAAAAAGTAGTGTTATGAAATCAAAGATAAATATATTTTAATTAAATATCAAATTATATATTAAAAATAATACGTGAAGTTCAGTATGTCCATAATGATATTTCGATTGTTTATTTCATTATAAATATATTGAATTTCAGCAAAATACACAAATGTCTTTGTATAAATTTTACGCATGATTTATTCGTGTTATGTTAAAAATATTAACGGACGTTATACGGATAATCATATTTGCAAATTATTCTCGTTGTTATATTGAAAACCATCTCCGCTAATTGGTGAGGAGTACTCTGCGTTTTCCGATGGTTTACGCCTAACTTTTTACGCTTCGTGTCGGCACGAATTTCTTTCGACTGATCCTCGTCCTCGGTTTTTTGGCTATGGGCTGGATTTCGGCAGACACTTCGGCTTTAGGCTTCCGCCCCCGCCTTTTTGGAGGCACTACCTGCAGGCAGTCTATGGCTTTCAGCCGCTCGTATTCCTCGCGCAACTCGTCGATGATCCGTCGGTTGTTGCTTGCAATACAATCGCGCAGGAGTTTTACATCTTCGCGGCTGAATCCGTAATGTTTAATCGTTTCGCGCGTCAGTTCGAAGGGCGCGTTTTCCAGAACCGCCCGACGGCACAGGTAAGCCAACAAATGCGGATATTCCGTTACGAAAATTTCTACCGTCAGCTCCTTGCGGCTCGTAGCGCAGAAACGCTCCTCCCCGTTGAAAGGGTTCTCCATCAATTCCCATTCGGGAAACTTCGTGGCCCATTGCTCGCGAAAAAAATAGGCATTGAAATTAACCCGGAAAGAATCGATGCGGCTGTCGAAGTTTTCGTAATTGTCGTTAAACTCCGCAACTGAAAATGTCTTTTCGTCGGGATGGCTTTCTTCATCGTCCAGCGTAATCCAAAATACCGATTTCGGAGCACCGCACAAGATTGCATAGACAAAATGCGCCTTCTTTTTCAGATCATCGAAAAATTGCCGGATGTCGCTTTTGCGGATGTCGCAATCCAAACAGTCTTGAAGCAGATTCCCCAGCGTATAGGATTTTTGTGGCATGGTTCAGTAGTTATGGGTTTATAGAACAATTCTTAAACGTACGCAAAGGTTATAGGCACTTCGAGAATACAAAATAAAGGGACGACCGAATTGTAATTGCAATAAAATAACGATTGTCTGTTAACTAATCGTGGTTGGTCATCCCTTTTTCTATTAAAAAGACAATGCCAAATACGTTAGGCGATGGTTGTGTGACAGTGATGATGTAAGTCCGTATCGAGTTTCGGCATTGCATTTAACAAATATCTTAAATTATTGTGAGAATACAAAATATATCGTAAAAAAACAGGTGCGGAAACAGTAAGGTCAGTAGTGGGAAAATATGAAGCTAAGATTCGAGTATCCCGCACCCGTTATCGTAAAATTGAAGTATCGAAAAAGAGGGGCGGTAACGGACTGGTACGCCTCACACCACGATAAACGAAAAAGAGCATCCTTCGGCTTATCGTTTCCGTCCGCCCCTCGGCTTCCGAAACGCGAGCCTATGGAGGCAGGAGATTTCGGAAGCATTGTTACAGAAGAAGCAGGAACCGCAACGGACTTACTTGACATGATAGCTACATCACTTCCCTTGTCACTCTCTTTTTTAGCGGTTCCTGCATGATGAAAAACGGGTGCGGGACTGTCGATGAAAAAAATAGTGACGCAACTTCGACATGAAGAATTCCAATGTCCCGCACCCAGTTCGGAGAACGGCCCGCCGTTACCAGATTTAGGTGCCTTTAAAGCGGGATTATTATCGACGGCGAGCGTTCTCGTTACAGCGAATGACGGCGCCCCACCCCGCACCGACCGAGGGTCGGCGGAACGTGATTCTTTCCGATTGGGGGTATATGGCCGTAACATATTGTTAGGGGTTAGTTGTTAAAAATCCTTGTTCCGGCCTAAACACATAAAAAAGCACGGGACGCAGGTACAGTCCCGTTCACCGGCCTTGCGAGCCTTAGTATGGTAACTGCCCTTACGCCCGTGCCACCTACGGCACAAGGCCGCAGGTATGGCAAGGGTTTCAGACAAATTTTACGCCATACTAAAACCTATTATATCACTATAATAGTCGCAAGTTTGTGAACGGCATAAAGGTTTGTCTTAACCTTCAAATATATTACGGCTATGGCGCCGTTTTCATCCGCAAAGGTAACATATCTTTTTCAATTTTAAGTTTTGCGGCCTGTATAAATAAACGAAACGTGAGCCTTGTATTATCGCTGTTCGGTTCTGGGGAGATACCTTGCCGCCAACAACACAAGAGCCCACGCCCGTAGGAACATGGTATGATACCACAATCCGGGGCGTGGGGAACACGACCCGTCGGGCATCTTGTGTTTTGTAGGGGCATAAAAATCTCCCCAGATTTTACAGCTACAAAACCCGCGTCTGCCTATCTGACAGCCCGCAATTCAAAAGTAGTATAAAAAATTCTAATACGCAACACGCTTCGCGTATTTTTTGTGCCGGCTGGGTCTATCCGCCCGAATACTCTATGTTCCCGCTTTAACGGAATACACCGTCCCGAAACCACAAGCGGGACGGCCTTTTGGTTCCGTCCCGCTCGTGGTTAAATCTTCATTCCGCGCCTTTGCTCCGTTTGCTCGATGTCGATTCCTATTTTCTGGTAAAACTCCTTCCGTTGTTGTTTGAACCACTCGTCGCCGTCCTTTCCATTTATGGTGAACTGGAACCCGCTCGGCCCATCCTTGTCGGGTTTGAGTTGCAGGATAATATCGTTTGCCCAAAACGTATGATTATACCTTATCGAATGCAGTTCTCCCGTGTATCGGTAAGGCTGCATCGTAAACAACGCTCTTGTCCCCTCCTTGTCCAGTCCGGCGTTCTTACAATAGTTTTCCCATTTCAACAGCCACTTTACATACGGACACAGCTCATCGACGCGCATCAGGGCTTTCACGACTTGCTGCGCTTCTTGTTTAAGATCGGCGACCTCTTTTTCGCGCCCGGCCTGCATGGTCTTGATCTCTTGTTGCAGTTGCCCGATGCACTTGTCCTTGTCGGCAATTACCCCTTGCAAATCTGCAATCTGCTTTTCATACCGTGCGGGCTTCGGATCGTGGAATAATGCCCCGATGCGCTCGACGGCTTTTGTCGTGGCGTCTACGGCCACGCCTTTCAGTTTGTCGGTCTTGATCTCCCGCCGCGTCTGTGCCAACTCCGTTTCGGCTTTCGACAGTTCTTCCTGCTTTTTTCGCCGCTGTTCGTCGATGGCGTTGCAGTCTGTCTGCGCGGCTTCCCGCTGCGCCTGCAAAGCGGCAATGTCTACCGTGAGCATCTCTTTCTGTCCGATCATCGCTTCGATCTGTTCGGACATTTCGTTCTTGCGGACGAATACCTCGCGGTAATACTGTTGCGTGGAGATGTGTTTTGCCTCCGAACCGTCGATGCCGCGTTGCAATCCGTATTTGGCCATCGCTTCGGCATAGGTGGTCTGGTAGGCTTTGAGTTTGTCCCGTGCCATCA
>OAUV01001339.1_pt1 | contig 14496 bp, 15 predicted proteins | sample 1516841 | NCBI WGS metagenome assembly OAUV01 (sample SAMEA2580044, study PRJEB22360) | human gut metagenome | biome: human gut; feature: human-associated habitat; material: faeces | place: Denmark | collected 2008/2010 | reverse complement strand
CCCCCGCCACAAACAAAAATTTTTTCATCATATGTAATTTTAATAATACTTTACTCTTATAAACGTCCCGATTCGTAAAATACTGCGCCAGGGCATAAAAAATATGCAAATTATTCTATTTTCATCCGGCAAACCGGACGGACGAGCTCCGGCAGCGAGCCTGTCACACGCAACGTACCAACCTCAGCGAACGGCACTTCCGCCCCGCACCCCTGCCTTCCGGGAGAGGCCGCACACCCATCCGCCCTCCAAGCCGTTTTTCCGGCATCGGACTTCGCCCTCCACCGCCGCGACCCGGCCGGCCGCCCCGGGCACCTCCGGAGAGGGGGGAGGCAGGGTTCCTCCCATCCGGCCCGGGCGTCGCGTCGGGATGTCCGGGTTTTGAACCAGGCGATCCGTCCCCGGCTGCTGCCGTCCGCCTGGCGCGCGGAACGCCATCTTCGGCACCCGGCGTTTCTCCGCAGCCTTGCAGATGCCGGTTTCCTGTCCGCATCCTGCGCCGGGACGCCCGCCGCCATAAAGTACGCCGGAACCGGTACGAAAAACTTCCCGGAAACCGTCCCTATCGTTTTTTCGGGTTCGATTGCGGCTCAAAGGTACGAATATTTCACTTTTTTTCATTATATTGGCATTGTAATGTATAATATTTGAGCATGAACCCAAAATTCTTATTGCTTATGTCGTTCCTATCGTTTTTCGGATGCGGAAAGAAAGCTCCCGAATACCCTGCCGACACGCTGACTACGCGCGACGGCACGCAAATCACGCTCACCTTTTTCAAACACGCCTCGCTCGCGATCGAGGCCGGGGGAAAATACATCTACGTAGATCCCGTAAGCGGCTATGCCGACTACGCCGCCCTGCCCAAGGCCGACGTGGTGCTCATCACCCACTCGCACTACGACCACCTGGACGTGGCAGCCGTCGAAGCGATCCAGACCCCGCAGACCGAGATTCTCTGCGACCGCACGTCGGCCGAGGCGTTCGAGATGAACTGCTACACGATGCGCCCGGGCAGCGTCGCCACGCCGCGCGATTACCTGAAAGTCGAGGCCGTGGCCGCTTACAACACGACCGACGGGCACCTGCAATTCCATCCCAAAGACCGCGAGGACTGCGGCTATATCCTCACCCTCGGCGGCTCGCGCATCTACATCGCCGGCGATACCGAACCCACGCCCGAATTGAAGGCGCTGAAGAATATCGACATCGCCTTCCTGCCGGTCAACCAGCCCTACACGATGACCGTCGACCAGGCCGTCGAGGCCGTCAAGGCGATCCGGCCGACGATATTCTACCCCTACCACTACGGCGAAGTCGAGGAAAAGACCGACATCGACCGTCTCGCACGGGAGTTGGAAGGCGTGACCGAGGTGCGTATCCGGCCGATGGAATAAGGCCGCCCGGCCGGCAAACGGCAGGCGTCCGGGCTCCGGCAAACCGTTCCGCCCCGACCGTCCCGCCCTACAACCGCCCCCCTGGCAAACTGTCCCGCCCCCGGTGCGCCGCACGGCCCTCAGCAAACCGTCCCGCCCCCGGTGCGCCGCACGGCCCCCGGCAAAACCAAAAGGAGTATCCCCCAAAAGCGGGATACTCCTTTTTCCATCCGGAAAAGCCGGGTTATTTGCACTCCCTGCCGACGATATTGCGCTCGACGACAAACGAAACGATCAGTCCGACACCGCCGAAGCAGAGAACCGACCCGCCGTAGACGATGCTCCGCATTTCATACGAAGCATCATAGGCACACCAGTTCAGCAACATGAAGGCGAAGAGCAGCCCGAAACCGATGCCCAGCAAAAGGCAACCGGCCTTCAGGGTTCCGGACACCCCGCCCGACACGGGACGCACCGACACGGGAGCGCCGATCCTCACACCCATCGGTACGAACTTCAGGTAGTCGATCAGAGCATTGCCGTCCATTTTATCAATGATCATGCGGCGCTCGCGACGGCACACGAGCAATTCGAAGAACTTGTAGATTCCCAGCGTAATCACGCCTACGACCAGGGGAACAAAAATAAAATCCATCATAATTTTTTAAGTATTAGAGATTAGCGATTCGTTTTTTGCGATCTTTGCCTTATTAGACGCAGCTCCGGGAAAAAGGTTACAGGTTCCGGAAAAACGGCGTCGGCATGTAACCTTTCCAGGCAAAATGCGTCTAACCGAATAGCAATGCAACAACAGGAGGAACTGGAGCTGATCCGACGGATCGTAAACGGAGAAACCGATCTGTATGCCATCCTTGCCCGGCGGTACGGGCGGGTGGTCTACACGCTGGTTTCCCGCATCGTCGGCTGCGCAGAGGATGCCGAGGAGCTGGCTCAGGACGTTTTCCTCAAGGCGTTCCGCAACCTGCACAGGTTCAACGGGCGCAGTTCGTTCCCGACCTGGCTCTTCCGGATCGCCTACAACACGGCAGTCTCCGAGACACGGCGCCGCAAACGCGAATGGGCCTGCATCGACCAGGCGCGGCTGGCGAACCTGCCCGACAGCGAAGCCGAGCGGATGGATGCCTGGGAGGGAAGGCAGGAATACCTCGACGCACTGGCCCGTGCCGTCGGAGAATTGGAGCCCGAAGAGCGGGCGCTCGTTACGCTCTTCTACTACGAGGAGTACTCCGTAAGCGAATGCGCCGGGATCACGCAGATGTCGGAGTCCAACGTCAAAGTCCGTCTTCACCGCATCCGCAAAAAACTGTATATACTGGTAAATACGCTACTGCATGGAAACGAAACATAACATAATCCGCCGTGCGCTGGAGCAAGCTCCGGGCACGCAGTTGCCCGAAGGGTTCTGCGTACGCCTCATGGAACGGCTGGAACGCGAATCGGAACGGCGCGAGCGGCGCGAAACATGGTTGCTGGGCACGGCGGGCGTACTCTGCCTGCTGGCGGTGATCACCGGACTCGCCTGGTATTTATGGTACGAACCTGGCGTCGGGCTGCATCTGCCTGACATGCCCTCACTCCCCGACATACCCGCGTTGCCCGGCCTGGGCTCCATGCAACTTCCCGAACCGGATTTCCCGGCCGAAAGCAGGCGGCTGTCCCTGTTCTACGTCTTTATCGCCGCGACGTTCCTCGCCCTCGCAGGGCTCGACCTCTACCTGCGCAGGCGCAGGCACAATGCCGCGAAAACAAACGCACACCCGCACCGATAAACCGGGCACACCGGCAACCGGGCGGATTCCGGGCATGCGGAACACTCCCGGCCGTCGTTCGGCATGCACCGACCCTTATCGGCTGCCGTACGATACCGGACGGCAAACCCACAGCAGAGAATGGACAGCGATCAGCAGACGGCAGACGGCGGACAATGGGCAGAGGGCTGTGAGCAAGGGGCACCAGTGGGCTGTGGGCAGTGAACGGCGGGCAGTGAATAGCGGGCAGTGAATAGCGGACAGTGAATAGCGGACAGTGAATAGCGGACAGTGAATAGCGGATCGGGGGAAACCGACGGCTGCACAGGAGCCCGCCCACCGACCGAAACAAAAGGGAGGACAATGGTGTCCTCCCTTTCCGATAACAAAACCCGCCGGCGTTATTTCTTCGTGTCGGCTTTTTTCGGTTCGGCCTTGACTTTGATCGAAGCAAAACCCTTGACGATATTCTCGTCGCTGTTTTTCGTGGAATCGTAGACCACGGTCACCTCCTTCTTGGGCAGGTCGACCTTCACGTCCTTGACGCCCTTGCCGAGCGAGGGGACATTGTTCATGATCTTCTTGACACAGTGTTCACAGTCGATGTCGGTCGTGAAAACCGTCGTCACCGTCTTTTTGTCGGCAGCCTTCTGCGCTGCACACATGCCCACACCCATCACGAGTGCAAGGCACAGCATTAAAATTTTCTTCATCCTGGTGTTTATTTAAAGGTTAATCAATACAAATTGAACCGCAGGCCGATATAGAATTTGCGCCCCATCAGCGGCCCCCATACGTTCATCGAGTTGAAACCCGTCGAATAGGGGTTGTCCGCATTGAGGATCGGGTCGTGCTGGCGGTAGTCGGCGATGTTCTCGCAACCGGCATAGATGTCGAACTTGCCGACCTTGCGGCTTATCTGGGCGAAGAACATCGGGTAACGCGGCGAGTACTTGTCGTCGGCCAGGTCGCCCGTCTGCGTCGGGATGCGCGCAGGGCCGTTCAGCTGTGCCGTCGCGTCGAACACCCAGCGGCGGAATTTCGTGGCGTACTGGATGTTGAGCAGCGTCTTGTACTGGCTCACCAGCGGCCGTTCCACGCGGGCGGTCTTTCCGTCGGGGCGATCGATCGTCATCTCGCTGTCCGTATAACGGAACGTGGCGAAGATGTCCAACCGTTCGACAGGCGTCCACGAAAAGTCGATCTGGTAGGTATCCGTATAGGAACGCTTGTCCGAATTATAGAGCACGATCTGGTCGGCGCTGTACTCCTGGTCGGCGATCACCGAATTGTAGAACTGCGTGCGGAAATAGTCGAAGCTCAGCGTTGCGTCGCCGGGACTGACCAGCCCGAAGGTCTGCGTGAGGCTTCCGCCCACCGTGAGCGCCTTCTCCAGGCGGTTGAAGCCGTCGAAATCGGGGATTACGATCTGCCGTCCGGTCGCCAGCATACCGATGTTGTCGGTGATGACATTGGTCGAACGGTATCCCAGGCCGGCCGAGCCGCGCAGCGTGGTCGAGGGGGTGATGTTCCAGCGGATATGCCCGCGGGGCGTCACGAAGAACTTGTCATAAAACGCATTGTAATCGCCGCGGATACCCGCCACGACCGAGAACTTGTCCTTGATCGAATAGGTATACTCGGCATAGGCACCCACTTCCTGCTCGTTGCGGTCGAAGTCGTAGAGCGTAGCCGGAGCCGCCGCAATCCACGGGGTGTTGTTGGCAAAACTCTCGCGGTAGTACTGCAAATGTCCCTGTGCACCGACGATCAGCGACGACCGGTAGGTGAAATAGTGGTTGTACATGAGGTTCAGCGAGAGCGTATTCTCATTGCCGCGGTAGTCGTTCAGCCCGAAATAGGCGTTCTCGTTGAAGTGGTCGAAATCGGCCACGAAAGCCAGGTTCGAACGCATCTCGTCCTGCTCGTCGGCATCGTAGACCGACGGGCCGACGGGCATACCTATTTTAAAATAACCGTTCGCGCCGCGGTTGCGGATCTTCGAACCGTAGAGGGGCATATCGGCGCCCGTCTCCTTCCAGTTCCAGTTCTTCTCCATCTCGTCGCGCATCGAATTTTTGTAGTCGAGCATACCGCCCAGGCGGTTCTCCTGTACGAATTTCCATCCCCAGCGGATCTGCGTACCGTTATCGGCCGCATAAAGCCACTTGTTGGCCACGTTGATCTGGTCGGAGAGCGGCAGGTCGCGGAATCCGTCGTCGTTGTGATCCATCTTGCGGACGTCGGTATCCATCGAACCGTGGAGCAGGATGACGCTCGACAGTTTCTTGTCCTTCGTGACGGGGAACGCCGTCGAGATGTTGGCCTCGGGGCGCAGTTCGTCGTCCAGATAGAGGTTCACGAACAGCCTCTCGTCGTCCGTCGGCTTGCGGTGCTCGAGGTTGATCTGCCCCGTGATGGCCTCATGCCCGGCAGTCACCGACGCCACGCCTTTCGATACCTGAATCGAATTGAGCCACATGCCGGGCGTGTAGCTCAGTCCGTAGGGGGCGCTCAGCCCGCGCATGATCGGGCGGTTTTCGTCGAGTATCTGAGTGTAGGTACCGGCCAGGCCGAGCATCTTGATCTGCCGTGCGCCCGAAATGGCATCGCTGTACCCGACGGTCACCGACGCCGAGTTCTCGAAGCTCTCGGCCAGGTTGCAGCAGGCCATCTTGCAGAGGCCCGCGAACGAGATCATCTCGCCCTTGACGATGCCGTCACGCTTGACGAAGTTGCCGCTCAGGTTACCCTCGACCACCACGTCCTCCAACGCCACGCCTTCGGAAGCGAGTGTGAATTCGATACGCTCCGCACCGCCTGCCACACGCAGCGTGTCGTTCACATATCCCAGATACGAGGCGACCAGATTGTCGTAACCTTTTACCCGGTGGAGCAGGAACGTCCCCTGGGCATCGGTGCTGGCACCGATCGTAGTACCCTCCCAGTAAACCGAAGCGCCCACCAGCGGCTGGTTGTCGGCGTCGCGGACTACACCCCGCAAATCCTGTGCGCAGAGGGTACCGCACACGGCAAGGGAAGAAACAGATAAAATGATTTTGTTGATTTTCATTACATTCCGTTATTGGTTAAAACTATTTGCGGGCGGATGCGCGCAGCATCCGTCCCAAAAGGTTTTAAGCCAATGCGGGAGGGGCACGAAGCCCTGCGGAGCGCACATGGCCCCGCATGACGAAAGGAGCGCCGCGTTCGGGAAGCGTCTCCCCGAAAAGCTTGAGGTCGGCCGCAACCGGAGCCTCCGCAACCAATGCGGGCGGCAGGTCGGTGACCGTGCAGCGGATGAATTTCTCGTGGTTATCGGAAGAGGAACCCGTATAGAGTTCGATTTCGGTCGAATGGTGGTTGCCGCAGCAGGGAGCCTTCAGCGACTCGCCGGCACCCGCGGCATCGGCGCCGTGCTGGCAGTGGTGGCAGCAGACATGCGACGACATCGTGACGCACTTGCACGAAAGCGACACATACGCAGGGCCGCCCCACGCCGTCAGGTAGATGGCGAGCAGCAACAGCGATATGAGTCTTTTCAATTTCATGCTACCTTTCAAGTTTTCCGTCCGTGCGCCGGACACGTGCCGCCGGTTACTCCAGCACGCCGCATTCGGCGAGCTTCGCAGCCCAGGCCTCGGCATCGCGCTGTGCGGTGGCTTCGTCCACGTCGTAACGCTCCAACAACAGGGCGGCTGCATCCCCGGTGGTAAAGTCCTTGCCGCCGAGCGCCTCCCAAAGATAGAGCGACGAATCGTTGAGCGCCAGAATACGGGTCATGTCGGCACCGCAGCGGCCCGGCATGATGATCACATGCTCCCCCGCCATCTCGCGCACTTTGAAATTTTCGCTTATCTTCATTTGTCGAACGTCTAATCCGATGCAAAAGTATAAAAAATTCCGGGAAACACCTAATTTTTCCTACCTTTGTATTCATGGAAAGGGCAGCGGACAAGATATACGACGTGCTGAAACGCTACTGGGGCTTCACCGAATTCCGCCCCGTACAGGAGCGTATCATCCGTTCGGTGATGGACGGGCGCGACACCCTGGCCCTGATGCCCACGGGCGGCGGAAAGTCGCTTACCTACCAGATCCCCGGGCTTGCGCAGGAGGGGCTGTGCATCGTCGTGACGCCCCTGATCGCCCTGATGAAAGACCAGGTCGACCGCCTGCGGGCACGGCACATCCCGGCCGTGGCGATCCATTCGGGGCTCTCGCCGCGTGCAATCGACATCGCGCTGGACAACTGTGTCTACGGCGACGTCAAGTTCCTTTACGTCGCCCCCGAGCGGCTCGCGACAGAAGCCTTCCGCCTGCGCGTCGTGCGCATGAACATATCGCTCGTGGCCGTCGACGAAGCCCACTGCATCTCGCAGTGGGGCTACGATTTCCGCCCCTCGTACCTGCGCATCGCCGAGCTGCGCGAGAAGTTGCCCGGTGTCCCGGTACTGGCGCTCACGGCTTCGGCCACGAAACTCGTGGCCGAAGACATCATGCGCCACCTGCGGTTCGCCGAACCGCATATCCTGCGGAGCAGCTTCGCACGTCCCAACCTTTCGTACAGCGTCCGCCACACCGACGACAAGAACGGGCAGCTGCTGCGCCTGGTACGCAACGTCCCCGGCTCGGGCATCGTCTACGTCCGTACGCGCGAAGGCACCGAGCAGGTCACCGACATGCTGCGCAGGGAGGGTATAACGGCCGCGGCCTACCATGGGGGCATGGGGCATGCCGAACGTTCGCTGCGGCAGGAGGAGTGGGTCTCGGGCAGGACGCGCGTGATGGTCGCCACCAACGCCTTCGGCATGGGCATCGACAAACCCGACGTGCGGTTCGTCGCCCACTACACCATGTGCGATTCGCTCGAAAGCTACTATCAGGAGGCCGGCCGCGCAGGCCGCGACGGCGTGCGCAGCTACGCCCTGCTGCTGACCTCTCCCGACGACGGAGGGCGCATCGTAAAGCGTTTCGAGCAGGAATTTCCGCCGCTCGAAAAGATCAAGGACATCTACGAAAAGGTCTGCTCCTACCTGCAGATCGGCATCGGCGACGGCGCCGAAGCTTCGTTTCTGTTCAACATCCACGACTTCTGCGCCCGCGAGCACCTCTACTCCGGCACGGTGCAGAGCGCGCTCAAACTCCTGCAGCAGAACGGCTACATGACGCTGACCGACGCGCAGGAGAATCCGGCGCGAATCATGTTCTGCGTAAGCCGCGACGATCTCTACCGCATCCGCGTCCAGCGTGACGAACTCGACCACTTCATCCGCACGCTGCTGCGCCTTTACAACGGCGTCTTCACCGAATTCCGCCAGATCGACGAGGGCGAGATCGCCACGTGGAGCGGCTACACCGTCGAGCGGGTCAAGGAGCTGCTCAAACGGCTCTGGCAGCTGCGCGTGATCCGCTACGTTCCCTCCAACCGCTCGCCGATCCTCTTCATGAACGAGGAGCGGCTTCCCCGCGCCGACCTCTACATCTCTCCCGACACCTACAAACGGCGTCAGGAGCTGATGCGCGAACGTTTCGAACACATGCTCGACTACGCCGCCAACGAAACCCGCTGCCGGAGCGCCGTGCTGGAAGCCTACTTCGGCGAGGGCGATCCCGCGCCGTGCGGCGTCTGCGACATCTGTCTGGCCCGCCGGCGCGCCGCAAAACAAAAATCCGCGGACGCCGCCGGCAATGCGGCGGAAAGCCTGCGCAAAGAGGTGCTCAAACGGCTGGCCCAAGGTCCCGCCGACCCGCGCGAACTGGCCGACGGATTTCCGGGCGGCGTGCAGCGGACCGGCGAGGTGATCCGGCAGCTGCTCGACGAGGGCCTGCTCGCCACCGGCAAGGACGGGAAAATCAGGCTGAAATAACCCGGCGCCCCGACACCTGATCGCAAAAAGGTCTGCGAACATGTCGTTTTCCGGAAATAATTCCGTAATTTTGTGGGAACGTTCCATCGCATGACTACGACAAATAATTTTACCGATAAAATAAGCAACGAGGAGACCGCCGCGCTTCCCGCCATCGAATTCAAGGGCGAAATCCGCATCATCGAGCATGAGCGCGACATCGTGCCGGCCTGCAAGTTTCTGATGAAACAGGCCGTCGTGGGCTTCGACACCGAGACGCGCCCCTCGTTCCGTCCGGGCATAAGCTACCGGGTTTCGCTGCTTCAGCTCTCGACTCCGCAACTCTGCTTTCTGTTCCGGCTGAACAAGATTCCGCTGGCCAAGCCGATCCTTCAGGTGCTCGAAACCGACTCCATCCTCAAAATCGGCGCCGACGTGGCGGGGGGACCCCCCCCCCCCCGCCCGCTCCGCGCTTTGGGACCTTGAATTCGCGGGGGCCCTCCCCTCGCTGCGCCAGATCCGCCACTTCCGCGACGGCGGATTCGTGGACCTGCAGTCCATCGCCCCCGAATGGGGCATCGAGGACAAGAGCCTGCGTAAACTCTCGGCCATCGTCCTCCGGCAGCGCGTCTCCAAAGCCCAGCGTCTGAGCAACTGGGAGGCCGCGACGCTCACCGACAAACAGAAACTCTACGCCGCGACCGATGCGTGGGTCTGCACGGCGATCTACGACAAACTGCTGCACACACCCAAAATAAAACGTCCCAAAGCATGACACCTCAAATCTACCTGCGCAAAGGCAAGGAAGAGTCTCTTATGCGCCGCCACCCGTGGATTTTTTCGGGGGCCATCGACTACATCAAGGCCGAAGACGAATCGGAAATCGCCGAAGGCGCTCTGGTCGAAGTATACACCCGTTCGGGCGAATTCATCGCGCAGGGACACTACCAGATCGGTTCGATCGCCGTGCGCGTGCTGTCGTTCTGCCGGGAGACGATCGATCAGGAGTGGTGGAACCGCCGCATCGCCGTGGCGCACGACGTTCGCCGCACGCTGGGACTTACGGACAATCCCGACACGAACTGCTACCGGCTGGTGCACGGCGAGGGCGACGCCCTGCCGGGACTGGTCGTGGACATCTACGGCACGGCGGCCGTGGTCCAGTGCCACTCGGTCGGCATGTACCACGCCCGCATGGAGATCGCCAAGGCGATACGGGCGACTTACGGCGACAAAATCACGGCCATCTACGACAAAAGTTCGCAGACGGTGCCGTTCAACGCCCGGCTGGGCGCCGTGGACGGTTATCTGTGGGGCAGCTCCGACCACGAATCGCACATCGTGACGGAAAACGGCGAGAAATTCCTCGTAAACTGGGAGAAAGGCCAGAAGACGGGCTTTTTCCTCGACCAGCGCGAAAACCGCGAACTGGTGAAACGCTACGCCAAAGGCCGCACGGTGCTCAACACCTTCTGTTACACGGGCGGATTCTCGGTCTACGCCATGGCGGGCGGCGCCCGAAAGGTCTGCTCGGTGGACTCCTCCGAACGCGCCGTGACACTCGCCACCGAAAACATGGTGCTCAACTTCGGCCGGGAGGCCGATTTCTGCGAGATTGCGGCCGACGCCGTGGAGTATCTCAAGGACATCGGCGACAAATACGACCTGATCATCCTCGACCCTCCGGCCTTCGCCAAACACCACAAGGTGCTGGGCAACGCCCTGCAAGGCTACAAGCGGCTCAACGCCCGCGCCATTCCGCAGATCAAACCCGGCGGCATCCTCTTCACGTTCTCCTGCTCGCAGGCCGTATCGAAGGAACTGTTCCGCACGACGGTCTTCTCGGCCGCAGCCATCGCAGGCCGCAACGTACGCATCCTGCACCAGATGACGCAGCCCGCCGACCACCCGATCAGCATTTACCACCCCGAAGGCGAATACCTCAAAGGACTCGTGCTCTACGTCGAATAAGATGGCGAAAACCGCAACCGATCCGGGGTACGCCGCCTGCCCCATCCGCAATATCGTGGACCGCTTCGGCGACAAATGGTCCCTGCTGGTGCTCTACAACCTGCACACGGGCGGGCGTCTGCGCTTTTCGGAGATACACCGCCGGATGACCGACATCTCGCAGAAGATGCTCGCCTCGACCCTGCGGCGGCTCGAACAGGACGGCCTGCTTTCGCGCACGGTCTACCCCGAAGTACCGCCGCGCGTCGAATACGCCCTCACGCCCCGCGGCGAATCGCTCATGCCCCATCTCGTCTCGCTCATCGGCTGGGCGCTGGAAAATTTCGACGCGATCGTCAGCGACCGCAACTCCCTGCAAGCATATCTCCGAATTCTAAAAATCACGCACCCGAAACCGCCAAGCAGCAGGCTTCGGACCATCGCGGTCCCCGCAACTCAGCCCGCCCCATCGTCCGCCCTCTCAGATGCCACGGCAATCGGTTCCTGCAATCGTCCCGGACAGACTTCCGTTCCAGCCCCGACAAACACATCCGACAAATGCCCCCGGCAAATGCACCCGGCAAATGCACCCGGCAAATGCACCCGGCAAATGCACCCGGCGGCGCCATGTCCGCTCCAAATAGAAAAAGTCCCTTCCGGGACTTTTTCTATTTTACCTTTTCGAAAACATAAACCTCGTGCAGTTCCTTGTCGTAGCCGGGATAAAAGCCCTTGACCATCCCCAACACGATCCGCGAACCGCGGTTGGCCAGCACCAGCAATTCGTCGGTCTGCGGATCTATCGCCAATCCTTCGATTTCGCCCGCACGCAGGAAATCGGTCATCGCGCGAAACGGCAGCGCCGTCGCATAACTCTTCCCGTCGCGCATGTCGGCGATATAGATCGTATCCGGCTCGTCGAGGTCCGCATCGCCGTCATCGGCCGAGATCAGCATCCGGCCGTCCACCATGAAGATCCCCTGCTGCCACTGCGGAACCGGACGCAGATGCACCTTGCGGACATACTTCCCCGTCTTGAGATCATAGCCGTACAGATAGCGGCCGTCCACCCAGTCCGACATCCAGACCATGTCGTTGTCCCGGTCCACGGCCAGTCCGCTCACCTCGACCTGCCCCGATTCGGGGTCCCAGTCGATCGAACGCTTCCATTTCAGGTTGTCCGCATCGTAAACGGCGACCTGAATGTTCTCGCCCTTGCCGTCTTCGAAAGTCTCGATACCGGCATACAGCTCGCCGTTCCACACGTCGATATCGCCCAAGTGATTGGCTTCGAGCGGCAGTCCTTCGAACGGGTGTTCGTTTTCGGCGACCAGCCGCCCCTGCTTGTCATACTTGTAGAGCGCCGTGCTGCCCGAAACGTAATAATAGTTCGAGTCGGCGGCGATTCCCTGCCGTCCTTCGACCGGAACGATCCGTTTGAGCCGATACTCCCCGCCGAGCCTCTGCGCCGGGAGCCCCGTGCCGGCCGCCATGAGCGCCAGCACAAAAAAAATTCGTTTCATCATAGTCGTACGATTTTACACATCCGCACCAGAGCAAAAACAAGGCCGGAGACGCACACCCGGTTCAAAGGTTTCGTCTCCGGCCTGTTCTCTGCAGTCCATTCCGCAGTCCGAACGCTTCGGGCCGGTTCTGACCGCTCCCGGTCAATTCCAGTCGGGTCCGGTCTCTTCCCGAAGGCTTCCGGTCCGGGAACTACTTGCGTTTGGCCCGCTGCTGGGCCTCCTGCTGACGCATCAGCTCCTCGTAGCGCTGCTGGAATTTCGATTTCTTGCCTTTCGACTTCCTCGCGGCATTGGCCTGCATCACGGCATGAATCTTCTCGTCGTCCACGATGCGGCGGATGACGAGCGTCTGCCCGATCGTGAAGAGGTTTGACAGCAGGTAATAGTAGCACAAGCCGCTCGAATAGCTGTTGAACCACAACAGCATCATGATCGGCATCATGTAGACCATCATAAACTTCATGCCGGCCATCTGGGGCTGCGACGAAGCGGTCTGCTGGTAGTTGAAGTAGGAGTAGCCGAACAGCGACACGGCCATCAGCAACGCGAACAGGCTGACATGGTCACCGTAGAACGGGATCGAGAACGGCAGGTTCACGATGCTGTCGTACGACGAGAGGTCGTCGGCCCAGAGGAACGGCTGCTCGCGCAGCTCGATCGACGCCGGGAAGAAACGGAACATGGCGATCAGGATCGGCAGCTGGATCAGCATCGGAATACAGCCGCCCATGGGGTTGATGCCGGCCTTTTTGTAAAGTTCCATCGTCGCCTGCTGCTTTTTCATGGCATCCTCCTTCTTGGGATACTTCTTGTTAAGCTCGTCCACCTGCGGTTTTATCAGGCGCATCTTGGCCATCGACACGTAGCTCTTGTAGGTGAGCGGCGAGATGACGAGCTTCACGAGAATCACCAGAATCAGGATGATGATGCCGAAACTGCCGATGTAGTTGCGCAGGAAGTCGAAGACCGGAATCACGCACCAGCGGTTCACCCAGCCGAAGATACCCCATCCCAGCGGAATCAGACGCTCCATATGGAGGTCCGCACCGTTGTTGTCGGTGACTTTCTTCAGGATCGCATATTTGTTGGGACCGAAGTAGAATGCGAAATCATACCCTTCGACCTGCGCCGAGTAGGGCACGGCCATCTGTACGGAGAAACTCTTGAGCAGCTCCGAGCCGGGAGCCGCCGTATCGAAGGCCATGTTGGCGCTGGAGACGTTTTGCGGCGCGATGAAGACCGACGAGAAGAACTGCTGCTTGAAAGCCACCCAGTTCACCGCCGTCGATACGCTCTTCGACTTGGCGCCGTCACTCATGCCCAGCTCCTCGATCGAACTCTCGCCCGGAAAACGGTAGGCCAGCGTCGTGTACATGTTTTCGTTCTGGAAACCCTTCTCGTTCTGGTACGAGACATTCGACCAGTCGATACCGATCGAAGTCTGGTTGGCCATCTGCGGGGCCATGTTCACCAGCCGGACGTTGAAATCCACGAGGTAATCGCGCTCCGGAGCCTGCTTATTATATATAAGGTACTCGTATTCGAGCCATGCGTTCTCCGCCACCGCAAGACGCATCGTCACACGCCGGGCATCGCCTGCCGTCTCCACGGGTTCGGCGCGGAAGACGTAATCCATCGTATTGACCTTGACGTTGTTCAGGCCGTTCTTCACATAGAACGACATGTCGAACCGGGCGCTCGCAGGGTCCATCAGCTCGATCAGTTGGTCGCGCTGACCGCGGGGTGCGTACTTGGTATAGTCCTTGAGCGTCACGCCCGTGATCTGTCCGCCGCGCGTCGAGAAACGCACTGTCATCACCTCGTTCTCCACCGTAAACTCTTCGGGCTCGGCCTCCTGCGCCGCGGTCAGGTACTCGCCCATCGCGGCGATCCGACGCTGACGCACGGTCTGGGCCAAATCCGCCTCCGCTTCGGGCGCCGTCGCTTCTCCGGACGCCGCAACCGCACTCTCCGCAGCGCCGCCCGCCGCGCTGTCCGCCGCGGGAACCGCGGGACGCGAAGCGGC
>OAUV01001337.1_pt1 | contig 14534 bp, 13 predicted proteins | sample 1516841 | NCBI WGS metagenome assembly OAUV01 (sample SAMEA2580044, study PRJEB22360) | human gut metagenome | biome: human gut; feature: human-associated habitat; material: faeces | place: Denmark | collected 2008/2010 | reverse complement strand
CCGTCGCCAACGGGGGGGGGCAGCCGCCGAGAAGCGAGATGAGGAAGCCAGCGATGATGGCGGTGTAGAGGCCCGATTCGGGCGGCACGCCGGAGGCGATGCCGAAGGCCATGGCGAGCGGCAGGGCCACCATGCCCACGGTGAGGCCGGCGGAGATGTCGCGCGACAGCATGCGGCTGTCGTATTCCTTCAGGCAGGTGAGGAGCACCGGATGGAATTTGGCCAGCGGCACGTGGTGCATGAATTCGCGGGCCATGTCTTTGAAGCTCATGTCGAAAACCGGATGAGGTGAGGGAAAAACGTCTAATTGTAAGAAAAGGCATCCTCCTTAGGAAGAGGATGCCTTTGCTCAATCGCAAGCAATGGCCAAAAAATCAGGCCTATTGCGCAAATAAGTCGATCTTATCGGATGCGCATGCCGGGAATAGCGCCGGAGTGCGGTTCGAGCACGAAGAGGCCGAGCGACTTGTCGGCGGCGTCGGAGGCGGCGAGAACCATGCCTTCGGAGACGCCGAAGCGCATCTTGCGCGGAGCGAGGTTGGCGATCACGACCGTCATGCGGCCTTCGAGCTGCTCGGGCTTGTAGGCGCTTGCAATGCCGGAGAAGACGTTGCGGGTGCGGCCTTCGCCCAGATCGAGCGTGAGGCGCAGAAGCTTCGTGGAGCCTTCGACGGGCTCGCACTTGACGATCTTGGCGACGCGCAGGTCGATCTTCGTGAAGTCGTCGATCGTGCACTCGGGAGCGATGGCTTCGCCGCCGGGCAGGACGGGTTCGGGCTCGGGAGCCTTTTCGGGGACGAGGACGTCAAGCTGCTTTTCCATGTCGACGCGCTGCATCAGGTGCTTGAAGGCCTTGATCGGGCTCGCGGAGGAGAGCGGCACGGAGACGCTCGCCCAGGTGAGAGGTTCGATCGAGAGGAAGTCCTCGACGCGGGTGGCCGTGGCGGGCAGCACGGGCTTGAGGTAGAGCGTGAGCAGGCGGAAGCCTTCGAGGGCGATCGAGGAGACGCGGTGCAGTTCGGCCCTGGCCTCGGGGTTCTTGGCGAGCTCCCACGGCTTTTCCTGATCGACGAACTCGTTGATCTTGTCGGCGAGCTCCATTACGAGGCGCGTGGCGCGGGCGAACTCGCGGATTTCGAAGAAGCCCTTGACTTCCTCGGCGCGGCTGCGGATGGCTTCAAGCAGCGGATCCTGCATGGCGGAATCGTCGACGCGGCCCTCGAACTTCTTGAAGATGAAGCCCGCGGCGCGGCTGGCGATGTTGACGTACTTGCCGATCAGGTCGGAGTTGACGCGCTGGGCGAAGTCGGACTTCGTGAAGTCGACGTCCTCGACGCGGGAGTTCATCTTGGCGGCAAGGTAGTAGCGGAGCCATTCGGCGTCCATGCCGAGCTCGAGGTACTGCAGCGGCGAGATGCCGGTGCCGCGGCTCTTGGACATCTTCTCGCCGTTGACGGTCATGAAGCCGTGGGCGTTGACGTGATCGGGCACGCGGAAGGGCTTGCCGGCAAAGTGCAGCATGGCGGGCCAGAAGAGCGTGTGGAAGTAGATGATGTCCTTGCCGATGAAGTGGATCTGCTCCGTCTTTTCGTCGGAGAGGATGCCTTCGAAGTCGAGGCCCTGCTTGTCGCAGTAGTTCTTGAGCGAGGCGAGGTAGCCGACGGGGGCGTCAAGCCAGACGTAGAAGTACTTGCCCGGAGCGTCGGGAATGGCGATGCCGAAGTACGGTTCGTCGCGGGAGATGTCCCAGTCTGAGAGGTTGCCGTCCTTGCCGAGCCATTCGCTGTCCTTGGCGAGGACCTCCTGCTGCACGCGCGGCAGGCCGTCCTTGCCTTTGCCGTTGGTCCAGTCGCGGAGGAACTGGACGCACTGCGGGTCGGAGAGCTTGAAGAAGTAGTGCGTGGACTTGCGGATTTCCGGACGGGAGCCCGAAAGCGTGGAGTACGGGTTCACGACTTCCATCGGGGAGTAGACGGCGGAACACTTTTCGCAGTTGTCGCCGTACTGGTCGGTCGCGCCGCAGCGCGGACACGTGCCCTTGATGAAGCGGTCGGCGAGGAACATGCCCTTGACCGTGTCGTAGTACTGCTCGATCTCCTTCGTGTAGATGAGACCGGCGGCGACGAGGCGGCGGTAGATGTCCTGGCTGAGCTCGTGGTTTTCAACGGCGTCGGTGCTGTGCCAGTTGTCGAAGCTGATGTGGAAGCCGTCGAGGTACTGCTTGCGGCCTGCGGCGATTTCGGCGACGAAGGCCTGCGGCGTGATGCCGCGCTTCTGGGCGGCAATCATGATCGGCGCGCCGTGCACGTCGTCGGCGCCGACGAAGTGGACCTTGTTGCCGGACATGCGCTCGTGACGCACCCAGATGTCAGCCTGGATGTACTCCATGATGTGGCCCATGTGGAAGGCGCCGTTCGCGTAAGGCAAGGCGGTCGTAACAAAAAGATTGCGCTGACTCATCGTCGTGTTAAATCCGAAGTTGAAATGAAGGGCGCTTCGGAAAAACCGAAGCAATCAGTTATTTTAGCGTAGCGAAAACCCGAGGGGGCTTGGAGAGCCTTTCCAATCCGGGCCTTTTCAGGAAAATCAAAGGATCGGCGCGTAAAATCCGCATAACCACACGCGCGATGCGCGCGGACATCAACGGAGAAGAATCCCATGACCATTTCCACGGAAGCGATCAAGAGCGCCCTTTCCGCGCTGATCGACCCTGTCACCGGCACCGACTACGTGTCCGGCAAGATGTTCAAGAGCGCCGAAACCGACGAGAACGGCAACGTCAAGGTGTTCATTGAGCTCGGCTATCCCGCCAAGCACCGTGCCGAAGCCGTCGGTCAGGCCGTGGGCGAGGCCGTCCGCGCCGCAGGTGCCGCCTCCGTTGAGGTGAGCGTCACGCAGAACATCATCGCGCACAAGGTGCAGGGCACGCTTCGCGTCATGCCCGGCGTCAAGAATATCATTGCGGTGAGCTCCGGTAAGGGCGGCGTCGGCAAGTCCACGGTCTCCGCCAACCTCGCGCTCGCGCTTGCGCACGAAGGCGCCCGCGTCGGCGTGCTTGATGCGGACATTTACGGTCCGTCCCAGCCCAAGATGCTCGGCGCCTCCGGCCAGCCCGTGAGCGCCGACGGCAAGACGATGGAGCCGATGGAATCCCTCGGCCTGCAGATCAACTCGATCGGCTTCATGATCGAGGAGGACGATCCGATGATCTGGCGCGGCCCGATGGCCGCAGGCGCCCTGCAGCAGCTCATCACCCAGACGAACTGGCACGACCTCGACTACCTGATCGTCGACATGCCTCCGGGAACGGGCGACATCCAGCTCACGCTCTCGCAGCAGGTGCCGCTCACGGGCGCCGTCGTCGTGACGACCCCGCAGGACATCGCGCTCATCGACGCCAAGAAGGGCCTGCGCATGTTCCAGAAGGTGAATGTGCCCATCCTCGGCATCATCGAGAACATGTCCGTCTTCATCTGCCCGCACTGCGGCGAAGTCGAGCACATCTTCGGTGAAGGCGGCGCCAAGCGCATGAGCGAGCAGTACGGTGTGCCGCTTCTCGGCGAGCTTCCGCTTTCGGCCAAGATCCGCGAACAGGCCGACAGCGGCCTGCCCACGGTCGCCGCCGAGCCCGATGGCAAGGAGGCCCTGATGTACCGCGAGATGGCGATGAAGGTCGCCGGCGCTCTCGCCCGCATCACGAAGGACTACACGGCCAAGATGCCCGGCATCCGCGTCGTGAACGACTGATCGAAAGAAAACGGCGTCGAAGGCCCGCGTTGAGCGCGGGTCTTCGCAGGCGAAAAAGCAAGAGGGGACGGCCGCAGGGCCGTCCCCTCTGTCCATGGAGTCCTTGGACTCAAAGACGATCAGTCTTCGTCAAAGTTCGGCGTCTCGACGCCGAGTACCTTGTGGAGCTTCGGCGACGTGGTCGTGTACTGCAGGAACACGCGCTTTTCCGGGAAGACGTAGTCGCAGGCCGCGAAGGCGGCGAGGGCGCATTCGTGGAAGCCGGAGAGGATGAGCTTCTTCTTGCCGGGGTAGGTGTTGATGTCGCCCACGGCGAAGATGCCCGGGATGTTCGTCTCAAAGCGGGCGGTGTCGACGACGATCTGCTTGCGGTCGAGCTCGAGGCCCCAGTTCTCGATCGGGCCGAGCTTGGGCTGCAGACCGAAGAAGACGAGCAGATGGTCGAGCGGGATGCGGCGCGTGACGCCGTCGGCGCCCGCGACGAGCACTTCGGTGAGCTTGCCGTCGGCTTCGTTGAAGCCCGTGACCTGGCCCACTTCGAACTGCATCTCCCAGTTCTCGCACAGTTCCTTCATCTTGGCGACGGAGGCGGCTTGGGCGCGGAAGCCGTCGCGGCGGTGAACGAGCACGACGCTTTCGGCGCGGCCCACGAGGTTGAGCGTCCAGTCGAGGGCGGAGTCGCCGCCGCCGCAGATGACGACGTTCTTGCCTTCAAAGACGGAGGGATCCTTGCAGCTGTAGTGAAGCTGCGTGCCCTCGAACTTCTCGATGCCCTTGACGCGGAGCGGACGCGGCTGGAAGGAGCCGACGCCGGCGGCGATGATCACGACCTTGGTCATGAAGCGGGTGCCGGTGCTCGTCTCGACGTAGAAGCGGCCGTCCTCCTGCTTTTCAACGCGGGTGACTTCTTGGCCGAGGTGGAAGACGGGGCCGAAGTGATGGTTCTGCTTGAGGAGGTTTTCTGTGAGCTCGTAGGAGGAGCAGACGGGAACGGCGGGAATGTCGTAGATGGGTTTCGTCGGATAGAGCTCCATGCACTGGCCGCCGACGTTGCGAAGCGAGTCGATGACGTGGCACTTGATTTCGAGCAGGCCGAGCTCGAACACCTGGAAGAGGCCGACGGGACCGGCGCCCACGACGACGGCATCGGTTTCAATGAGCTCATCGGTGGGCTCGGCAACGGTCATATAGTCTTCAATAGCCATGATTCTGTTTCGAATGGGTAAAAACGGTTGAGCCTTCCCCTCGGGGAAGGCGGTTGCGGTATTTTCGCACGCTTTCGGGCCCTGATGCAGGCGCCTGCGGGGCCTATCACTTGGCGCGCTCCTTCTCGATGAGGAGCTGCTCGCGCAGTTCGCGCAGGCGTGCGTCGATCTGGCTCATGGTGTAGAAGTCGCCGTCGGCGGCCTTCTGCCCGAGCGTCATCTGGTAGACGGCCGCCTCGGTGGAGCCATAGAGCGCGTACATCTCGCCCGTGTGCAGGTACTGGAGGCTCTTCTTGCCGAGCTTTTCGTAGGAGCGTGCGAGGAGTGCATGGTAGTTGGAGCTCTCCTGGCTTATCGCGGTGTTGCTGCGCAGGAAGTTGATGAGCTTCTGATGCTCGTTCTGGCTGTAGAGGAGGTCGACGTAGTTTTCCGCAATCATCGTGGAGAGCGGAAAGCGATCGACGGCGCTGCGGGCGTCCTCGACGGCCTTTCTCTTGTCGGCGGCGGTGCGGGCGGCGTCGTACTCGGTGCGCGTGAGATTGCGCACGAGAATGGCGCTCTTGCCCGCCTTCATGGCGAGGCGCGCCTCGACGAGGGCCTCGTCGGGTTCGTGCAGCTTCTGGGCCGCCACCGAGAGGCCGTAGTGAAGCACGGCCTCATTGACGCCCGAGGAGGTCTTGAGGCGGCGCTGGAATTCCTTCCTGACCTTGTACCAGCCGTCGTGGCGCGTCTCCTGCAGCACCTCAAGGCGCGCCTGGATCAGCTTGAAGTCGAGGCTGTCGCGGTGCAGGCGCGGCGGGATGCTGCGGGTGCGGTTCTCCATGTCGGCCATTCGCTCGACGGTGAGCGGATGGGTGGAGAGGTAGGCGGGGGCGGCCGATTCGTAGAAGCGGTTGCTCGAATGGAGGCGCTCGAAGAAGCTCTCCATGCCCTTGGGGTCGAAGCCTGCGTTGTAGAGGGTCTGCAGACCCACGCGGTCGGCCTCTCGTTCGGCGTCTCTCGAGTAGTTGAGCTGGGACTGGATCATGGCGGCCTGGGGGCCCATGGCGACGGCCGCGGCGGCGTGACCGCCCGAATTTCCGCCCGCTCGTGCGGCGAGAATGGCCAGAAGCATGGAACCGATTGTGAGGGCCATGTTCCCCTTCTGGGCCTCGATCATGCGCGCGATGTGGCGTTGGGAGACGTGGCCGATTTCATGGCCCATGACGCCTGCAAGCTCGCTTTCGTTCTGAGCGTTGATGATGGTGCCCGTGTGCACGGCGATGTAGCCGCCCGGAAGCGCGAAGGCGTTGAGCGTTGCGTCCCGGATGGGAAAGAAGAAGAACTGGTAGGTGTAGGTGTTCGCGTTGCTGACGAGCTGGTAGCCGAGCCTGTTGAGGTATTCGCTCGTTTCGGGGTCCGACATGTAGGTGGGGTCGGCTCGAACCTGCCGCATGATCTGCGCGCCGAGAGCGTCTTCGTCGGCGGGTGAGAGCTCGGCGCCTGCGACGGTGCCCAGACTCGGCAGGTTGAGGTCGAGCGGCGTCTGGCCTGCCGACAGTGCCGTGCCGGGCAGGCATGCGGTCGTCATGGCCGAGACGAGAAGTACCCACGCTTTGAAGTTCATCGAAATTCCTTTGGGGTGGAGGAGCGGACAGTGTGCGCCGCGCCTGCGCATCGTGCAGACAAAATGGAGGGCCCGACCGCTATCATAATGGGCGGACGCGCCCGGAGCCCCGCTTTCGGGCGCCTTACAGGATCAAAGGTAACGAAAATGAGCGAACTGACACACTTTGACGAGGCCGGTCAGGCCCATATGGTCAACGTCGGCGAGAAGTCCGAGACGCACCGAATCGCAGTGGCCTGCGGCCGCATCCACATGCAGCCCGCCACGTTCGAGCTCGTCGCGGGTGGTACGGCCAAGAAGGGCGACGTGATCGGCATTGCGCGCGTGGCGGCCATCATGGCCAGCAAGCGCACGTCGGATCTCGTGCCGCTCTGCCATCCGATCGGACTCACCCGCGTGGCGGTCGACTTCGAGCTTGACGAGAAGACGCACGCCGTGACGTGCACGGCCCGCTGCGAATGCTACGGCAAGACGGGCGTCGAGATGGAGGCGCTCACGGCCGTGCAGGTCGGCCTGCTCACGATCTACGACATGTGCAAGGCCGTCGACCGAGGCATGGTGATGACCGACATACGCCTTCTCGAGAAGGACGGCGGTAAGTCGGGCCGCTGGACGGCTGAAAGGGCCTGAGGCGGCTTTTTCCCTGACTGAAACGAAAGGAGGTCGGCGTGCATTTGGCACGCCGGCCTCCTTTCGTATGGAGCCCGTCGTCAGCTGTCGCTGATCAGGTTGAGGGCTCTGGCCTCGTAGACCGCTTCGCCGCGGGAGTGGACCTGAAGCTTGCGGTAGATCTTCTTGATGTGCGCAGTCACGGTGTGCGGCGAGATCATGAGGATCGTGCCGATTTCGGCGAACGGAATGCCCTTGGCCAGAAGCTCGAGAATCTCGCGCTCGCGGGTGGAGATGTCGGGCGCGTCGTTCGTGGCGGCCACGAGCGGCTCGGAGTTCTTCTTCATCTGCATGGCGCGCAGGACGTGGCGGGTCACGGCGGGGGACATCGGGGATCCGCCGCCGTTGATGAGGCGCACGCAGTTGTCCAGGCTTTCCTGGGAGTTGCGTAGCACGTAGCCGAGCGCACCCGCACGGATGGCGTTCATGATGAAGTTCGGCTCGCTGCGGTTCGTGTAGCAGAGCACGTTGAGGTTCGGGCGGAGCGTGACAGCCTTTTCGACGATGGGGAAGACCGTGGCGCCGCCGAGTTCGACGTCGGTGACGAGCACGTCGACGTCGGTGCGCAGGTGCAGCGTGGCGTCAAGCTCGTTGAAGGTCGTGGCGGTGCCGACGACCATGAACTCGTTGCGGTCCGAGAGCATGGCGCTCAGGGAGCGAGCCTCCGTCTTGCTGTTCGCGGCGATCAGCACGCGGATGCGACTTGAGGGAGCGGAGCTCGAAAACTTGGAGTCGCGGTCCTGTTCGCGGGGGAACGTGCCGTTGACATAACGGCGGCCGCCCCTGCCCGCCTGGAGGTCGGAGGTGTCGAGCCTGCGGCCGGAGGAAGCGGGCGACTTCTTGGAGTCCTTGCCCGCGGCGGTCGTGCCGCTAGAACTCAACTGTTCTTCGGTGAGAGTAATCATCTTTGGATTTGTCAGGGTCGCAGAGGTGGGGCGCCGGGCGGCTGAGACGCTGCCCGGCGGAACATGCAGGTATTCTACGACATCCCGCAAATCGGGGATGGTCAGGCGTGCCGTTCGTCGAAATGCCTGTGTTGCAGGTGCTCCAGGGCGTATGCCGGTGGAAAAAGATAGCCGGCCAGAGGCTTCAGCGGCGGGTGGCATCCTGCAGGAACCGCCCGCTGCGCTCAGGCCGTCAGGCCTGACGGATGATCAAAAGCGGAACGTCGCCCGTGGCGGCGATGCGGGTTGCGGTCGAGCCCATGACGGCGGCCTTGAAGCGTCCGTAGCCGTGGGAGCCCATGACCACGAGGTCGAGCTTCTTCTTCTTCGCGAAGGCGGCGATTTCGTCGCCTGCGTTGCCGACGAGGCAGATTTCCTTGGTCGCGACGGCGGCCTTGGCAAAGAGCGGACGCAGCGGCTCGACGGCTTCATTGAACTCGTCCTTCTGCAGTTCGAGCACTTCCTCTTCGGAGAGTGCGGGCAGGGCCATGCCGGCCATGTCGGGCATCACGGCGCCGGCGTAGTCGCTCACCACGTTGATGAGGTAGAACTGTGCGCCCGTGCCGAAGAGCGAGATGTGCTTGAGGGCGTAGCGCACGGCGGCGCGGCCGTACTTGGAGCCGTCGACCGCGATGCCGACCTTGAGAGCGTCGGACTGCGGCGCGGCCTTGTCGCGCAGCATCAGGACGGGGCACTTGGACTTGGCGAGGACGCCGTTCGAGACGGAGCCGAAGAAGAGGCCGCGAAGAGCGGTCTGGCCGCGGGAGCCCATGACGATCAGGTCGGCGCCGAACTTTTCGGCTTCGGCCGCGATGCTGTCGGAGGCTTCGCCGACGAGGAAGGCCTCGCCTGCCTGGAAGCCGACCTTGTTGAGCTCGGCGCGCACGGGTTCGAAGACCTTGGCGGCTTCGTCTTCATAGTAGCGGGTCAGGGAGTCCTGGCCGACGAGTCGGCAGGCGCGTGCCGGAAGCGGAAGCTGAACGTTCAGGACTTCGATTTCCGGATTGCTCCCGAGAAGCGTGGTGCGGCTGGCGATGAATTCCACGGCGTGCATGCTGTTTTCACTGCCGTCAACGGGAACGAGAATGCGCATATAACCTCCTGAGGATCTTTGCAGGACGGTGGTCACGTTGTTCTTTGCCGTCGCCGTGCTTTACACTCGCGGTGGCGAAGAACTTCCGTCCTTGAGGACAATGTACTCTGAAACGACTGCGGCGGCATCAAAGCCAAGACGTCCGCACCGTCGTTTTCTTGCTCTAAAGCAATAAAAAACGAAATTGAGCCTCTTGGAAAACTTCACTCACATTTTAAAAATCTAATTGTTCGGACAAATGGAGAACTGATATGAGCGTGACGACTGACCCGAGGCGATTCGGAGGCGTGGGCCGTCTTTTCGGCGAGGAGGGCGCCAGGCGCCTCGCCGGCGCGCATGTGGCCGTGGTGGGGCTGGGCGGCGTCGGCAGCTGGGTCGTGGAGGCTCTGGTCCGCACGTCGGTGGGCCGCATCACGCTGATCGACGGCGACGATGTGGCGCTCTCGAACACGAACCGCCAGCTGCCCGCCTTTGAGGGCGCCTACGGCCGCGCGAAGGCCGAGGTGCTCAGGGAGCGCTGCCTGCTCATCAATCCCGACTGCCGCATCGAGGTGAAGACGGTCTTCGTGACGCCCGAGAACGCGGCGCAGGTCATTCCGTCCGACTGCGACTGGCTCGTCGACTGCATCGACGACCTCAAGGGAAAGGCCGCGTTGCATGCGGCGGCCCGCGGCATGGGCGTGAGGACCGTCTGCGCGGGCGGCGCAGGCGCGCGCATCGATCCCTCGCGCATCGAGGTTTCGGACCTCGCGCGCGTCAAGGGTGATCCGCTTCTCGGGAAGCTACGCACCTTTCTTAGAAAGGAGTACGGCTTCCCCGCAGGTTCGGCCGACGGCCGCTCGACGCTCTTCGGCATTCCCGCGGTCTACAGCACGGAGCCTCTCAGGCAGCCCGGCGCCGACAGTCTGGAGGCGATCGGCGCCGAGCCCGGATCGGCTTCGGCTCCTTCGTCTCCGTGACGGGTTCCGCAGGCCTCAGGCTGGCGGGAATCGTGATCAACGATATTGCGGGCGCTCAAAACACGGCAGACTGAATCCGCCTACAATGAAAGAATATGCGTCGTCCCGCGCAGGACGGCGCCATGGAAAAACAGAGTAAAAAGGATCTCAACATCATGTACAAGCGCATTCTGGTTCCGACCGACGGCACGCCGATGTCGGAAAAGGCCGTGGAGGGCGCCGCCCGCTTTGCCAAGTCTCTCGGCGCTTCGCTCGTGCTCATCACCGTCGTCGAGCCGTACTCCTACACGAATCTTTCCGAATACCGTCCGGAATCGATCGAGCAGTACGACGAGCGCGTGACCGCCGAGGCCAAGGACCGTCTTGCCGACGCCAAGCGCCGCTGCGATGAAATCGGGGTGCCCTCGACCACCCTCATGGTGAAGAGCTTCTCGCCCGCCGAGGCGATCATCGAACAGTCCAAGAAGCACGACTGCGACGTCGTCTTCATGGCGAGCCACGGCCGTCAGGGCTTCGCGGCCGTCCTGCTCGGCTCCGAAACCCAGAAGGTGCTCACGCACTCCCAGATTCCCGTCATGGTCTACCGCTGATCTGACGACGCCTTCGGGACGGCCCTGCGGACCGTCCCGTCAACTTCTGTACAATTTCGACGCGACGCCGGCGGCCTGCCGCCGGCTTCCCATTGATTGGATATTGATTGGAACATGACGCCGCCGGCGCAACGCCTGCGGCCATTCGGAGAGTCTTATGCCCGCACAGGACAGCATTGATGCCATGAACACCCAGATGGATGTGGCCAGCCTCTATCGCGAAGAGGTCGTGACGGACCGCAAGGTCGGCACCATCCACGTCTTGACGCCGATTCTCGACTCCGGCGAGCGCGACACGAACCGTCCGCTCCTCTTCCTCGGCGACACGCAGATCATGACCCAGATGGGTCCGCTGCCGATTTCCTTTGAGATCAAGGCCGAAACGCTTGCCGAAGCCGTCGCCGGCTACGGCGAGGCAGCCAAGCAGGGCGTGCGCGACACGATCGAAAAGCTTCAGGCCATGCGCCGCGAGGCCGCCAGCCAGATCGTCACCCCGGGCATGCCGGGCTTCCAGGCGCCGCCTGCCGCCGGCAGTGGCATCGCCATGCCCTGATGACGTCAGGGGACGCGCCGCCTTCGGGCGGCCTCTCCGGGATACCTCATGACCGAGACCAAGCCTTTTGCCCGTGCCGATCTGGCACAGGCTCCGACGAAGCTCCTGCGCAACGGCCGCGTGGCCAACGCTGTCGTCACGCGCGTGGAGATTGACGGACGCTCCTGGACCGTGAAGGACTTCTCCGCGCGTCCCTGGTGGGTCCGCACCTTCATCGCGCCCTTCCTGCTGAGGCGAGAGCTTTCGATTCTCGCGCGCCTGCGCGGCGTCGAGGGCGTTTCCCAGGAGTCCTTCCGCATCGACCGCGAGGCGATGGCCGTGCTCTTCATGGAGGGCTCGAACATCGGCCGCGAACCCGAGCGCGTCACGCCCGCCTATCTTGAGGCGTTCGAGGAGCTCCTGCGCGCCATGCATGCGCGCGGCGTCGTGCATCTCGACGTGCGCGGAACGGGCAACGTGATGATCCGCCCCAACGGCTCGCCCGGCCTCATCGACTTCCAGGCTTCGCTCTACACGGGCTGGATGCCGGGCTTCCTTCGTCGCCTTCTCGAGGACTTCGACATGTCGGGCGCCCTCAAGAAATGGCTTCAGTTCCAGCCTGAAATGATGGGCGAGGAGCGCCGAAAGGAGCTCGAGCGCATCAACGGGCTAAGAAAGTTCTGGATCTTCAGGGGTTACTTCGGCCTCAAGAAGCACTAGGTCTGAAGCAAACCCTCACAAGAGCCGCGGCAGAGTCCGCGGCTTTTTTGTCGCCAAGCCCCGCCGTTTCCGTTAAGATAGCGGCACATTCCATGCGTCCGGCATCCGTCGGTCCGCGCCTCATTTTTTCCCTTATCAGCTCATGCACGTTGCGTTCGGACGAATCCTTCGTTCTCCGGCCGCCTTCGTCATGTCCGGAGTAGTCATCAAACCATGGCCCAGTATGTTTTTACGATGAACCGCGTCGGGAAGATCGTCCCGCCGAAGCGTCAGATTCTTAAGGACATTTCCCTCTCGTTCTTCCCGGGCGCCAAGATCGGCGTCCTCGGCCTCAACGGCGCCGGCAAGTCCACGCTCCTCAAGATCATGGCGGGCGTCGACAAGGACATCGAGGGGGGAGGCCGCCCGTCGGCGGCTACCTGCCGCAGGAACCCGCTCTTGATCCGGCCAAGACCGTCCGCGAGACCGTCGAGGAGGGCATGGGCGAGGTGATGCAGGCTCAGGAGAAGCTCAACGCCGTCTACGACGCCTATGCCGATCCCGACGCCGACTTCGACGCCCTTGCCGCCGAGCAGGCCCGTCTTGAGGCCATCATCGCCGCTGCGGGCACGAACGTCGAGACTCAGATGGAGATCGCCGCCGACGCCCTGCGCCTTCCGCCTTGGGATGCCGTGATCGGCAACCTCTCCGGTGGTGAAAAGCGCCGCGTCGCGCTCTGCCGCCTGTTGCTCTCTCGTCCCGACATGCTGCTGCTCGACGAACCGACGAACCATCTCGACGCCGAATCCGTCGAATGGCTCGAGCAGTTCCTGCACCGCTTCCCCGGCACCGTCGTCGCCGTGACCCATGACCGCTACTTCCTCGACAACGCGGCCGAATGGATTCTCGAACTCGACCGCGGCGAAGGCATTCCCTGGAAGGGCAACTACTCCTCCTGGCTTGACCAGAAGGAAAAGCGCCTTGAGATCGAAAAGCGTCAGGAAGACGCCCGCATGAAGGCCATCAAGCACGAGCTTGAATGGGTCCGTCAGAATCCGAAGGGCCGTCAGGCCAAGTCCAAGGCCCGTATTGCGCGCTTCGAGGAGCTCTCCAGCGTCGAGTACCAGCAGCGCAACGAAACGAATGAAATCTTCATCCCTGTCGCCGAGCGTCTCGGCAACGACGTGATCGAGTTCAACCACGTTTCCAAGGGCTTCGGCGACCGCCTGCTCATCGACGACCTGTCGTTCCGCATCCCCGCCGGCGCCATCGTCGGCGTGATCGGTCCGAACGGCGCCGGCAAGTCCACGCTCTTCAAGATGATCACGGGCCGCGAGCAGCCCGACAGCGGCGAAATCAAGATCGGCACCACGGTCAAGCTTGCCGCCGTCGACCAGATGCGCGACTCGCTCCCGAACGACAAGACGGCGTTCGACGCCGTGGCCGACGGCCAGGACATCCTGCAGGTGGGAAAGTTCTCGATGTCGAGCCGTGCCTATCTCGGCCGCTTCAACTTCAAGGGCGGCGACCAGCAGAAGCTCGTCGGCAGCCTTTCCGGCGGCGAGCGCGGCCGTCTGCACCTTGCCAAGACGCTTCTCGCCGGTGGCAACGTGCTGCTTCTCGACGAACCGTCGAACGACCTCGACGTCGAAACGCTGCGCGCCCTCGAGGAGGCCCTGCTCGAATTTGCGGGCTGCGCCCTCGTGACGTCTCATGACCGCTGGTTCCTCGACCGAATCGCGACGCACATCCTCGCCTTTGAGGGCGACTCCCGCGTCGTATTCTTCGACGGCAACTACAACGAGTACGAAGCCGACAAGCGCCGCCGTCTCGGCGAAGAGGCCTGCCAGCCCAAGCGCCTTCGCTTCAAGCCGCTCAAGCACTGATGAGGAAATGCGCCCGGCCGAAAGGCCGGGCCGATGCGATGACCGTTCATCTGCTGACATCTGCGAAAAAGCCTCTGCTCGACTTCGTGCGGCAGAGGCTTTTGCCGTTGGAGCCCTGCGAAGTCCGCACCGTGCTCGTTCCCGTGGCGCAAGAGACGGCGGAGGACGTCGCGCAGGCGCTCGGACTAGTTCCCGGAGATTCGGGATTTGCGTCAATGCCGGGACTCCACGTGGTGCCCTGCGGCGGGACGAGACTCGTCCTCGTCAGGGCGGAGACCGCCGCTGCGGCCCTCAGGGAGACGACGACCGTGCCCGACGTGCTCGTTTCGATGCCCGAGGACATCAACGGCGGGTTCAGACGTCTGATGGGGGCTCGAACCCGTCTCGTCACGACGGCGCCGCTTGAATGCGCGCCGGGTTTTCTTGAGCCTGACGGAGAGTCGTGGCGCCTGAGGGGCGCACGGAAGGCTCCTGAAGAGCAGCAGGAACAACAGGGGGGCGGAAGCAGCGCTTCGGAGCGCGTGCTGATCGTGGGTGCGGGGCTTGCCGGCGCCATGACGGCATGGGAGCTCGCTCAGCGCGGCAGGCGTGCCGTCGGACGAGG
>OAUV01001333.1_pt1 | contig 14604 bp, 15 predicted proteins | sample 1516841 | NCBI WGS metagenome assembly OAUV01 (sample SAMEA2580044, study PRJEB22360) | human gut metagenome | biome: human gut; feature: human-associated habitat; material: faeces | place: Denmark | collected 2008/2010 | reverse complement strand
GGAAAGCGAGTAAACCCCTAAAGGGTTTCAGGGGTTCGAATCCCCTCCTCTCCGCAGGATGATCCGCCTGACCGCGGGATCGACAGACAAAGACCGACCGGCAAGTCTGTGTTTTTACAAAATCGCCTCTATTACAGATTTCTATCATCTGTAATAGAGGCGATTTTTCATTTCAGACCTGTCAGACTACCGATCCGTCCGACGTCATTCCCGCACAAAACACATACGACTGCCTGAAATGAACAGAAAACCCTCCGTTCCAAACGAACGGATAAATAATATATAATTTAGTATCGCAAACAAAAACATCCATTATCTACCTAAATTCAGTTTATTATGAAAAACCTATTTCTTTGTTTCGCACTGGTGGGAATGGCATCGACACTATGTGCACAAGAACGCGGCGACATGCTCGTTTCCGGATCGCTTTCGTGGAACTCGTCCAGTACGAAAACCACCGTTTCCTCCACTTCGGAAACAACGAAAGGCTCCCGAAGCTTCGAATTCACACCCCAGTTCCACTATTTCGTGATCAACAAGCTCTCCGTAGGTTTGGGAATCGGCTACTCGCTCGAAAAAGACCCGAACGGACGAACCGGTAGTGACGACGAACAACTCTTCGACAAGAAGGGATTGTTCTATTTCCAACCGATGGCCAGCTACTACATTCCACTGGGCAAGAAGTTCTACTATGTACCCCGTTTCTACATCGGCTTTGGCTTTGGCAAAAACAAATCGGAACTCACCAGTAAAGAGGTCTCCGAAGAAGATGCGTCGCAGTTCCGGGTCGGAATCTCAGCTCTCAACTTCGAATTCCGACCGGCCGACCACATCGGCATCATGTTCAACGCAGGCGATCTGGGCTATCAGACTACCGTCATCAAACAAGACGGCGATAACAAAGTATCCAACCGGGACTTCTCGCTCGGCCTAAACGTCGGTGCGACGATCGCATTCAATTACTATTTCTAATACGTACGACAACCAGCCGGATGTTTGGCCTCATCATCCCCTGCCGCCCCCGGAAGCGGCAGGGGAATAATTCCGGGTCAAAATCCCGAAACAATGTAACAATTTATCGAAAGCCGAAATCCCAACGACTCAAACACCCCAGAAATCATAAACAAACGGAACCGATGAAACTAATCAATATTGCCATATCCATATTGGTAATCGGATACTTCATGCTTGTATCATGCAGCAGCGACGAAGGTGGAGAAAGCGGCAATGGGCCGCAGGCAACCGGCCAGAAACTCGAACGGCAACTCCTGGACACACATTGGAAACTGGCCAAGGAAATCAAAGTAGAAGACGGCAGTGAAAAGGTTCTGAATAACCCCTACGTATTGAATACAATAACATTTTCGGGAGAAACCGACCGTGCATGGCACTACCTGTACCTGAACAGCACCCATTCAGGCTGGTGGTGGATCGACGGGGAAATGATCCGTTGCCAATGGGACACGGGAGACCCCAAGACGAATGGAGCATACAGCACGGCCTTCGGCTTCGGCCACAGCCGCATCGGGAAAATGACGGACTCGGAACTGGTAATGGTAGCCGACTACGACACGTATAGCAACTATTTCTATTATGTGTCAACTTCCGGAAGCGGAGCGGATCCGGGCTCCCCGGCAGAAAAGCCCGATATCGGGTTTTACGATTTTACGGCGACCAAAACCTCGGTAACCGTAACCTATAAGATTTACAACAAGGATGAAGCGAAGGTTTCGGACGCCAAGATATATTACGGCACCTCCTCCAACCCCACAACGGGTAAGAACGCCTCGGTAAACGGCACCCTCATCAAAGCGACGATCAGCGGACTGAAAGCCGGGACGACCTATTACGTAAAGTGCCGGGCCACGGGTGCCGGAGGTACGACGACGAGCGAAACGAGCCGGGTCATAACCACCTATTAGAAGATGGGAACCAACATTGCCGACCAGGAAATCCTCGACAGCTATACATTAAAAGTGAATTGGCAACGACTAACGGTCGTTGCCAATTCACTTTTCTGCGCGCTCTTTCCCATCCTGAAATCCAGCCCCGCGGCGGTCAGCGGATGAAATGCGTCCACACCCGTTCTTCGGGTTCCGGGGCCAGACGGGGGCCGACGCCGGCCTTCAGCAGTTGCGCCATGTTCCTCGCCAGCACCCGCATCGTCTGCAAGCCTTCGGCATCTTCGCGTGCTTCGCCCGGCACCCGTCCGTGTACGCTGTTCCAATACTGCGACGGCACGACGGGCATATTCGAAATCGTAAAATACTTGTTCAGGCGGTCGAACGTCGCGCTCGCCCCGCCACGGCGGCAGACAGCCACGGCATTTCATCGCAGCGGCAGGCTTGTAGGCCAGATCGCGGCCGCACGAATAAAACACGCGGTCGAGCAGCGCGCAAAGCGAACCGTTCGGCCCGGCATAATAGACCGGCGAGCCGACCACAAGGCCGTCGGCCTCGGCAAGCTTCTCCCGCACGGCGGTATACACGGCATCGGAAAAGACGCAATGCCCCAGTTCCGCACATTTCCCGCAGGCGATACAACCCTGCATGGCCCTCGTCCCGATGTGGACGATCTCCGTCCCGATGCCTTGGGCTTCGAGCGTCCGGCCGCGTGTTTACAGGGCGATAAAAGTGTCCCCCCCCCGGGGGGGCCTGCCGTTTATAAGCAATACTTTCATAGTGGTAATGTTTGTGTCCATGCAAAGATAGTTTTTTTTGGCATAACTTACACCGCTGCATGTTCCCTGCCGGAGGGGATTCCCCGCCCGGAATGCGCCCGGCATATCGCACCCTGCGCATCGGGAGAGGGGGGGGGCACCCACAGGCAGCAATCCGCAGCCGGGATGCCCCGGGAAAAACAGGGCGGCATCCTGTGCCGCCCTGTCCGTTGCCCTAATCCTGAAAAGAGGCCCGGTCGAGCCAGTCGAGGCGCGCCGTCAGCCACTCCTTCATCGCCCGAACCTCCTGCCGGAACGCGGTTTTCACCTCGCTGTCCGCCGTTCCCTCCGGTTTCAGGTTATGCCACAGCCGGTTATCTTCGACGACCGAAGCCTCGGCATAGGCGGCCTCGCCGTCCACCTGCGCCAGGATGACGGCGAGGTTGGACTTGAAATAGCCGATGCGTTCCTTGACTTTCCGCACGAAGGCCGGATCCTGCAGCATCCGCTCGAACCACGGCGATTCGCGGTTCCAGTACCCTTCGGGGCCGCGCCCGTCCGCACCGTTCCACTTCGTATTGCCCATGCAGATGTCGAAATCCCAGATCGGCCCCATGTTCAGCTTCCCGCCGGGCGCGATATTCATATAGCAGCTCGTATAGAGCGATGCGTCGTTGGTCTTGGTGATCTCGCTGATCACGTACCAGTCCACATACGTATCGACGTTCAGGTACTTGGCGTACCCCGTTTCGGGATCGGCGAAATCCGCACCGTAGAGGGCATTCTCCGCTTCGTTGACGTAATTCCTGATCCATTCGTATTGCGGGCTCCCGGGCTCCACGTCGGGGTCTTTGATATTCATCAGGATACGCTCCGTGCGGAAATAAACGTCGTCCGGATCCAGGCGGTCGAGCTGGTCGGCCTCGAGCAGGTATCCCTCGTCGGTCACGTTCACCCGGTCTTCGGAGATCTTCATGTGCTCGCAAAGCTGGTAGGTGCCGTTGTAACGGTCATTGAGGAAAACATCGACGAAATGGGTCGTCGGCGTAAACTCCAGACAGCTCAGGCGGCCGATCGCATAGGCCGTCGCATTGCGTATCCCGCAGGCGTTGTCCATATAGTTGGCCAGCAGCACCCACGACTTGTCCTTGGGTTCGCCCAACAGGGACTGTTTCTTGTCGAATTTCAGCCGGTAAGGTTTCTTCGGCATGCCCCACGTACTGTTCCCGCGCCCTTTGATATTGACATCGCCCCTGAAAACGCCCGACGGACGGAGCCCGTTGTTATCCACGACTTTAAGCGACGCGGCCACATATTCCTCCTTCGAGACGACCGGTATTCCGCCGGTGTCGATATAAACCACGGGCAGCCCCGTGAAGCTGACCAGGCTGACCCTGTATTCCCGCTCCTCACCGCCTTTGTTCCTGACCGTCAGCACGACCGGGCCCGAAAAATCCACCTCGGTTTCTCCGCTGGCGATCTCCTGCGACCCCATATAAACCCCCTCGCCTTCGAATTCGAACTCGGGGACGAGCACCTTGTTCTCCACCACGAATGAAGTCCTGCCGGAAATAATGCCGTCACCGACCTCCAGCACCACATCCTGCGGCAATTTCGCCGCATTCGCCGCCGTCCGGAACCGGAACGACTTGATGACGGGCGAGAGTTCTTCCGCGGCCCCCTGCGTCACCGTAACGGTTTTCACCGTCCCGTCCGCCCCCGTCAACGTGATTAGCGCCTCGCGCCCCTTGAGGGCGTTGTTGCCATCCACGCCGACCCTGAAGGTCTTTCCCTCGCACGGCTCGTTCAGGACATCCGCGCCCAGCACGTAGCACCACTCGGCACTGACCCGGAGGCGCCATTGCTGCGGGCTGGAAACCACCAGGTCGAGGGTCGATTTCCCGGCCGGAAAATCAAGGGTTTCCGTAGATAACCGTATTCCGGGAGCGGGGTCGTCGCCCTCGCTGCACGCCTGTTGGGCGAAGAACACCGCCAGCGCGGCGACGATGCCGATCAGTTTTTTCATAATTCTAAATTTGAGATTAAGTCGACGCACAATTAAAACCCGTAAAAATCAAAATTACACAAATATAACCATAATTATGAAAAAACGCGATCCCATGTCAGAAATAATAAACAAGCCGCAGCCGCCTGTCGTCAGAAGCGGTTGCAAAGCACCGCCGCCCTTTCGCAGGGTTCCGGCCGGGACGGGAAAACCGGGCACAAAAAAAGGGGATTCCCGCAAGAATCTCCCTCACTCTCATGCCCGACAAAATTATTTGTTGCAGCACGCTCCTTCGGCTTTCTCGGCGCAGCACGACTTGGTCGAATCGCACTTCTCGGCACAGCAGGATTTGGACGAGTCACATGCCTCGGCATCGCACTTCGCGTCGCAGCCGGCACAAGCCGAAGCTTCGGTCGCAACGGCGGCAGCCTCGCCCTGGGCAGCCTTCTTGTTCGAATTACCGCAGCAGCTTACCATTGCAACGGCAGCCATTACGACAACAAAGGAAAAGATCTTTTTCATAGCGTCAAAGGTTTAATAATTAGTTATTCCGTAACGTCGCAAAGATATATATTCGCAAGAATATTGCAAATAAAAAATTTCAATATTTTCAAGGTGTTCGCATGTTTTCGACAAGCCGGGACAGCGGCTGCCTGCAGACTATGCCAGGCGCAGAAAACGGAGAAGGGAATTCAACTTTTCAGTTCAAAAGGTCTGCCATGGAGAACTCCTCGCTCTTGACGAAGGCCTTGGGGAAAGTCGATGCTATCTTGCCTTTCAGGATGATGGCCTCCTCGGCCGTCAGGCAGTTTCCCACCGCGACCTTGAAATAGGGATTCTCGTACACCGGGTATACCATGATCCCGGGATAGGTCTCCTTGAAGAGGGCTTCCGCGGCAAAGGCCCCGGCGCGGGCATCCTGCCCGTTATCGAAGAAGATGCAGACCCTGTAACCGCGCAGCCGCAGGCGCTGCCCCACGCGCGAAGCGTCGTCGACGGCTTTCTCCGCATCGCCGTACTCGGTGACGGTGACCCTGGCCGTGCCGAACGCAGCGTCGGAAACCACCGGGGCGGCCAGGCGCTCCTTGAAGGCATCGAGCGACTGCGCCCGCAGCGGAGCGAAAGCCGCCGCGGCGAAAATCACCGCTATGAAAGTCGTCAGTCTGCGCATTACTCGTCCAGATAGTTTTTCACGTCCTGCAAGGACAGCCCAAAGATATTCAAAAATTCCGACAACGGCACCATCTCTTCCGAATTTTTTACCGAAGCCGGCCCCCCGCGCCCCTCGACCGCAAACGAAACGGCGACCTGCGAAATATCGTCCTCGCGGATTTTTTTCACCATCACGTAATAGGCCATCGGGTCGGTAGTCCTCACGCGCCACAGCGACGTGAAACTGCCGGTCGTCCGGCGCGGCACCTCGACACGGCCGTGGAGGGTGATGCTCATCACGCGGCTCCCGGCGTAGAAGAGATCGACCTTCGCACGCTCCAGCACCAGTTTGTACCCCGTGCCGTTCTTCACGCGCACTACGGCCTCGGCGCCGCCCATCCCCTTGCGTTCGACCTTTTCGACCGCTTCCAGACGGATATTGCGCCGGGCCTTCTCGACCGCCCTGCGGCACGAAACCATCGGCAGCACCATCGCCGTGAGCAATATGCAGTATAACCATTTCCTCATCGCTGGCCGGTATATATCTGCGCGATCCCGAAACTCTGGCTCCGGGCCCGGCAGCCGCGGAACCCCGCCCGCTCCATCATGGACATGAACTCCGCGGGCGCAGGGAACTCCCCGACCGAGGCAGGCAGGTATTCGTAGGCACGCTTATCCTTCGACACCATGCCGCCGATGCGCGGCAGTATCTTATAGGTATAGAACTCGTACAGCACCCGGAACAGCCGGTTGCGGGGACGCGAGAACTCCAGTATAACGACCTTGCCCCCGGGTTTTATTGTGCGGGCCATCTCGCGCAGGCCGGCCTCCAGGTCGCCGAAGTTGCGCACGCCGAACGCTACGGTCACCACGTCGACCGAAGCGTCCGAGACTCGCAGGTGCTCCGCGTCACCCACATCGAGCACGACCCGCTCGTCGAGGCCGCGGGCGGCGACCTTGCAGCGCGCCACGTCGAGCATCTTTTCCGAGAGGTCGACGCCCAGCACGTGCACGTCCCGTATGTGGCGTGCCATCTCGATCGCCAGGTCGCCCGTACCGGTCGCCACGTCCAGGATACGGTGCGGGCGGCTGCGGCGCACGATGCGCACCACGCGGCGGCGCCAGATGCGGTCGATGTTCATCGAGAGCGTATGGTTCAGCAGGTCGTATTTGGGTGCGATGTTGTCGAACATTTCGCGCACCTCCTCCTTCTTGGTCTGTCCGGTGTTATAGGGTTTCACGGTCATTCGTAACGGATTGATTCGTCGGGTTTCACGGTCGATACTATATAGGTCGGCACCACGAGCAGCGCGACGATCGCCGCCACGGCACCGGCATTCAGCGCCAGCCACCAGCCCCACCCCAGCGAAATCGGGACTTCGGAGAGCAGGTACCCCTCGGAGCTGAGCCGCACGACATGGAAATACCGCTGCACGAAGCACAGCCCCAGCCCCACGGCATTCCCCCACGCCAGGCCGCGCAGGGTGATGAACGACGCCCGCCACAGGAACACCTGCCGCAGCTGGCCGTTGCGCATGCCGAAAGCCTTGAGCAGGCCGATCATCCGCGTGCGTTCGAGCACGAGGATCAGCAGCGCCGAGGTCATGTTGAAAAAAGCCACCACGAGCATGATGACGATTATCACGGCGGCATTCACGTCGTGCGCCTTGAGCCAGTCGAAGATGCTGGCATAAAGTTCCGTCACGCTCGTGACAGCCAGGTTCGCCGTGGCGTCGTCCTCGTCGTAGAGGAGCGTATGCCCCAGCCTGCGGGCGAAATCGTCCGCCCCGGCCAGGTCGTCGGTAAAGACCTCGTATCCCGAAATCTCGTCCGGCGCCCAGTCCGAGAGGCGCTGCACGTTGCGCAGGTCGGTCAGAATGACCGTGTTGTCCATCTCGTCCATCCCCGACGAGTAAATCCCCGCCACCTTGAACCGGTCGCGGCGCGGCGTGTCGCCGGCCTCGACGAAGAGCATCTCCACGCGGTCGCCCACGCCGAGCATCAGCCGGTCGGCCAGGCTGCGCGAAAGCAGGATGTCCTTCGTGCGGATCGAATCCCCCACGCGGGGCAAATCCCCGTCGACGAGCCATCCGCGGAAGGCCGACCAGTCGTAGGCCGTATCCACCCCCTTGAGCATCACCTCTCCCACGGCGTCGGCCGTACGGACGATGCCGCCCTTGACGGCATACGGAGCCATCGAAGCGAATCCCCGGGTCGAGCGGATCAGCCTTTCGGTGCGGGCGCTGCGGTGCACGGGCTCCGAATCGAGCGTCCCGACACCCCGCACGTCGGTCACGACGGCATGCGCCGCAAAGGCCGTTACCTTGCGTGCCACCTCGTGCTTGAACCCCATGATCACGGCCATGGCCAGGATCATCACCGCCACGCTCAACGCCACGGAAATCACGGCGATACGCTCCATCACCCCGGGTTTGTTATCCGGGGTGTGCTGCGCCGTCCGGCGGGCGATGAAAAAGGCGAGGTTCACGGCTGCTGATTTTGCTGGAAAATTTATGCAAAGAAACACAATTATTTCGTATTTTTGTCCGAAATAACCCAATTAATTGGAAGCTCCGCTTCGTGCAGGCGGGATCCGAGGGGGGGGGGTACGGACACGAAACCCTGCAGTTCCGGAAACAGCCGGGGGCAAACCGCCCCCCGAGGGACGGCTTCCGACATGGGGCGACACAAACATATTCACGTTATTCGGATGAAAAAACAGGCTTTGGTCACAGGGGCCACATCGGGCATCGGACGCGCCACGGCGCTCCGGCTCGCGGCGGAAGGCTACGACATCATAGCGACGGGACGGCGTAGCGAAAGGCTCGAATCGCTCCGCCGCGAAATCGAGACGGCAGGCGGCCGCTGCACGACGCTCACGTTCGACGTCCGCAGCGAAGAGGCCGTGCGCCGCAATCTCGAACCGCTCGGGCGCGTCGACCTGCTGGTCAACAACGCCGGGCTTGCGGCCGGGCTCGAACACATCGACAAGGGGGACACGGCCGACTGGGACGCCATGATCGACACCAACGTCAAGGGGCTGCTCTATGTCACGCGCGTCATCACCCCCAAGATGGTGGCCGCAGGCGGCGGGCACGTCTTCAACATCGGGTCGATCGCCGGCACGGAACCCTACGAGAACGGCGCCGTATACTGCGCTTCGAAGCACGCCGTGCACGCCATCTCGCAGGCCATGCGCGCCGACCTGCTCGCCAGCGGCATCAAGGTGACGGAGATCCGTCCCGGCATGGTCGAGACAGAGTTCTCCGAGGTGCGCTTCCACGGCGACAAGGAGCGCGCCGACCGGGTTTACGACGGCGTCACCCCGCTTACGGGCGACGACATCGCCGAAGCGATCGCATGGGCCGCACAATTACCGGCCCATATGAACGTTAATGAAATGGTACTGATGCCCTCCCAGCAGGCGGGCGCTTACTACACATACAGAAAAAACCGTTAGACTATGACACACATGCTTTTGACCCTGCTTCAGTCGGGATATTACGCGGATTCGGGTTCTCAGGGAATCCACTACTCCGCAGCCATGATCGGAATGTACATACTGATCATCGTGATCGGCATCGCCGGTTACGCCGTGCAGGCGCGCCTGCAGTCGGTGTTCCGCAAATACTCCAAAGTCCAGTTCCCCGGCGGGCTGACGGGCGCCGAGGTGGCCGAAAAGATGCTGCGCGACAACCACATCCACAACGTCAAGGTGACGCATGTCAGCGGACACCTGACCGACCACTTCAACCCGCAGACGATGACCGTCAACCTGAGCGACAGCGTCTACTCTTCGACCAGCGTCGCCGCGGCCGCCGTCGCCGCCCACGAGTGCGGGCACGCCGTGCAGCACGCACAAGGCTACGCGCCGCTGACGCTCCGCTCGCAGCTGGTGCCCGTCGTGCAGTTCTCCTCGACGGCCGCCACATGGGTCATCATCCTCGGACTGGTGCTCATGACCACCACGCAGAACGCCCTGCTGTGCTGGATCGGCGTGGGCATGATCGCCATGTCGGCGATCTTCTCGCTAGTCACGCTTCCCGTGGAGTACAACGCCTCGGCCCGCGCGCTGGAGTGGCTGCAGGTCAGCCGCACGATGCAGGGAGCGCAGCTCGCTCAGGCGAAAGAGGCGCTGGGCTGGGCCGCACGCACCTATCTCGTAGCCGCACTGAGCGCCGTCGCATCGGTTCTCTACTGGGTCTTCGTAATCCTCGGACGGCGCGACTGATTCCCGGATGAACACCCCCGAAAAAGACTGCATCCACCGGGGATGGATCGCGGCGCTGGCGCTGATCGCAGTGCTGACGGCCGTCAGTTTCATCCCCCCTCAGAGTCTGGGCGGCGTAAAACTCCGCCGGGCCAATATCCTCTCGGACCTCGTGGCGTTCGACGACGCGGTCGCCGCGGCCGAGGAGCCTGCGCTCTTCGACGAGGAGGATTTTCACGTCGATATGGAGCAGGTCGCCGAACGGATCGAAGCGGAGCGGATCGAAGCCAATTCCGCACCGCGCCCCGTACAGATCACCTTCGAATGGACGCTCGCCCCGGACAGCGTCCGGCGCATGCCGGTCGTCCCCGACAGCGTCCGGCTGAACCCGACGCTGGTGGAGATCGAGGATTTCGGCACGCCCGATTCGAGCCGTCTGCAGGCTTTCTACGACACGCTGCTCTGCGCCCGGCGTCCGGTGCGCATCGCCGTGCTGGGCGACTCGTTCATCGAAGGCGACATCCTCACGGCGGACCTGCGTGAAAGGCTTCAGCAGGCTTACGGCGGCGGAGGCGCGGGCTTCGCGCCGATGGCCTCGCCCCTGACGGCGTTCCGCCGCACGATCAAAACCCAGTCGAAAGGCTGGACTTCCTACAACATCATGCAGCGCAAGGCCGCGCCGCAGAACCTGCGCGAGAACTTCTACATTTCGGGCTGGGTCTGCCAGCCTGCGGCCGGAGCTTCGACCCGCTGGGAAAACAGCGACTACCGCAAGCGGCTCGACAGCTGCACCGCGGCGCGGGTCTTCTTCATCAGCCCCGGCGAAAGCCGCGTGGAGCTGACGCTCAACGACTCGCTGCGCCGTGAATTCACGGTCGAAAGCGCCCCGAACATACGCCAGATCGCCGTCACGGCTCCCCACGTCCGCTCGCTCTCGTTCAAGGTGCTCTCCGGCAACGAGGGATTCATCGGCTACGGCGCGGTGTTCGAAGCCGACGGCGTGGTGGTGGACAACTACTCGGTGCGCAGCAACAACGGGCAGGCGATGTTCTGGACCAACCCGTCGGTCAATGCGCAGATGAACGCCCTGCTGGGGTACGACCTCGTGATACTGCAATACGGACTCAACATCATGCAGACGGGCGTGAGCAACTACACCAACTACGCCGGCCAGATCGAGAAGATGGTGGCTTACGTCCGCCAGTGCTTCCCGACCGCCGCCGTGCTGGTGCTGGGCGTCAGCGACCGTTCGGTGAAGACCGACGCCGGTTTCGAACCGATGGACGCCATTCCCCACATGCTCGGCTACCAGCGGGGCGCCGCCGAAAACACCGGAGCGGCCTTCTGGCCCACCTGCGACGCCATGCGTTCGCTGGGCGGCATGGAGCAGTTCGTCGCCAACGGCTGGGCCGGCAAGGACTTCACGCACATCAATTATGCCGGCGGCCGGCGCGTGGCGTGGTCGCTCTTCGACGCCCTCAACGCCGGGGCGAACCGGGCCTATACGGAAGCGGAAGCCGCACGCATCCGCCGGCAGGCCGAGCAGGCCGTGCTCGACAGCCTGCGGCGCCGGCGGATCGAACGCGACCTGATCCCCGGCATTCCGCCGGAAACCCTCAACGCACCGCTGAAATGACACTCCCCGCATTGGACGGCATCCCGGAAAAGCTGCAGGCGCTGCTCACCTACGACGCCTCGTCGCCGCTGATCTTCAGCAGCGGGCTGTTCCTGTTTCTGTTCGCCGGATTCATGCTCGTCTACAGCATGTTCCGCCGCGCCCCGATGGCCCGGATCGTCTACGTCATCCTCTTTTCGCTCTACTTCTACTACAAGTCGAGCGGCATCTACTTCCTGCTGCTGATCTTCGCCGCGACGAGCGACTACTGGATCGCCAAGGGCATCCATACCGCCCGCTCGACGCGGGCAAAGCGGTGGCTCGTGGTGCTGAGCGTGGCGGTGAACCTCGGCATGCTGGCCTACTTCAAATACACCAACTTCCTGATCGACATCGCCAACCAGATGTTCGGGCAGGGATTCATGCAGTTCCAGAACATCTTCCTGCCCGTCGGCATCTCGTTCTTCGTCTTCCAGTCGATGAGCTATACCATAGACATTTACCGCGGTCAGCTCAAGCCGCTCGACAACTGGTGCGACTACCTGTTCTACCTCTCGTTCTTCCCGCAGCTGGTGGCCGGGCCGATCGTCCGCGCAAGGGACTTCATCCCGCAAATCCGGCAGAACCCCATCGTCGTGACGCGCGAAATGTTCGGCACGGGCGTCTTCCTGATCCTGACGGGTCTGTTCAAGAAGGCGATCATTTCGGACTACATCTCGCTCAACTTCGTCGACCGCATCTTCGACGAGCCGCTGCTCTATTCGGGCTTCGAATGTCTGGCGGGCATCTACGGCTACGCCCTGCAAATCTACTGCGACTTCTCAGGCTATTCGGACATGGCCATCGGCATCGCCCTGCTGCTGGGATTCCGGTTCCCCAAGAACTTCGACGCCCCCTACAAGTCGGCCACCATCACCGAATTCTGGCGGCGGTGGCATATCTCGCTCTCCACATGGCTGCGCGACTACCTCTACATTTCGCTGGGCGGCAACCGCAAAGGCAAACTGCGCACCTACGGCAACCTGCTCATCACGATGCTGCTGGGCGGACTGTGGCACGGCGCCGCCGTCCGCTTCATCCTCTGGGGCGCGCTGCACGGCGCGGCGCTGGCGCTGCACAAGCTCTGGATGGCGGTCGTGCCGGGCGCCAAGGCCACGGGCGACCGGATGCACTGGTGGAGCCGCGCGGCCGGCATCTTCTTCACGTTCAACCTCGTCTGTCTGGGGTGGCTGATGTTCCGCGCCGAGTCGATGCAGACCGTAGAGCTGATGCTTCACCAGATTTTCTACAACTTCAACGCCGCGATGATCCCGCAGGTCGTCTCCGGCTATGCGGGCGCCTTCGCCCTGATCGCCGCAGGCTTCCTGCTCCACCTGATGCCCGGACGCGCGGACCGCTTCGCGCAGCGGCTGGTGTCGCACGCACCGCTGGTCCTGCAGATCGTCATGGCGGCGGCGATGATCTGGTGCGTGATGCAGGTCAAGTCGAGCGACATACAACCGTTCATCTACTTTCAGTTTTAAACTGCGTATGACGGCCGCCTTGCATCCCGGTATGTTCCTCCCACGGCCGCCGGCCGTGCTTGCAAGTCTGCCCCCGCTCCCCGGAAAGACTTCCGGCAATGCGCCCAAAACGGCTTGCGACCATTTACGACAAATCCATTGACCCATGTATACCTTCGACCACGACCTTTTCTCGGCCCTCAATTTCGACGGCGGCACCGCTATGGACCGCGTGATGCTCACCGTTTCGGGCACCGCCATGTGGCTCCCGCTCTACGCCCTGATCCTCTGGCTGGTATGGCGGCGCAGCGGCTGGCGCGGCATGCTGATCTTCACGGCGCTGATGCTGGCGGCGATCGGACTCGCGGACATGGTGTCGGGCATCTTCAAGAGCAACGGAGTGCTGGGCGGCCTGCTCCCTGATTTCGAACCGCGCCCGCGCCCGATGTTCACCCCCTCGCTCGAAGGGCTGGACATCACGCCCGATTCGCTGCGCGTCATGCGCCGCGAAGCAGTCCCCCGCCACTGGGCGGTCCACGTCCCGCCCGAAGCCGTCAGCGGCATGTACGGCACCGTCTCGGCGCACGCCGCGACCATCGTCGCGCTGGCCGTACTCGCCTGCGGGGCGATCCGCCGCCGCTGGTTCACGGGGCTGATGGTCGTCTGCTCGGTGGTGATCTGCTACTCGCGCATCTACCTCGGCAAACACTTCCCGATGGACCTCGTATGGGGCACGCTGGTCGGCGCCGCGCTCGGATACGCCGCACTGCGGGCCTACCGCCGCCTGATCCGCCGGGATTCCGCCGCCGGCTGACGCATCCCGGACGACAACCCTCCGGAAGACAGGTCCCGGACGACGCTTCCCAATGCCCCCGGACAACTCGCCCGGACGACACATCCCCGGACAATACGGAGAGCCGCAAAAAATGCGGCTCTTTTTCATTCCGTGCCGCGCCCGGTTCGTATTTCGGCAGAATTTATTAACTTTGCACGGTTAACAGTCAAAACATTCAAAAACATACGATATGAGCATCGAACTCAGTGAACAGGAACAGCTCCGGAGACAGTCGCTCGCAGCCCTGCGCGAGCTGGGCATCGACCCCTACCCCGCCGCCCGTTACGAAGTGACGGCCACGGCGCGGGAGATCGCCGAAAACTTCGACGAGACCAAGGGCAACTACGGGGACGTCCGCATCGCAGGCCGCATCATGACGCGCCGCATCATGGGCAGCGCTTCGTTCTTCGAATTGCAGGACCATACGGGCCGCATTCAGGTCTACATCCGCCGCGACGACATCTGCCCCGAAGGCGATCCCACGCTGTATAACACGGTGTTCAAGAAACTGCTCGACATCGGCGACTTCATCGGCGTCGAAGGCTTCGCGTTCCATACCAATACGGGCGAGCTGTCGGTGCACTGCCGCAAGTTCACGGTGCTCTCGAAGTCGATCCGCCCGCTGC